>RCND010000377.1_pt1 | contig 25052 bp, 13 predicted proteins | sample 2041351 | NCBI WGS metagenome assembly RCND01 (sample SAMN09708230, study PRJNA481090) | Marine sediment metagenome, whole genome shotgun sequencing project. | biome: marine sediment; feature: ocean; material: sediment; isolation source: Sewage treatment plant 12B marine sediment (STP12B) ... | reverse complement strand
ATATTTGAAATCACAAAGCCTTTAAACTCATAACTATTTATAGGAAATTTTTCTTTCCATAACTCTACATTATCAAAATTATCTAATAACTCGTCGTAATCTTCCTCAGTAATTTTTGGTGCATTTTTATTTGGCACAATTTCAGTGAAATCTGCATTATACAGAATCTTGTAATAACGCATGATGCCATTTGCGTCTGGTATTTCGTAAAAAAATGGGCGTTTAAAATTAAGATTATACCCGTGACACGCATTTAAAATAATAGTACATGCAATAATATACCTCTGGTCTACAGGCATATTTTTTATTTGTAACTCAAAATCATCACCTGCAGTTTTTAAGATAGACTTAAAACGCTCCGATGAATTAAAAATAAGATTATGGAAAGGAACCGAAGCCGTCTTTATTTCATTTTTCGTTAAAATAGAACTAAAGGCATCTTGAAGGATCCCTCCGATCTCTTTCTCGTAGGTCGTCAATAAATCTATATCGCTAAAGCCCTCTCTTAAGATGGGATTCTCTTCTGCTATTTTGAGCACGCGACGTGCGTTAGCAGCAATAATATCGTTGTCACTATCAATTAAATCATTGTATTGATTAAACAATTTATTGAAGCTTACCTTCAGTACAAGAGGCGATTCTATGTGGTCGTTAATGTCCAAACTGTAATTTTTTATATAAACAAAGGTACTAATATTCAATATAGTCGTTTCGAGTAAGACTATCTTACATACAGTTTGTTACTGAGAAACTTAAAAATTTATTTTTTTTTCAAGCTAATAGCGAAACCGCCGCCTGCTGCTAAATTAATATTAAGGACTGCGTTTTTGTTCAATTCCGTTTTCTCGATTACGAGATCCAAAGGATTATCGTTCCAGTGTGCATTTACACCGTCTTTATAAATGATAGCTTCATAGAGTTGATTATCATCCAGAAAATCGAATACAAGTTCATGTGAAATAGGATTTTCATCCGTGATGCCTCCAACAAACCAGTTCTCTGTTTCGCGTTCTTTTCTGGCAATAGTCACATAATCCCCTACTTTACCATTTAAAACTTTTGTATCGCTCCAATCGACTCCAACGTCTTTAATAAATTGAAGAGGCTCGGGATTGGCCTCATAATGTTCTACTAAATCGGCTGCCATTTGTATGGGGCTATAAATCACAACATATAAAGCCAATTGTTGTGCTAAAGTGGTATTCACCTGGTTACCTGTTTTATACTCATTAAATTTTATGTTGAAAATACCAGGCGTAAAATCTATTGGACCCGCTAACATTCTTGTGAATGCAACTATTGACAGATGTTCTGGTGGATTTCCTCCGTCTTCTGCCCAAGCGTTAAACTCTTGACCACGGAGTCCTTCTCTAGAAATAATATTAGGATAGGTTCTGCGCAATCCGGTTGCCTTTATAGGTTCGTGAGCATTTACAGCCACCTCATATTTAGCGGCTTTAATGGCTGCGTTATTATATTGATTCACCATATACTGCCCATGATGGTATTCTCCCTTTGGTAATATTTTGCCCACATAACCAGATTTCACCGCATGCATGCCATATTTCTGCATTAAGGCATACGCCGTGTCTTGCTGCTTTTCATAAGTCTCTGTTGCCGCAGACGTTTCGTGATGCATAATAATATCTACTCCTTTTTCTTTACCGTAACGCACGACTTCATCAAGATCATAATCGGGATATGTGGTTACAAAATCAAAAACACCTTCTCGGTCTTCAAACCCAATCCAACGTTCCCAACCCGTATTCCAACCTTCTACCAATACACCTCCAATATCATTCTTAGCTGAAAAATCAATAAAATTCTTTACGTTTTCAGTAGTTGCCCCATGTTTTCCGTGCGCCTTCCCTGTATCTTTCCATGCACCGTCAACCCATTCCATACCATAATCCCAAGAAGATTTACCTAAATGCATTTCCCACCAAACCCCGGTATATTTCATGGGTTTAAACCAAGATACATCGCCTAATTTATTGGGCTCATTAAGATTTACAATAAGGTTAGATGCAATTAACTCTGGTGCATTATCTGTAATTTGGATCGTTCTCCAAGGGGTGTGAAATGGAACTGTGCGCTTGACTTTATAATCTGTGTTTTCTGAACCGACCAGATTACTCTTTAAGGTTAAATTAGCTGTATCTACTTTTAAAGTCATACCAGAATAATCGATTAAAGCTGCTTCATGAAAACTTAAATGAACACCATTTTCACCAACCATTGTTACTGGTGTGTTAACGGCGTTCTCAGGAATATCAGTTTGCGCAAGATTAACATGCTCTGCATAGGCCATCGCATCAACCTCTGATAATTTTGTAGTACTATATAAATGCTCATAAATATCCCAATCACCAGGAATCCAAAAGGTTTTGTAATCTTCTGTAAGATTGAATTCTGTATGTTCTTCTTTAATTAAAACATCTCCTTTTAACTGTGCTTGTTCAGGAAATTCATATCGAAACCCAATACCATCATCATAGACTTTAAATACAATATTTAACAACCGTTCTGCTGTTGTTTTTTCTTGAAGTTCTACCTTTAGCTCATTGTAATTATTAACAACATCTAACTGTTCTCCCCAAGGCATTTGCCAAGTATCATGGACCGATGTCGTTGTTGTATTTTTAATACTAAAGTTCTTATTAAAAGCAGAAGAATCTTTAAACTCAAAGCCTAAATAGGAGGTGTCAACGACGATTTTATTATTGAACTGAACCTGGTAAAACGGTTTCCCTTCTGTATTGACATTAAAATTGACAACAATGTTAGAACTTGGTGAATACGCCTCTAAAATTTGATCTTTTTCTTCTGTACAAGAATAAAATCCTATGATTACTAGAAATAAATAAAGTTTAATTCTCATGATTATATCTTTTCTATAAGTACAATATTAAAATCGGAATCTATCCGTAGGCGTCCTTTTTCAACCTTAGATTCTTTTCCTGAATAGGCGTCTCGCAACATATCTCCATCTTTAAAAATCTTTGATACATCAATTGATTTCAGCCCTTTCTCAACATCTAAACCTATAACCACTAAATCTTTATAATCCTCTTTTTGATAACTTCTATAGAAGTAGTAAGGGGATGCGGTAATCATCTGATGCAAACCGGCTCCCACTGATGGGTGGTTGGCTCTAAATTGCCCAAGTTTCTGCCAATGCGCAAGGACTTCTTTTGTTCTTGGTCGTTTTACGATCGAGTCCCAGTTCATAAACGAACGTAACTTCGCATCCCCTTCTGTGCCGCCAATAGCAAGTGAACGCGCCGATTCATCGCCATAGTAAACTTGAGAGGTTCCAGGAGATAATAATAACTTATTTGCCGTTTCGAATGGTTTTTTTCTAATGCCATCAAAAGGACTACTATCATCATGTGAACTCAAATAGTTTAGCGTTCCAAAACCTTTTAAATCGCCTTGAAGAACTTCTGAATAGTGTTTAAACAAATCTTCATACCCCATCTCTTTTGAGTTATACTTAAATTCAAAATTAATGAGACTATGGAAGCTTTCCGGATCAAAATAATTGACTTTTTTATCACCAAAATCAAAATACTGACCTGTACTTACCCCATAATTGTAAACTTCGCCAACAAGATAAAAATCGTTGTCATCTAGAACTTTATCTGGATTGTTCTTTTTATACTGCAAAAATGCAAAATCACATTCCGCTTTAAATTCTTCCCAAACATATTCTTCAGTATGCTTTACCGTATCCGCTCTGTAACCATCTACTCCAAATTCTGTAATATAATCTGTTAACCATTTTATGATATAAAATCGAGGAGCTCTGGGATGTCCTGTGCGTTCAAAGAATTCATCTAATTCTTTCATTTCTTCTTCGTAACGCCCTTCCGCTTTCCACTTTTCTACTAACTGTGGTGGTAACTCAACACTTTCATTGCTTTCGGTTCTAATATCTGGAAGATTAGATACCAATGTGCAACTCACCGTATTCTCATAATTATCGTAAGTACATTGGTTATCCGTCCTTACCCATTCTTCTGGCCAAACTAAATCTTTATCTGTGACTGGACCTGTATGATTAATCACGGCATCTAAAACAATTCTTATCCCTCTAGCATGCGCCTCCTTGACCAATTCGTGTAAGTCTTCTTTGGTGCCGTAATTAGGATCAATTTTCGTCCAATCCTTTGCCCAATACCCATGATAGCCATAACTCACACCTGTGCCTTCATCAGTTCCGCCATGTATTTGCTCTACAACAGGAGTCATCCAAATGGCGTTAATTCCTAAATCGGTGAAATAGCCTTCTTTTACTTTTTGAGTAATTCCTTTGATATCTCCTCCTTCAAAACCTCTAAGTTTACCCGTTTTTTTAGCTCTATCAAAATTAAGATTATTGGATTTATTGCCATTATTAAAGCGGTCCGTTAATAAGAAATATAAATTGGCTCCTTCCCATACAAATGGAGATTTAACCGTCGCAGAATTCATCTCTTTGGCTTCAGTCAATTCTGAACCTGATTGATTTTTACAGTTTAAAATCATGAAACTCACGCAAATTAGTAGGATTATTTTTTTCATCTTATTGCTTAATTTTTAGAATAAAAGATTCTAAAGGCTTAATATCTATTCTTACTGTGGCTTTACCGTTTTCAACTTTTAGAGTCGAAGTATAAGCCGTGTATAATTGATCTTCTATTTGATAATCCCCATTTTCAAGTTTTAATGTTTTGACCAAATCTTCTGGTAACTGCAACTCAAAACCATAGGTATTTTCTGCGTTAAAATTTGAAACGACGATCAGTTTTTCATCAGCACTCCAACGCACAAAAGACAATACTTTATCATTATACCATTCAGTATTTTGTTGATTGTAAGCATGAATATCTTGGTAGTTTCCTGCTAAAGCGGAACTATTGATTGTGAAGTTTAACAACCGTTTATAAAAATCTCGGAGCCCTTTTTCTTCTTCTGTAGATTGCCCACCGTCAAAGTTTTTATCATTGACCCAACGCACCATACTTGGCACAGACCCATAATCGAAAATCGAAGTTCTGGTCGGATCACCAAAGCCTAAATCTTCTGCTCCTGGCTCACCAAATTCCTGACCAAAATAGACCATCGTTGGTGCTGTACTTATGGTTGTGGAGACCACCATTGCCGGCTTCCCTTTTAGGGCATCACCTGCAAAATCTGGACTTGCAATACGTTGCTCATCATGGTTTTCTAAAAAATGAAGCATGTTATGCTCTATATCTTTTAAATCTTCTTGAATTGGCGGAATGTTATCGGTTCTCCCATGACCTTGCATGACATGTTTTAAAGTATCATACAATTGTACTTTATCATATAGGTAGTCCATTTTCCCTTTTCTGATGTAATCTCTGTATAAACTCGGATTATAGACCTCAGCGAGTAAGAACGCATCAGGGTTTTGCATTTTAATATGCGAATTCATATAACTCCAAAACTCAACGGGCACCATTTCTGCCATATCGTAACGAAAGCCATCGATCCCTTTTGCCGTCCAGTATAAGGCAATATCCTTAAATTTTTTCCATGAACTTGGTACGGTTTTATCTTTCCAGAACTCAAAATGTATCTTGTAATCTTCGTTACCGAAACCTTCTGGAAGCTCATCAAAATCTTTTCTTCCATCTGGACTGACTCCGTAATTTACTTTTACAGTTTCGTACCAATCATTAATATCGGGTTGTGACGCTCTAGATCCATTGCCTGTCCATTTGGCCGGAATCTCTTCAAATTTACTATCTGCCAATACATTATTTTGCCCTCCCAATGGCTGGTAGCCATGTTTCCATTCTGGCACTTTAAAGGTTTCACCAGGGTTGTAGTAAAAGTTATTATTAACATCGTAAGTGACGGTTTTGTCGTCTTCCGCACCAAAACTAGTAGCTCCTTCAGGGTTCGTTATACTATGATAATTTCTTGCCACGTGATTAGGAACGATGTCTATAATCACTTTTAATCCTGCCTTGTGCGAGCGCTCAATTAAGGCTTCAAATTCTTGTAATCTATTGTCGATGTTTTCAGCTAAATCTGGATTCACATTGTAATAATCCTTAACCGCATAAGGCGAACCTGCGCGACCTTTTACAATATCCGGATCGTCATTTGAAATTCCATATTCTGTGTAATCCGTAATCACATTGTGATGCGGAACACCTGTATACCAAATATGTGTCACACCTAAACCTTTAATTTCGTTTAAAGCTTTGTCCGAAAAATCATTGAACTTTCCGACTCCATTTTCGTCTAAAGTTCCCCAGGATTTATTGGTGGTGTTTGTGTTTCCGAATAAACGCGTAAAGACTTGATAAACGACTTCCTTTTTCTTCATTTTCTTTTTTTCTGTATTTGCAGTTCGACTTCGCTCAATGTTGATATCCTTATCCTTGATTTCGTTTTTACAACCAAAAAAGACGGTAAAAACGAATACCATTGAAATATACTTTTTTATGTTCATCAAATTATTTTTTTAGTTTGATTTTAATTTCTTTTTCTTCAGAGGTATCCCAAGTAAAGTTTAATGTTAAGGTCTTATCATTAGAATCCCAGGTGCCCTTTACTTTTTTTCTACCAATTTTAATTCTTTTGGGCGTCTTCTCAACATTATGAATAACTAGCTCGATTTCTTTAGTTTGTGATTTGTACTCTGAACCTACTTCAGCTTCAAAGTCAATTTCTAACCAACGGCGTTCTATTTCGGCTTCAAATTCTAAAATTTGATACTGCTGTTTTTCAATAGCATTTACCGTTTTCCCATCGTCAAAATAAAATTCGCGCTTAGACTCTTCAATTGAATTATGATGATAATATTGCAATTGTATAAAATTAGCATCGTAATCTTTAGTGGATTGCATTGGTTTTGCGAGCGGTATAAAAGCACCTGCTTTCACATACGTTGGAATGGAATTTTCTTTTAGTTGAACCGTTTTTGTTTGTCCACCTTCAATCTTATCATCAGTATAAAAATCGAACCAAACATGGTCTTTAGGAAAGTAAACGGCTTGTTCTGTTTTACCAGCTTCTAATACTGGAGATACTAAAATATCTTGTCCCCATAAATAGGCTGAAGAATAATCAAATAACTCAGAATTATCGGGTTCTTCAAAAAACAAGGGTCGCATTAATGGAGCTCCGTCCATATGATTTAAAGCCATTAAATTATAGTTGTATGGCAACATGCGGTAGCGCATTTGAATGGCTTCTTTTGTGAGATTTTTTGCTTTCTCACTTCTAAAAACGGGTTCACTTGGCACATCTTCTTGCGCATGTGGTCTGTAAATAGGTTGGAAAACGCCGTATTGTAACCACCGTGCATAAAGCTCGTCATCTAAATTTGACCCTGCAAATCCGCCTAAATCACTATGCATATAAGCTAATCCTTGCATGCCCATTTGCAAGGCGATCTTTGGCTGTGATTGTAATCCGCCCCAAGTGCGACTCACATCACCAGACCAAGGCACCATGCCATAGCGTTGTGAACCTGAATACCCTGCTCGCATTAAAATAAATGGTCTGAGATTTGGATTGGCTTCTAAACTCGCTTCATACACCAATTTTCCCCAATCATGGCCATAAATGTTATGGACTTCATCGGCTGAACCTTTTACATGTTGCACCCAATTGGGATGGACTTCTGGCTCACCTAAATCACCCCAAAACCCGGTAACCCCTAATTTTGACAATCCTTTGTAAATGTTTTTAAACCACTTATTCCCTTTATCATTATAAATATCGATCAGGCCTGTATTACCGAAATAGAAATCATAAGTTGCCGCATTTCCTAGAGAATCTTTTGCCAGAACATTCATAAATTCAGCTTCATTCCATTTTTCGGAAGTCGTTAAAACAAATGGTTCTGTAATGAGTATCGTTTCTACATTTTTAGCTCTTAAATCCTTAATCATTTGTTTAGGATTTGGGAATGAGTCTTTGAAAAACTCTAAATTTCCCATGGTGCCCTTGAGCTCTTTTCCAAACCAGTATAAATCGAGAATAATAGCATCAACAGGGATTTTTTCTTCCTTAAACTTAGTAATGGTTTCGAGCGTTTCTTTTTGAGAATGGTAACCGAAACGGCTTGAGAAATTACCCAAAGCCCAACGTGGTAACATCGGTTGTTTCCCTGTTAAATCCGTATAGTTATCAATAATATCATACCAAGTCTCACCGGCGATTACTTGGTAGGTTTTACGACCAGAAATAGTCTCGTAAGTCAATGTATTATCTCCTTTACTATCTAGGTCTAAATAGCCTATTGGTGCATTATCAAAATGAATCATATACTTTTTTGAGGATAGTACGATGGGCATCGTATAATTCATCAATGCACTTCTAGTTTCGTAACCATAATCCGCTCTGTTGAATAGAGGTAATCTATTTCCACGACGATTCATTCCTAAAGCTCTTGCTCCACCACCATAAAGGACTTCATTTCCCGTTAGGTTGAATTCTATCTTTTCCGTTTCATTGGCAATAATATTGTCTTTTACCAAATCCATAGGTTCATGTATGCTTTTGAAATAACCGCGTCGTTCTGAGATGAGTGGTTCACCTTTATACTCATATGAAATTTGAAATGGGGCAGTCGTAATAGTGACCGCTATACCATCACTACCATAGGTAATAACATCAGCAACATAATTATAAGTGGTCGCAATAGCTTTAGGCTCCATAATCACCGCATGAGACTCTTTATTATAAGTCTCACCATTAGGAAGAAATGATGTTTCTAAAATGGTTTCGGAGACGTATTGAAAAACATAGGTCCCATCGTTTGTAAGGACTTCAAATTTTCCATTTTCCTCTGAATGTGATTTATAAATACGATCAGAGTTTTGAGCACTTATTGAAAGTGCTGAAAGTAAAAATACTATAACTAGAATTAGGTGTTTCATATTTAGGTTTTATACCTACGAGGTTTTTAGATACTGAATTAAATTCAGCACAACGCCTGACAGGTCTTATAATCGTTTAGTTTTTACCCAATAAAAAAGTTAAGGGTTGATCTAATCTTTTATTCCAAGAATTTTCAGAATGGTCCGTCCCTTCAAAAAATAAATTTTTAGAATCCGTTTCGGTATATCCTTTTGTTTTTAAAATTTCATCTACTCTTGGTGCGTATTGCGGATAATGTTGATCTAAGGTTTTATTGCCATAATCAAAATATAATTTATGAGAACCTGCTTGTGGCAAATTGGCTTCCATATAGTTAAATATAGCTTCTGGATATGGATTATTTGGCATTGGCATGGCACCTACCCAATGTGTAGATAAACAAGCTGCTCCACCAAAAACATTTGGATATTCTGAAATGGCGTACATAGACATTAAGCCGCCCATGCTAGAGCCCATAACAAAGGTGTTTTCCCTATTTGTGTATACCGAATATGAACTGTCAATAACCGGTTTTAGTTCTTCAACAATAAATTTCAAGTAATTATCGCCATAAAAGTCTTTAATATCTGTTGCTTTCCCTGTTATGGTTTTCAATGCACTCTTCTCTTCTTGAGATAGAAAATTAATAGCTTTTTCAGGAAACAAATCTTGCCATCTGATTTCTGGAATATTATGAATACCTACAACAATAAAATCTTTAGTTTTCCCCTCAGACATTAATTGAGTTGCCCAATCATCAACTTTCCATTCTTGCTTATTCCACGTGGTCGTTTCATCAAATAAATTCTGACCGTCATGCATGTAAAGCACACTATATGTTTTGTTTTTTGAATAGCCATCAGGTAACCAAACATCAACAGGCCTTGGTGTGATAAAATTCGAAGGAAAGCTTTCGACTCTAAATAAACTACCACCAGCTAATACGGCTTTCTCTAGTTTTTTAAATTCTACGTTATTTTTAATTTCTGGATTTACGTTTTTATCGCTTTTACAAGCCAATGCAAAAACCAGCGAAAAGATAGAAATCAATAGATGCTTCATCATTAAAGTTTTGTCGTTAATATGATACTTCCTTTTTTCTTTAGCTTAATACGCTCTCCCCAAACCATAGTCTCTCCTGTAATTACATTTTGTAATGTTTTACCTGCTAATCCCACTTCTTCATAACGGGTTAGGTCGATTTCAATTGAGGCTTCATTTTTATTGATAATGTGAACTACCGTTTCATTAGCTTTAATACGCGCTAAAACGTAAATACCATCTTGAGGTGCAAAATGTTTGGTATCCCCATCGTGAATGGCTTCACTTGTCTTTCTATAATTCAATACTTTTTTAAGGAATAATTGCATGTCTTTTTGCTCGGCTGTTAAACCTTCTCCTGTAAATGCATTAACGGTATCTCCTTGCCAACCACCGGGAAAATCGGTGCGAATAAGTCCATGATCACCTGGATTTGCAAAATCGTCCATTAAAATTTCAGTACCATAATATAACTCTGGAATTCTTGGTAACATGAGCAGATAACTCAAAGCCATTTTTGTATTGGTCACATCCCCTTTTAATTGGGTAAAAATGCGACTCATATCATGATTATCTGGAAACACCATAATATCCTTTGGAGAAGCATATGCAAAATCGTTGGCTAAGCCTTCATACATTTTTACTAATCCTTTATCCCAAGATTCTTCCTCGCTTAAAGCGGCAACGATATTTTGTTGCATAGCAAAATCCATTGTTGATTTTAAATTAGAATCATAACCATCGGCATTTTTATGCCCCTCTTGCCAATAGGCAATTAAAAGCGGATTGTAACTCCACTCTTCACCAACAATACTAAAATTAGGATACTCAGTCATAATAGCACCTGCCCAATCACTCATAAAATCTTTGTCTGGATAAGGATAGGTATCTTGACGGATTCCACCTAAATCTAAAGTCTCTATCCACCAAATACTATTTTGAATAATATAGTTGGCCATAAACGGATTGCGCTGGTTTAAATCTGGCATATTTGGCACAAACCAACCATCAGTTAAACCTTTATAATCTGTCTTTGATGCATAAGGGTCTTGGTTTGTCGTACGTCTGTGATTAGACGTTATTGTGGTTTTTTGATCCCAATTGTTTATGTTCTTTTCATAATTCTCTTGGTCATTCACCCAATCTTTAAAAGGCAAATCCTTCATCCACCAATGTTCTAAACCACAATGGTTAGCTACTTGGTCCATAATGAGTTTCATGTTACGTTCGCGCAATTGCCCTGAAAGGTTCACATATGCCTCAGTAGTACCAAAACGCGGATCGACTTGATAATAATCGGTCATCGCATAGCCATGATAAGAACCATTAGGCATGTCATTGATTAAAACTGGTGTTGGCCATATAGCCGTAAATCCTAAATCTTCAATATAATCCAGATGCTCTGTAATGCCTTGTAAATCTCCACCATGCCTCGCATAACCATCAGTTCTATCGATTCCTTGTTCATTCAATATGTCAAACGAATCATTATTAACATTGGCATTTGCAAAACGATCTGGTGTGATCAGATAAATCGCATCCGAGCTATCAAAACCTATATAGTCCTCTGAAGACTTTCGTCTTTCTTTAAGCTCATACGTTTGAGATAATTCAGAACCATCCTCTTGTTTAAAAACAATATTGAATTGACCCGCTTTTGCAGACTCAGAAATTTCTAAATCTAAAAATAGATAGTTAGGACTATCGGCTTTATGAAATTTATCTAAGCTTACACCTGAATGTGAAATCTCTGGCAGTGCACGACCAATATTTAGATGTTTTACTAGCAGCTGTAGCTTTTGATTTTTGAAACCCACCCACCAATGTAGAGGTTCTACTTTTTGAATATCATTTCTAACTTCTGTAATAGTTTCTAAAACAACTTTTTCTTCTGGCGTGTTTTCTTTACATGAGACATTAATAAGGATTAAAACTATTAGGATGTGCTTAAGTGCTTTCATGTTTTTGTTTTAATGTTAACTAACCTCAAAGGTTTTCAAAACCTTTGAGGTTTAAACTAATCACTGTTTTATGGTCTCGATATGATCTATACAACCACAGAAACATCTGGCTTTACAGTTACCGATGCCCCATTGACTTTAATATTTAATTCCCCGTCTCCTTCTAATTCAAAATGAGTTTCATTTTGATTGACACTCACTTTTAAAATTTGATGTCTAAAATTCACTTTAAAAGAATAAGCTTCCCATTGTTTCGGGATTTTCGGTTCAAAGGTTAAAGTATCTTCTTTAATACGCATGCCACCAAAACCTTCAACAATACTCATCCAAGTGCCAGCCATAGAGGTAATATGTAAGCCTTCGTGAACCTCATGATTATAGTCATCTAAATCTAAACGTGATGTTCTTAGATAGAAGGTATAAGCTTGATCCATACGATCTAGTTTGGCAGCCTGAATACTGTGTACACATGGCGACAATGAACTTTCGTGAACCGTAAATGGCTCATAAAAATTAAAATGACGCTCTAATTCTTCTGTTGTAAATTGATCTTCAAAGAAATACATCCCTTGAAGGGTATCTGCTTGCTTTATATAAGGTGAACGCAATATGCGATCCCAAGACCATTTCTGGTTGATTGGTCGTTGCGATTTATCTAAATCCGCCACGGTAATTAGTTCTTTATCTAAAAATCCGTCTTGCTGTAAGTACACATTATGCTTTTCAGAATATGGGAAATACATATTATTTGCAACCTCTAACCATTCGTTAACCTCTGCTTTAGAAAGTTTAGCCTTATTCATTACACGTGTGTAATCGTCACTATATTCCGCTTCAACTTTAGCGATGCTTTCTGCAGCATAGGTGATACACCATTGCGCGATGTAGTTGGTGTACCAGTTATTATTAACGTTATTTTCGTATTCATTTGGTCCTGTTACACCAAGAATTACATACTTGTTTTTATCTTCAGAAAATGTCGCTCTTTGATGCCAAAAACGGGCAATACCAACTAAAACCTCAAGTCCCATTTCTGGTATATAACTGAAATCCCCTGTGTAACGGTAGTAATTAAAAATCGCAAAGGCTATGGCTCCATTTCTGTGGATTTCTTCAAAAGTAATTTCCCACTCGTTATGACATTCTTCGCCATTCATCGTTACCATAGGGTATAATGCTGCTCCATTAGTAAAGCCTAATTTTTCAGCATTCTCAATGGCTTTTTGTAAATGATTGTGTCTATATGCTAACAAATTTCTAGCGACACTTTGGTCTTTGGTCGCCATATAAAAAGGAATACAATAGGCTTCAGTGTCCCAATAGGTGCTTCCGCCATACTTCTCGCCTGTAAATCCTTTGGGTCCAATGTTTAGTCTCACGTCTGTTCCTAAATAGGTTTGATTTAAATGAAAAATATTAAATCGAATCCCTTGTTGCGCTTTCACATCACCATCAATAGTGATATCTGCCATCTCCCAAATTTTAGACCATGCTTCTTTTTGAGACTCTAATAAACTAGAAAACCCAAGACGCGTCGCCTTTTCTAAAACGACTTTAGCTGCACTTATTAAATCGTCTTTATCATGATTTGTATCGACCGTATAACCTGCAAATTTATGAATGGCGAACGTATCCCCTTTATCCACTTTTTGAGCATAGGAAAAAGCGATAAAAGTTGAATTTTTTTCAACTTCTGGTTGAATTTTCACTTCCTTATTATTGCTAAATAATTTAGACTCCATGAATGTACAGCTGTGAAAATCTGTTTTCATGGTTTTTGCCAGAATGAATGCTTTTTCATTGTCTTGAGAGACACTCAAAGTATCCCAAAATTTGTCATCCCAGTTGGTATCTTCATTAGTAATACCGCTATCTAAATAAGGTTGATAAGTGATATTAGCCTCTGAGTTTAATGGTTTGATAACATAGTCGATCGCGCCTAATTCATCTATATCTAAACTTAAAAAGCGTTTGACACGGACCTCAATCTTTATATCGTTTTGAAGCGTTGCTGTAAAACTTCTAGAGAGCCAACCTTCTTTCATGTTGAGTTCTCTTTTAAAATTTTCAACGGTCTTGCATGTATTGAGATCTAAAGCTTCGCCGTTTATGGAAACATTGATTCCGATCCAGTTTGGTGCGTTTAACACCTTTGCAAAATATTCTGGATACCCGTTTTTCCACCAACCTACTTTGGTCTTATCTGGATAATAAACTCCAGCGATGTAACTGCCTTGAAATGTAGGTCCGGAGTATTTCTCTTCAAAATTAGCGCGTTGGCCCATGGCACCATTGCCTATACTAAATAAGCTTTCTGATGCTTTAACCTGATCTGGATCGAATCCTTCTACTAAGACCGACCAATTGTTAGGTATGATATAATCTAGATTCATGTGTATATCTTAATTTGAATGCAAATGCATTCTTTATTTTTAATTATTTATAAGTGTATTTATAAAATCTTCAGAGATTTCTGTAAAATCATTAAAGACATATTGAGCGTGCCCCAAAATATCTTTACTTCCAATACCAATAGAAACCATATTTGCAACATTTGCGGCCTCTACACCAGCAACAGAATCCTCAAAAACGATACAGTTTTCTGGCTCTATATTCAGTAATTTTGCAGCGATTAAAAACACTTCTGGATCTGGTTTTGCTTTGCTTACCTCATTACCATCTACGATGGCATCAAAATGCTTAATTAAATCGACGCGCTCTAATATGGTACGTGCATTTTTGCTTGCAGAACCTATAGCTATGGGCTGTTTCTTTTCAATTAATCCCTCTAAAACTTTTGGCACATCTGGTAATATTTCACCAGCCCCCATTTTAGCTATAAAGCCAAGATACTCTTCATTTTTTTTAGCCATAAGTTCTGTGAACTTATCTTTAGAAATCGTCTTATTTCCCCAAGCTAATATTTTCTCCAGAGACCTTACGCGGCTTACCCCTTTTAGCTGTTCGTTTTCCGCTTCGGTAAAATCTATATCTAAACTCTTCGCTAAGTTTTTCCAAGCTAAGAAGTGATATTTTGCAGTGTCAACAATGACACCATCTAAATCGAATATGAATCCTTTTTTCTTCATTTGTTTTATTTTGAAACCGTGTCTTTAACTCTTAAGGTTAGAATACCTGCTATAATCATGGAAACTCCACCAACGAATAAGGCATAAATAGGTTCGTTATTAAAGAACTTTGAAACCATAAACCCTAATATTGATGCTGCAACCAATTGTGGAATTACAATAAAGAAATTAAATACTCCCATATAATAACCCATTTTACTTGCAGGTAGTGATCCAGATAACATAGCGTAAGGGATTGAAAGAATTGATGCCCATGCAATACCAACTCCTATCATTGGCAGCCATTCTAAATTAATTGTGGTTGGATTACTAATAAAATAAATAGACATTAAACCAAGTCCACCAGCAACTAAAGCTAAAAAGTGTGTGAATTTTCTACTTGTACGTTTTGCCAATAATGGCAATAAAAATGCAACCGCAGCGGCAATAATATTATAATTAGCGAACATTTCACCGACTTGATTAGCGCCATTATTATAGGCTTCTGAAGTGGTGTCTAAAGTTCCGTATATATGTTCTGTAACTGCAGGAGTCATATAGATCCACATTGAAAACAAAGCGAACCAAGAAAAGAATTGAACCCATGCTAATTGTTTCATTACAAGAGGCATATTCTGAAAATCATTCATAATCGTTACAAAACCATTTTGATGATTATTCCCTTTCTGCATAAAACCGGAGATGATAAGTGCAAGTCCACCAAAGCTAAGAAGTCCGAATGTTAAAACATATAGATCCTTCTTTAAATCGAAACTATAAATAAAATAACTCGCTACTAAACCTATCAGTAACAGGATAACACCATTTTTCATGTGAATGTTACCATTAGCCACAAACCAACTTTCGGGTTTTTCTTCTTTAATAAAATTGTTAGCTTCGGCTTCTTCAAAGACTTTCATTTCTTCGGGACTATATTCTTTTGACTTCATTACAGTCCATAAAACGGCGACTAAAAAAACAGCGCCACCGATATAAAAAGAATATTTTACAGAATCCGGAATGACACCTTCGGGTGCGGTATTAGCAACACCAAAATAGGTGAGAATATTTGGAAGTTTAGAGGCGAAATAGGCACCAATTCCAATAAAAAAACTTTGCATTGCAAACCCTTTTGTTGTTTGATGATCTGGTAGATTATCACCAACAAAGGCTCTAAAAGGCTCCATCGAGACATTAATAGACGCATCCATAATCCACAACATACCTGCTGCAAACCATAATACTGGTGAATTAGGCATAATGAACAAAGCCAAAGAGGCGAGAATAGCTCCAATTAAAAAATAAGGTCTTCTTCTCCCGAGTTTGGGATGCCATGTTCTATCGCTAAAATAGCCGATAACAGGTTGAATTATTAAACCCGTGAGCGGTGCTGCCACCCATAAAATTGGAATATCCTCAATTTCGGCTCCTAAGGTTTGAAAAATTCTACTGACGTTAGCATTTTGAAGGGCAAAACCCATCTGTATTCCTAGGAATCCGAAACTCATGTTCCAAATTTCCCAAAAACCTAGTGTACGCTTTTTCATGAAATAGTATTTTTAATTTATACTATTCTGACAAGCTTAGCTTATCAAAACTTATTGGGAGAAGTGAAAATATAAGTTTTGAATGATAAGTAACAAATATAATTAATATTTTAAATTAACAATGCAAAATTTCTATTTCGTTGATTCTCTCTCAATTAAATCTGTTGAAATAACGATGGTTTGAAACTGTTCTTCCTCGTTATGATACTCCATTTCAATTTTATCAATTAACAGATGCGCTGCCTTTTCTCCCATTTGCCCTGCATGCTGACTCACCGTAGTTAAACTGGGCGTTGCGTGCTTTGACAATACACCATCTGTAAACCCAATAACCTGTATATCGTTCGGTACATTTAGACCTAATTTTCGTGCGACTTTCATTGCTGACAACGCATAGAGTTCATTAACAGCAAATACACCATCAATTTTCTTATTAGACTTAAAAAGATGCTCAATTTCAGCCTCCAAAGCTTCTAAATGAACTTCATAATCTAAGGTATCGTCCATCTTCAGTATCAATTCTGCTACTGGTGTCATTTTATTTTCCTCTAAGGCCTGTAAGTACCCTTGAGTTCTTAGTTTCCCAACACTCACATAGTCTTTTGTCGTAATTAACGCAATAGTTTTACATTGGTTTGAGATCAATTTTTTAACTGCATTTTTAGCGCCATTGAAATCATCTACAATAACCTTATCACATTTAATCTCTGAAACCACGCGATCAAACATTACAATGGGCATGCCTTGATTCATAGTTTCATTAAAATGATGATAATCTTGCTGTTGTAATGTTTCTTTTGATATCGAAAGTATAAACCCGTCAATACTGCCATTAGCAAGCATTTCCATATTGATGACCTCTTTAGAAAAAGATTCATTTGACAACCCAATAATAACGTTATACCCTCTTTTGTTTGCAACCAACTCCACACCTCTGATCACTTTAGAAAAAAAATGGTGTACAATTTCTGGAATTATAATACCTATCGTGTTGGTTTTCCGATTCTTAAGGCTTAACGCAATATTATTTGGTCTATAATTATAGAGCTTAGCAAAAGCCTGGATTTTCTGCGTCGTATCTTCACTAATTTCCACACTATTTCTTAACGCTTTTGAGACTGTAGAAATTGATACGTCCAATTCTCTTGCGATCTGTTTTAAGGTTATTTTTCTTCTCATTTATGGATACTTTTAATACCATTTAAAGGCGAATATAGGAGAAAAATAAAATAATTAGATTCCCAAATTCATAATTTAACTCAAGTCTGACTAAAAATATCTTATTTTATTTTCATATTAGAGATGTTTTTGATATTTCCTGAAAAGTTCTTAACACGAAAACGTTTTCGTGATATATGTCATGTTTTTTAAGCCGATTATCACACTATTATTGCACAGATTTAACCCGAGAAGTGAAAATATAAATCAATTAACTGAGCAATTTAACTTAAAAACATTGTATGAAAACATTCTTAAATGCTTTACTATTCTGTCTAATTATGGTTCCTGCAACACTGATGGCACAATCAACTGTCAATGGTACCGTTACAGATAAAGCAAACGCTATGCCTTTACCTGGCGTAAACGTCATTATTAAAGGGACTTCCAGAGGATCCTCAACGGATTTTGATGGAAAGTATACTTTAGAAGTAAATGATGGAGAAACACTAGTGATCTCCTATTTAGGTTACACGACGCAAGAAATAATTTTTAATGGACAATCAGTAATTGACATCTCTTTAGCAGAAGATTCGGCTCAATTAGACGAAGTTGTTCTTATTGGTTATGGAACCGTAACGAAAAAGGATGCAACAGGATCGATAGAATCTGTAACGGCGAAAGATTTCACAAAAGGTAATATCGTTACCGCAGATAACTTATTACAAGGTCGTGTAGCTGGTGTAACAGTCACTACAAGTGGAGCTCCAGGATCTGGATCTGAAATTAAGATTAGAGGAGGATCCTCTATTAATGCCTCTAACAATCCCTTAATTGTTATTGACGGATTGCCAATTACAAATGATGGAGTTGGAGGGTCTCGAGGGATTTTAGCAAGTATTAACCCTAATGATATTGAATCTTTTACCGTTTTAAAAGATGCATCGGCAACGGCTATATATGGTTCGCGAGCATCTAATGGTGTGATAATTATTGTAACTAAAAAAGGTAGATCTTCACTTAGCGTGGACTATGACATACAATATACTTTTGGAGAAAACACCGATGAGATTAGTGTGTTTTCTGCGGACGAGTTTAGATCATTGGTAAATTCACAACCGATTAATGGCACAACATTAAATACGGCCTTATTAGGAGATTCTAATACAAATTGGCAAGATGAGATTTTTAGAGAAACCGTTTCTGTACAACATAATCTTACAGTTAGAGGATCTTTATTCAATGCTTTACCAGCGCGTTTATCTTTTGGTGTTAGCGAAATAGAAGGGGCCCTTTTAACCTCTCAATTTGATCGACAAAATTTATCTTTAGCGTTAAACCCAACGTTGTTTGATAATCACTTAAAAATTAATCTAAACGCTAATTTAGCCTTTGAAAATAGTAGATTTGCTGATACTGGTACCATAGGTGCTGCACTGCGCTATGACCCTACACAAGCTGTTTACGACCCTAGCTCTCCTTTTGGAGGGTATTACCAACATAGAAACGGAAACGTTCTTTCTCTAGGAACAACCAACCCAGTAGCTTCTTTGTTACAGTCTAATAATCTCGGAGATGTCAATCGTTTTTTTGGTAATGTAAATTTTGACTACAAATTCCATTTCTTACCAGAATTGAAAGCGGTGCTTAACTTAGGTTATGATAGAACTGAAGGGAAACCAACAAGCCAGTCTACATTTGCAACAAATGATGATGTGACTGGTAATTTTTCTCGAAGTTTTCAAACGAGAACAAACGAATCTCTTGATGGGTTCTTAAACTATAAAAAGGACTTTGGTGATATTGGTGCAGATTTTACAGCAGGTTATTCTTACCAACGCTTTACAAACGATGGTTTTTTTACAGGTAACCTTTTAGATCCTTTAAGTGTAGGTGACACATTTGCTGATCCAGATGTTGTTTTAATAGGTTTCTTTGGTAGAGCTAATTTGAATTTCTTAGATAAGTATTTAGCAACATTTACATATAGACGTGATGGAACCTCTCGTTTTGGCCCAGATAATCGATGGGGTGATTTTTATGCAGGTGCCTTGGCATGGAAAATTAGTGATGAAGATTTCCTTAAAGACTCTAAGACCATTTCTAATTTAAAACTAAGAGCTAGTTATGGTATAACAGGACAGCAAGAAATTGGTGAACGTGATTTATTCTTAAGTCGATACAGAGCAGGTAATGAAAACTCACAATACCAGTTTGGAAATGGTGTTATTCAATCGTTAATTCCTTCAGTTATCAATCCAGATTTAAAATGGGAAGAAACAAGAACGATTGAGTTTGGTATTGATTACGGTTTATTCGCAAATAGAATAAGTGGTAGCGTTAATGTATTCCAAAAAGATTCGGAAGATTTATTATTTAATGCTCCTGTTCCAGATGGTAGTAATTTCTCTAATAGTGTTGTACAGAATATTGGTAACTTAAGAATTCAAGGTATCGAATTTACTGTTAATGCAGATGTGATAAGAAAAGAAGATTTTAATTTAGGCTTCAACTTTAATGCGACATTATTTGATAGAGAAATAACAGAATTGGCATTTGGCCAAGATGTTACAACTGGTGGTATTGCTGGTGGTACTGGGAACTTTATTCAATTATTTAGAGAAGGTGAAGCACCTAACTCATTCTATGTTTTTAAGCAACTTAAAGATGCTCAAGGCAACTATATCGAAGGTGCTTACGTGGACTTAAACGGAGATAACATTATTAATGATGATGATCGCTACCTTAAAGAGAACCCAGATCCAGATGTTGTCCTAGGTTTTCAAACGAACTTAGAGTACAAAAACTTCGATTTTGCTTTTAACTTAAGAGCAAACATTGGAAACTATGTTTATAACAACGTTAATTCTTCAAGAGCACAGTATGAGCTATTGCAAGATAATTCAGTTTTAGGAAATATTCCTTCATCTGTACTACAAACAAATTTCCAAAGAACCTCAGATGTCATTATATCTGATGTGTATCTTGAGAACGCCTCATTTTTAAGAATGGATAACATAACTTTAGGGTATACATTTAAAGACATATCTAAGGTTCTTAAATCTGTTCGTGTTTGGGGAGGTGTGCAAAATGTATTTGTTATAACAGAATATTCAGGTTTAGACCCTGAAGTATTTGGAGGTATTGACAACACAATTTATCCTAGACCTCGTAATATATTAATTGGTGCTAATATTAAATTTTAAAGACTATGAAAAAAAGAATTAAAAACATTAGTGTCCTTGCATTATTAATGGTGTTTACATTTATGTCATCATGTACAGATGACTTAAATATTACTCCAAATGACGACGACACGCTATTAGGCGAAGACCTTTTTGAGGATGAAGCTGCCTACGAACAAGTTATTGCTGGTGTCTATGCAAATCTTGCCGTAACAGGTACAGAAGGAGCTGGCAGCTCAAATATTACAGGATTAGATGCTGGTACAAGCCAGTTTGGTCGCGTATTATTATATATGCAAACCTTATCAGCAGATCAAATGATTTGGTCTTATGAAAATGACCCAGGAACAAGAGAGATACAAAGAAATATTTGGACAGCTCAAAACCCTATTTTTCGAGGCATGTTTAGTAGAGCTCACTTTACGGTTTCTCTTGCAAACAATTTCTTAAGAGAAACAACAGATGATAAGTTAAACAGCAGAAATGTTTCTGAGGGTATACGTTCAAATATTGTTGAATATCGTGCTGAAGCAAGATTATTAAGAGCTTTATCTTATTATTATATGATGGACCTCTTCGGGAAAGCAAATTTTGCCACACAAGAAAGTGCTATAAACGCAGTTCTACCTGTTTATGATCGTGCACAACTTTTCGAGTTTATTGAAAGTGAACTTATGGCGATTGAATCTGATTTAGTGCCTGCTGGCGGAAATCAATATGGTAGAGCAGATAGAGGTGTTGCGCACATGATTCTTGCCAAAATATATCTTAATGCTCAAGTATATATCGGAACAGATAGGTATGCCGACTGCATCAACTATTGTCAGCAATTATTAGACGCTGGTTATAGTTTAGCGAATGAATATAGACATAATTTCTTAGCGGATAACAATAGAAATTCTGCTATTAATGAGGTTATTTTCCCAATTGTATCCGATGGGTTTACAACACAAAACTTTGGGCCAACAACAGTAATGGTTAATGGTTCGGTTGGAAGCATTGAAGTTAATGGCGTTGAAGTTGGAGTTGCCGAAGGTGGCTGGGGAGGCGCTTTAAGAGTCCGAAAAGAATTTGCGGAATTATGGCAAGGTGGAAATTTTATAGCTGATGATAGAAATACAATAATCTCTAACGATAGAACTATTGGAATCATAGATATCTCAGATAGAGATACTGGTTATATTATTCAAAAATATGCAAATGTAACTTCTGATGGAACACCAGGTATTGATCAGACTTTTGTTGATACAGATTTCCCACTATTTAGATTAGCTGATGTACATTTAATGTATGCTGAAGCTCACCTAAGAGGTGGAGGTGGATCCCTTGCAACAGCTGTTGGTTTAATTAATGATTTAAGAACTAGAGCTAATAATCCTAATCTTATTGCAGATGCTGATCTTACATTACCTTTTATTATAGATGAAAGATCAAGAGAATTGCATTGGGAAGGGCATAGAAGACAAGATTTAATCCGTTTTGGATTATATACAGGTGGAAACTACAACTGGGCTTGGAAAGGTAATGGAGTTAGTGGTATTGCTATACCTGCTAATTTAAGCTTATATCCTATTCCTAATTTAAGTTTGTCAACAAATCCAAACCTTTCTCAAAACCCTGGTTACTAAAAAAAAACACAATGAAAAAAATATTAAAATTTAAAGTTTTATGTTTAGCTGTTCTATCACTTGCATTCTTTGTGACTGCGTGTGAGGATGATGCATCCGAATTTACGGCAACTGAAACACAAGCAATTACGCTTGCCGACCTTCCGATTACAATGATCGAGTTAGATCCTAGCAATCCTGGTAATCCTGCAATTACATTCAACTGGAATGAAGCGGATTATGGACAACAAGCATCTGAAAATTATAGTGTGATTATAGCCTCTGATGATGCTTTTACAAATCCTATGATTGTAACTTCAATTACAGGATCAACAGCTGCTACATTATCGGTAAATGAATTGAATTCTGCTGCAGGATCTGCAGGATTACCCCCTTTCACTTTCAATACGCTATATGCTAAAGTAGAAAGCTCAATTGGCACTCAAAATGGTCTTCCTGTGAGTTCTAATACCATCAACTTTATGGTTAAACCTTATTTCAATTATGTTTTCAAAGATTTCTATATCGTTGGTAACGGAACTTCTGCAGATTGGAACAATAACAACAATAACCCACCATTATTTAGAGATGCTGAAAATAGTAATTTATTTACTTACACAGGTTTCTTTACCAAAGGCGGTGGAGGTTTTGATGATGGCAGATTTAAATTATTAGAAATAAGAGGACAATGGCAGCCACAATGGGGAACTGATACATCTGAAGGAAGTGATACGCTTGAAGCTTCTGGAGGCATCGCAGGAAACCCTGGTACTCAAGATAGTGATCCTGGTCGATTTGGGGTAGCTACAGAAGGCTATTTTACGTTTACAGTCAACTTTTCATCTAACACCTATACGATGAATGCTTTTAATGATACTGGTGCAGCAACATACACTGGAATGACATTACAAGGGTCTGGTGTAGCATCAGATACGGCATTTACACAATCTAGTTTTGATACTCATTTATGGTACATAAATAGCGTAACGCTTCAATCTGGTGATTTACAATTTATGACAAATACGGAATCTATTTGGGGAGCATCAACCTCTTTTTCTGGAGTCGCTACCGAAGGTGGTGGATCTATTCCTGTGGTTGTTCAAGATGATTATGAAGTCTGGTTTAACGACTTAACTGGAGATTATATTATGATCCCACTTAACTTATAAAAAATAACACTATGAAAATCAATAAAATCAGTGCGTTAATATTAGGCTTGTTCTTAGTATTTATAGCCTGCGAAACACAAGAAACTATTAATATTACATCTCCTGATGCTTCGTTTAAACTTTTGGAGCCTGCAATATCTAATATCAACTTAAATTATAATTTACCAAATAATGAGGCCTTCACCATTGTGTGGAATGATCAATTAACAGCTGGAGGTGGTTATATGGTCGAATTAGCACCTAATTCATTATTTGAGAGTCCAACAACCATCGGGTCATCTACAACAGATCGATTTACAATGACTGTTACAGACTTTAATAGCGCCATTTTAGGAGAAGGAGCAGATGCTTTTGAGCCATTCATTGTGTTTATGCGCGTTCTTACCGACACTGAAATTTCTAATAGTGTGAGTTTTAGTGTCTCTTCTTATTCTGAGGCTGTACCAGTAATATCAAGTCCTGATACTACATTTGAAGTTGTTTTACTAGAAACGACACCGACTGATGAAGCCATTAACATCACTTGGGATGACCCTGATTTTGGGGATAATAGTTCTGTAGATGTTGTTTATGAAGTGCAATTTGCAGAAGCAGGAACAAATTTTGAAGGTGCAGTAACTGCTAGTGCAACTGGTATGACATTTTCTAGTACTCACGAAGATTTTAACGCTACGGTTCTAGACGCTGGTCTTGCAGCCGAGGAAGCTGGCAGTTTAGAGTTCAGAGTAAAAGCTATTATAGAAATGGAATCTGGAAATATGGAACGCTTCTCTGATGCTGTTGCCATTACGGTAACCCCTTATAGTTTAGAGTTAGCTCCAATATTATATGTTGTTGGTGCTGGCGCAGTAGATGCAGGGTGGTCTTGGGACACTCCAATAGAACTACCTTTACAAGGCACTAAATACTCTGGAAACATTAACTTAATAAATGATGCCTTTCGGTTTTTTACTGTAAATAATGAGTGGGATACTGGAAGAAACTATCCTTTTTATGAGGATGCAGGTTACACTATTGATTCTAACTTAGCAAATGCTATGGATGATGATAGTAATTTCCAATTTGTTGGCACACCAGGTCAATATTTTATTGAAATAGATGCAGAAGCTAAAACGATTACATTAGGACCTCCAGTAATTGGACCTAACTGTAACTTTGACCAATTGTGGTTAGTTGGAGCTGGTATTGTTGATGCGGGATGGTCTTGGGATACTCCTGTAGCCTTACCGTGTACAGGAAACGGAACCTACTCAGGAAACGTTGCTATTACAAATGACGCCTTTAGATTCTTCTCAGTTAATAGTGAGTGGGGAACAGGAATTAACTATCCAACATACGAAGGAAATGGATACACCATAGATTCTAACTTCAGTAACGCTATGGATAATGATAGTAATTTTTTCTTCGATGGTACACCGGGGACTTAT
>RCND010000375.1_pt1 | contig 25081 bp, 14 predicted proteins | sample 2041351 | NCBI WGS metagenome assembly RCND01 (sample SAMN09708230, study PRJNA481090) | Marine sediment metagenome, whole genome shotgun sequencing project. | biome: marine sediment; feature: ocean; material: sediment; isolation source: Sewage treatment plant 12B marine sediment (STP12B) ... | reverse complement strand
CATATTATTCCTGAGATGAGTATGAATCTCTCGGCTATGGCACTTTGCACCAATCATGGTTTGTGGCAAAGTGAAAACCAGGAAGTTAAAGTTATAGACTAAAAAACTTCAATAAAAACAGCTGTTTTTTACCAACATTTATAAACCAGTAACGTATAAAAAACAACATTCAAAACAAATTGTAATATTCTTGCGTCTTTGAATTTTTGAATTTCTGACCGAATGGCTAAAAAAAGAAGTAAATTATTTAGCAACTGGAAGCACCAATATAGGATCACCATTTTTAACGATCATACTTTTCAAGAAGTATGGAAGCTTAGGGTAACTAAAAAAGATTTTATGACTCTCGTTGGTTCCTTGATATTGTTGCTCATTGTTTTAGTGACAGTGCTAATTGCCTTTACACCAATACGGGAACTCATTCCAGGCTATCCTGACGGCAATGAAAGAAGACTTATTTTAATGAATGCCGTAATGGTAGATTCCATAAAAAAAGAATTGGATATCCGTGACCGGTATTTCGAAAATATGAAAAGGATAATTTCAGGTGAAATACCAGAAGACTTTTCTAACTCACAAGATTCCTCAATTGGTTTTCAGGATATTACTTTCACAAAATCACTTGAAGATTCCCTCTTAAGAAAACAGATTGAATCTGAGGAAGAATATAGCCTGACATTCGGAGAACAAACATCCCTGGATGAAAATGTTTCAAGTATGTTTTTCTTTCCTCCACTTAAAGGATTAATCTCCGCTTCCTTTAATCCTGAAAAGGAACATTTTGGTACCGACATTGTAGGCAGCAAAGGTTCAGTTGTGCATTCTACCCTGGAGGGAACAATTATAATGGCATCATGGACTCTTGAAACAGGATATGTTATACAGATACAACATAGCGACAACCTTATTTCGGTATATAAACACAATAAAGAGGTACTTACCTCTGTCGGAACTTATGTAAAAGCTGGTGAAAGTATTGCTGTTCTGGGAAATTCCGGAGAACTATATACTACAGGGCCTCATCTGCATTTCGAACTCTGGCTAAGTGGTAAACCGATTGATCCTGAGAAGTACCTTCTTTTCTAAAGCCTCTATTCTCGAAAAAGAGTGCTAATTTGTTTCTTATTTATTATCTTCCGGATCAAATAATTCCTATTCATGAAAAAAAGTATTGCCATTTTAGGGTCAACAGGTTCAATTGGCACTCAGGCACTTGAAGTAATTTCTCAGCATCCCGAAAGATTTGAGGTCGAGGTTCTTACTGCAAATAATAATTACCAGTTGCTTGCAGAACAAGCAAGATATTTTTTACCTGATACTGTTGTTATTGGAAACGAAACTCACTATGAAAGTCTGAAGGGGAAACTCGCTGACCTACCAATAAAGGTATTTGCGGGATATGAGGCTATAAGCCAGGTTGTTCAGATGCAAAATATTGATATGGTATTGACTGCCATGGTTGGGTATGCCGGACTTAGACCTACCCTGTCTGCAATTGAAGCTGGAAAAGATATTGCATTGGCCAACAAAGAAACTCTGGTTGTTGCAGGTAAACTTATTATTGATTTGGCCCGGCAAAAAAGAGTCCGAATTATCCCGGTAGATTCTGAACATTCAGCAATTTACCAGTGCCTTGTTGGGGAAGGATTTAACAAGATTGAAAAAATTATTCTTACCGCTTCTGGAGGGCCATTTCATAAGAAGGATCTGAATGCTTTAAAAAACGTTACACCAGAAGAGGCTCTCAAACACCCAAACTGGGAAATGGGAGCTAAAATCACCATCGATTCCGCTTCGCTTATGAATAAAGGATTTGAAGCCATTGAGGCAAAATGGCTTTTTAACCTTGACCCTGCTCAAATTGAAGTACTTGTTCATCCTCAATCTATTGTACATTCTATGGTACAGTTTGAAGATGGATCGATCAAAGCCCAGATGGGTTTACCCGATATGAAACTGCCGATTTTATATGCCTTTAGCTTTCCTGAAAGATTAAAATCAGACTTTCCTAGACTTCATTTCAAGGATTACCCAAACCTAAGTTTTGAGCAACCTGACACAAATAAGTTCACGAATCTTAATCTGGCCTACAGAGCCATGGAGGCAGGTGGAAATGTCCCATGCATGTTAAATGCTGCCAATGAAATCGTTGTACAGGCATTTCTTGAAAAAAAAATCTCCTTCGTAGAAATGTCCGAAATCATTCATAAAACAATGGATGTTGTTCAATTTATACCCAAGCCAGGCTTAGAAGATTTTGAAAAAACTGATGAGGAATCTCGCCGTTTAGCCTTGTCATTCATTTAAGATGATTACTTTTGTGCCTCATTTTATTGAATTTATAATATTGGAATGGAAGTATTTGTAAAAATTGCACAATTTTTATTGAGTTTATCGATTCTGGTGATCCTCCATGAACTGGGTCACTTTCTTTTTGCTAAGCTCTTTAATACTAGAGTCGAAAAATTCTATTTGTTTTTTAATCCCTGGTTTTCACTTTTTAAATTTAAGAAGGGAGAAACAGAATATGGTGTAGGCTGGTTGCCTCTTGGAGGCTATGTGAAGATCTCTGGCATGATAGATGAATCTATGGATAAGGAGCAACTAAAATTACCTCCACAACCCTATGAATTCAGAGCAAAACCAGCCTGGCAAAGGCTGTTGATAATGCTGGGAGGTGTTATGGTGAATTTTGTACTCGCTATAGTTATTTATACGGCAGTTCTATTTGTATGGGGTGATTCCTATCTGCCAACTGAAAATGTAAAATATGGAGTTGTTGTTGATTCTGTCGGAACCCACCTGGGTCTTCAGAATGGTGATAATATAATTACAGTCGATAATGAAATAGTAGAAGGTTTCTATCAAATAATTCCTGATATTATCCTAAATGACAGGAAAACTATCCAGGTAGAAAGAGAAGGGAGTTTTCTTGATATCCAATTGCCTGATGATGCTATAGCCACCTTAATTAAAGGGCAAGCAAGCATTGAACCCCGGGTTCCCTTTTCACCCTACATTATTAGTGGATTTATGAAAAACTCGCCCGCTAAAAAGGCAGGTGTAGAAATAGATGATGAGCTGGTAATGGTAAATGGGAAAACTTTTAACTTCCATCATGAATTGATGGATTACCTTAGGGAAAACCTGCAAATTGAAAAAGCAATCCTAACCATTAAACGCAACGGTGAAACAATAGATTTACCTGTTTATTTGACTGAGGACAGATACATTGGAATATACCGTGACCAGAGCAATTTCTTTGAGTTTGCAGAAGTAAAATATGGATTTTTTGAATCTATCCCTGCTGGTATCAATAAAGGAGTAGAAACCCTGAGTAAATATGTTAAGCAATTCAAATTAATTTTTTCTCCCGGGACCAAAGCATATGAATCCCTGGGAGGATTTATTACAATAGGAAACATTTTCCCAGGAACCTGGGATTGGTATTCTTTTTGGAACCTCACTGCCTTTTTATCCATTATCCTCGCATTTATGAATATCCTTCCTATTCCAGCTCTTGATGGAGGTCATGTAATGTTTTTATTATATGAGGTAATAACCGGGCGTAAACCTGCCGATAAATTCATGGAGTATGCTCAATTGGCTGGTATGGCTATATTAATTGCCCTTCTGTTGTTTGCAAATGGAAACGATATCATCAAACTCATCAGGAAATAAGTGATATAAATTAGGTCCTTAAATCAAACTGTGTAAGGTATTGTCCTAAAATAATGTTATTTTTGTATGTTGAATCATTAAATCAAAAAGAAAATGAATCTGTTTATACCCTTGATGTTCACTCCTGGTCCAATGGAAATTATTCTATTAGGACTAGTTGTAGTTTTATTGTTTGGCGGAAGGAAAATTCCTGAGCTTATGAAAGGCCTTGGTCAGGGGATGAAAGAGTTCAAGAAAGCCACTAAGGAAGAAAAAAAATCAGATGACGCTGAACAGGAAAAAGTAGAATCTTAATTTTTTCTACCAGGATATGCAAAATTTGACCTGCCGGAAAGTATATAATACTTTTCAGGCAGGTTTTTTATTTTATTCAGCTGTATCCAAAAAATAAATAATTTGAATAAATGAATTTAGGTATAGTTTTTGAAGCGATAAAATATACTTAAAATATTATTCTTTATAATCAAGTAATAAAAACCCTATATATGAAAAAGTTACTTGTAATAGCTTTATTTTCTGTCAGTTTACTATTGATTAATTCTTGTAACTTCCGAACCGAGACTCTCAAACCCAAAGTTTCGGGTTTAACAGGTGAGGTTATTCTGGTGATGACCCAAGCTAACTGGGATTCCGGCATTGGTGATGAATGCAAAAAGATTCTTACGACTGATATGGTTGGTTTGCCCCAGCCGGAACCAGAATTTGACCTTATCCATGTTACTCCAAATAACTTTGATAAGATCTTTACCTCTCACCGAAATATCGTTAATATCAAAGTAAATTCAAATTACTCTGATCCCAAAATTGTGATATTGAACGATCAATGGTCATTTCCACAGCTTATTATTAATATTACAGCGGCTACCGATTCAACCTGTATAAATCTTCTTCGGGATAATGCAGATCAGATTTCAGAAAGGATTAACCAGGCTGAAAGAGAGAGGGTATTAATAAATTATAGAAGATATCAGGAAGCAGGTATCTACAATGAATTGACAAAAAAACACCACGTCTCACTTACTATTCCTAAAGGTTATAACCTGGATTTAGATTCTACAAATTTCATATGGCTTTCTAATGAAACACCATTAACAAGCCAGGGCATTTTCATTTACTTTTACCCCTATACTGATGAGGCCAACTTTTTGCCAGAAGAACTGGTATCAAAAAGAAACCAATTCCTTAAAAGTTTTGTAGAAGGACCTTCAAATAATACCTGGATGACGACAGAAGATTTGTTTGCCCCTGATTTTTCAGAATTTGAAGAGGATGGACAATACTATGCAAAATTACGTGGTTTGTGGAAGCTTGAAAACGGCTTTATGGGCGGCCCATTTGTTAGCCTGTCAACAGTGGATGAAAAAAGGAATAGAATTATTACTGTTGATGGATATGTGTATGCACCGAGCGAGGAAAAAAGGGAACTCCTCAGGCAGGTAGAAAGTATCTTATACTCCCTTCAAATTCTGGATTAATGTCTAGTGAGTAATTGTTTGTTGATTATCCAGCATCTATGATTTGAGCTGGAAGATCAAGGTATTCGTATTTTTGATTTCTTAATTGTGGTTCAAAACCGGCTTCCCGAATAGCTCTCATTATTCCTTCAGCATCAAAGGTATAATCTGCTCCAGCAGAAGACACCACATTTTCTTCTATCATAATTGAACCAAAATCATTGGCACCGGAATGCAGACAGATTTGGGCTGTATCTTTTCCAACTGTTAACCATGAAGCCTGAATATTTGGAATATTCGGAAGCAATATCCTGCTTATCGCTATCATTCGGATATACTCTTCGGGGGTAACAGAATTGTGAACATCCATTTCTTGTTGAAGTTTTGTTCCAAGATCTTGAAACGGCCATGGGATGAAGGCAATGAAACCGTAACTATTCGCAGGCTTTTCATCCTGCACCTGCCTGATCCTCAAAAGGTGATCTATTCTTTCTTCCCTGGTTTCCAAATGACCAAACATCATTGTTGCTGAGGTGGGCAAATTCATTCTATGTGCCTCACGCATCACATCAAGCCACTCGTCGGTAGTAGCTTTAACTGGAGAAACTAAATTTCTTACCCTATCACAAAGTATTTCAGCTCCGGCTCCAGGCAAGCTATCAAGGCCTGAATTCACCAATCGCTGTAGAACCTCAGTGTACCTCATTTTCTCAAGTCGAGCCAGATGTACAATTTCAGGTGGCCCAAGAGCATGAAGTTTAATTTCAGGAAAATTGTGTTTTAAGTCTGCAAACAATTTCTCATAAAAGTCTAAACGAAGTCTTGGATGCAGTCCTCCTTGCAGAAGGAGCTGTTGCCCGCCATGCTCATATAACTCCTCAATTTTTTCTTTATATTCTTCTAAAGTAGTAACATATGCCTCATCCGAGTTGGGTTTACGATAGAAATTGCAAAATTTGCATTGTGAATTACATACATTAGTGATATTTACATTTCGATCGATTAGCCAGGTTACTTTCCCTCCAGGATTTTGTTTTTTCCTTAAGCTATTGCCAATAACCATAAGCTCCTGTGTAGGTGCCTTTTCATAAAGGTCAAGTCCCTCTTCTTTGGAAAGAAATTCAAGTTCTAAGGCTTTTTCATATAGAGATGTCAGCTTCATACAAATATTTTAACAGGGCGGTAAAAATAATACTATAAATTCAAAGATTATCCGAAACCCAAATTTTATTACCTTTGCACAATATATTCCAAAAACAAATATGAAACTCCTATATACCAGCAAACACACAGATAATCAGTCGATTATATACTTAGTTAAAAAGGGGGTAAACCTCAGCGATTTCCCTTTAACTGCAAAAGAAAAAGATTTTGTAAAAAAACAGATCCATGCAAAGAAAAAGCTGATTCAGCTAAACCTTTTGCAGCGTTGGATATTTATCCAGGTGGTTGATGATAGCATTAAAGGTGATCACTTGCTGGAGTGGTTACGCATAAAGGCTTATAAATTGCAGAAGGCCATCAACTCTGAAGGATTAAAAAGTGTTACAATAATAGATAAGACCGATAATAAGCAGTGGGTTTTATCTTTAGTTGAAGGCCTGGCCTTAAGCAATTATCAGTTTTTAAAATATTTTAAAAAGAAAAAAGAAAAGAAAAATTCATTTGATACCATCCGAATTATTAGCAAAGCAGTTAAAAAGGAGGATATTGGTGAATTACAGAATATTATTGAAGGTGTTTATTGCGCAAGAGATCTAATAAATGAACCCCTTTCAACATTAACTGCCGTGCAACTCTCAAAAGAAATTCAGGAACTTGGAAGTAAATCTGGATTTAAAGTTGAGGTATTTAACAAAAGGAAAATTGAATCTTTGAAGATGGGAGGGCTACTGGCAGTCAATAGGGGAAGCATTGATCCTCCTACATTTTCAATATTAGAATGGAAACCAAAGAATGCTGTTAATAAAAAACCTTTGGTTCTTGTTGGCAAAGGGATTGTTTATGATACAGGAGGATTAAGCCTGAAGCCAACAAAAGAAAGTATGGATTATATGAAGTCGGATATGAGTGGTGCAGCTGCCGTTGTTGGGGCTCTTTCCGCAGTTGCAAAATCAGCTTTACCGGTTCATGTAATTGGGCTTATTCCTGCTACCGATAACCGTCCAGATGGAAATGCCTATGTGCCTGGAGATATAGTAATTATGGGCAATGGCTTATCAGTTGAAGTATTAAATACTGATGCAGAGGGCAGAATGATTCTTGCCGAAGCTCTTAATTATGCAAAAAACTACAACCCGGGCTTGGTAATGGATTTAGCAACACTAACCGGTTCTGCAGCTATTGCTGTTGGAGTATATGGAATTGTTGGTATGGGTAATGCTGATGAAAAAGTTTTTAGTTCGTTAAAGGAAAGTGGTGAAAAAGTTAGTGAACGGATTGTTGAATTCCCGTTTTGGAAAGAATACAATAAACTTCTCAAATCTGATGTGGCTGATTTAAAAAATATTGGAGGAAGAGATGCTGGTGCCATTACTGCCGGTAAATTTCTTGAATATTTTACTGATTATCCTTTTATCCACCTTGATATTGCAGGACCTGCATTTGTCAAAAAAGAATATAATTATCATGGAATAGGTGGTACAGGTTATGGAGTCAGACTTCTTTTTGATTTCATTAAAAATTATCCCCAGATATAAGATTTTAAAGCAAATTTAATTCACTTGAAATATGATTACAGAAAAAATTAAAGCAGGAATAACACAGGGGGATATAAATGGCATTGGTTATGAGGTAATCATTAAGTCATTGCAGGATAATAGAATTAATGATTTCTGCTCAACCATAGTTTATGGCTCTCCAAAAGTTGCAGCTTATCACCGCAAGGCCCTGAACATTGATAACTTCAGCTTCAATAACATCAAAAAACCAGAGGATGCGAATTCAAAACGTCCAAATATCATCAATTGTCTTGATGATAATGTTAGGGTTGAATTAAGCAAATCAACCAGTTTGGCAGGTGAAGCTTCGCTAATTAGCCTTCAGATGGCTGTGCAAGATCTTAAAGAAGGAAAAATTGATTTCCTGATAACAGCACCTATTAATAAAGAAAATATTCAATCTTCAGATTTTAAGTTTTCGGGGCATACAGAATATCTTGAGGCAGAATTCCCCTCAAATTTGGGCTCGCTTATGATGATGGTTAGTGGCAACTTTAGAGTAGGTATGGTAACAGGACATGTGCCTCTGTCAGAGGTCCCAGGATTGATTACAGAAGAAAATATTTTAAATAAGTTGAGAATTATGAATGAGTCCCTTAAAGTTGATTTCGGGATTCAAAAACCCAGTATTGCGGTACTTGGACTAAACCCCCATGCTGGAGATGAAGGCCTCCTGGGAAAGGAAGAAATCGAAGTGATTGAACCCACTATAAAAAAAGCCCGGGAAGAAGGAATTATGGCACTTGGAACGTTCCCTGCTGATGGGTTTTTTGGTTCAATGCATCAAAAGAAGTTTGATGGTGTATTAGCCATGTATCACGACCAGGGACTGGCTCCGTTTAAAACTCTGGTTTTTAACTCTGGCGTAAACTTTACCGCAGGTTTACCAATTGTCCGTACATCACCTGTACATGGCACAGGCTATGATATTGCCGGAAAAGGAATGGCTTCTCCAGAGTCCTTCAGAAATGCACTTTACCTGGGACTGGATATTTTAAAACAGAGAAGGCAATACAAGGTTTTAACAAAAGATCCTTTAAAAACACATCACGGAAACAATCATTAGGGATCTCAAGAAATGAAAATCTGGTTATTATGACTAAACCTCAGAGAGATACTTTAAAGAAAAAACTGTTAAATGGTCAGAATATATATGGAACTTGCATTACATCAAATGCTCCTTTGTGGCCAAAAGTAGTCGCCAATTCTAAGCTTGATTTTGTTTTCCTTGACACAGAACATATTCCTTTAAACAGGTCGCAACTGGCAGGCATGTGTCAAAGTTACCAGGCACTTGGCTTATCTCCGATTGTTCGAATACCATCCCCTGACCCCTATCGTGCCAGCCAGGCTATAGATGATGGGGCCATTGGAGTTATTGCTCCTTACCTGGAGCATCCAAACCAGATTAAAAGCCTTGTAGGAGCAATTAAATATCGCCCATTGAAAGGGAATAAACTTGAGTCCATTCTCCAAGGGAAAACTAAACCTTCTCAGGAACTGAATACCTATCTTGATGAGTATAATTTTGGAAATCTATGTATTGCGAACATTGAAAGCCTGCCAGCGGTTGATAGACTGGATGAAATATTGAATATTGAAGGTCTTGATGGGGTATTTATTGGTCCGCATGACCTATCAATCAATATGGGAATTCCTGAACAATATGATCACCCCGATTTTATAGCTACGGTTAAAATAATTATTGAAAAAGCCAGAAAATATACCCTGGGTGTAGGAATCCACTTTTCACAGGATCCTCAACGACAAATTAATTGGATGAAAGAAGGTGTTAATATAATCATCCACAGTTCAGACATGGCGCTTTTTGGTCATCAACTTCAGCATGATATAGAGAAAATCAAGTCATCGGTAAATGATATCCAAAAACCCGCTTCAACAGATAATTCTTTTCATATTTAACAATAGACCATAATAATTAAACCGATGAAATATTTCATATTAGTGTTCTTAATTTTTATCAATTTTTCTTTCATCCCAGAAGAAAAGGAAAAACAGTTTTATCAGGACCTTGCCATCATTCATGGAACTGAAAGTGGATTGCCTAAAGGAGTTGTTGATATGATTAAGCTTGACAATGAAAAGCCTGTAGTACTAATTCAGGAAAAATCTTATGCATGGAATGGGGATCAATGGGTGCTTTCCAAAAATGAAAAAGCAAGTAAAATACCTACCATTAAACACCTGCCTGAAACATCGGGAAAAGTTCTGTCTTCAGCAAGCTACCAGGGGAAAATGGTGGTTGGCTGTAAAAACGGCTTGTATATCCAGACTCATGGAAAGGCATGGGAGCAAATCTTGCCTTCGGATGATATTTATAGTTGGGCTCCAAAAGAGGTTGCGGCCCTTGTTGTGGATGCAAAGGGCCGATTATGGTTCGGCGCCCGCGAAGGAGTAGGCTGTAAAACCAACAATCAGTGGAAATTATTTACCGGGAGCGAGGAATTGCCTTATACCAGTTTCACCTGTGCATCTGCAGGACCCAATGGGGAAGTTTGGTTTGGAACCGAAAGAGGAGCGATTCGTGCAGTTGATGAATATTTCTATTATCGCTTTAGTAGAAGATGGCTTCCGGATGATTTTGTAAATGATATAGTGGTAGACAAAGATGGGACAGCCTGGATAGCGACCAATAAAGGCATTAGCCAAATCATTCCAACCCTGATGACCTTTGAGAAGAAAGCCGAATTTTTTACCAATCAGGTGGAAGAGCGGCATAATCGGATGGGCTTTATTTGCCAGAGTCATTTGAAAGAACAATACAACATTGAAACTTCTGAGTTGGCAATATCTGATAACGATGGTTTATATACCGCAATGTATGGGTCAGCCCAAGCTTTTAAATATGCGCTCACAGGCGATTCTCAAGCCAGAGAACTTGCAGTGAGAAGTTTTTATGATTGTAAGTGGCTGGTGGATATTACACACGAACCCGGCTTCCCGGCAAGAGTGATTATTCCTATTGATTGGCCCGAACCGGTCAACGAACAATATGGACGTGAGTATAACAAACGAAATCAGGAAGGCGATCCTTTCTGGAAAGATATCTATCCCAGGTTTCCGGAAAGCGAGGATGGTAAATACCTTTGGAAATGTGATACAAGCTCAGATGAACTAGCCGGACATTATTTTTATTATGCCATATTCAATGACCTGGTTGCTGAAACACCTGAAGAGAAACAAGCCGTAAAGCAGGTGGTAGCTGATATAACAGATCATTTGATCAGACATGATTTTTGCCTCATCGATCATGATGGCAAGCCTACACGTTGGGCGAACTTTCAGCCGGAGTTCTTTAATTCTGTCTGGGGATGGGAACAACGTGGAATAAATTCTATGATGATGCTATCTTTTCTGAATGTAGCAAGCCATGTAACTGGTGATCCAAAATATGATGAGGTTGCAGCCATGCTGCGTGAGAAATATGATTATCATATAAATGCGATGCATGCAAAAGAATTTTTCCCTCCAGAAAATGCCGTTCCCTGGGATAATAATTTATCCTTGATGAGCTTATATGGCTTACTCAATTATGAAAAAAATCCAGAATTGTTGATCATGTACCGGAACGCACTCGAAAATGCATGGCTTCATATCAGCAAGCAAAAAAATGCCTTTTGGGATGCTTTGTATGGAGCAATGGCTAATTCATTTACACAAAAGGTGGAAGATGGCTATTTCAACACCAATGAGTTATTTACTGAAAACCCACTTTTTGCAGCAGCAGCCATTGAACGATACAGCAAAAGTAGCCTGGACACCAGGTATATGATTGAAACACTGGAACGAATCCCTCTAGATTTGATTGGTTACAAAATGGATAACACTCATCGGCTGGATGTTGTAATAGACCCAACTCCTGGGCAGAAACCTACCATGGGCTGGAGGACAGATGGCTATGCTTTGCCCGTTGATGAGCGTGGACATGTTCGCCTTGACCGAGATGGATTTGCTATACTCTACTCCGAAGGAAACGGATATTCAGAACACGAAGGCACTTTTTATTTGCTTCCCTATTATTTAGCTCTGTATCATAATTTGATTGAAAAATAAGTTAAAAAATCTATCCCTTTTTCAACCTGGATAAAAAACCGTGAAAGTGCCATGAAGTTTTTCTTGTCTCCCTTTATTGTCCTTCTAGGATTATCTGTATTTTTTCAAGCTAAAGCTCAAACAGGTAGTATCAATGAGCCTGTGCGATATATTGGTGGAGTTACGATTGATCCAAATGTACATGAAGGCCGCTTGAAATATGCAATAGGAACCGAAAGCAGGCAAACAGTCAGGGTTAACCGAACCCATCCTGAATTAGCCGCTGGTTTTGGCTGGACATACAGCCATGCATCTAACCTGGCCTACTGGAAAGGTAATTTTTATCAGCAGTACCTTAGTAATCCAGTAGATGAGCACATTCCTCCCGGGCATACCCTTATGACAACTTCTCCGGATGGCAGGGTTTGGAGTAAACCAAGCGTTATTTTCCCACATTATAAGCCTCCAGAAGGGGTAAAAATACCTGAAGGTTCAACCGGGTATATGATGCATCAGAGAATGGGCTTTTATGTTTCGCCTGAAGGTCGACTTCTGACTGTGGCCTTTTACGGCCATTCGGAAGATCCATTTATGGAAGGTGGAATTGGCCGGGTGGTAAGGGAAGTATATGAAGATGGTAGTTTGGGCCCCATTTATTTTATACGATATAGCAGTCATACGAATTGGAATGAGAGTAATACCAGTTTTCCATTTTATACTCAATCCAGAGATCATGGTTTTGTGAAAGCTTGCAAGAATCTGTTGAACGATAGGCTCAAAACCATGCAGTGGTGGGATGAAGACAAAGGCCTGGATGACTTTTATAGCATTCAGGAAGCAGGCTCTGCCCTATCTTACTATCACAGAAAAGATGGCAATATTGTTGCCCTATGGAAAAGGTCAATATGTGCAATTTCTGAAGATGGAGGAATGAGCTTCTCAAAGCCTGTTAAATCTCCAACATTGATCATGGCTGGTGGTAAGAACTGGGGTCAGGAAACCAAAGACGGCCGGTATGCCATGGTTTATAATCCCATTGAAATAGATGAATACCGGTATCCTCTTATTGTAATCTCTAGCGATGATGGTATTATTTTTGACGATATGCTGCTCGTACAGGGGGAAGTGCCTCCGAGGAGATTTTTTGGAAGATGGAAAGATTTTGGACCCTGCTATGTCAGAGGGATTGTTGAAGGAAATGGGGATCCTCCGGGAGAAGATATGTGGCTCACTTACAGTATGAATAAAGAAGATATCTGGGTAAGCAGAGTTCCTTTACCCATATCGTATACCGTGGATATTGATGTGGATGACGATTTTGAAATAATGGAGCCCGGAAAGGCTATTCAAGATTGGAATACCTATAATCCAAAATGGGCACCGGTTGAACTTGTTAAGATTGAGGGTAATACATGTATCCAATTTAAGGATAGTGATCCCTATGATTATGCAAGAGCTATCCGAATATTTGAAGAGAGTGAAAATGCTGAAATCAGTTTTAAAGTTAATGTTGAGCAACTGACTAAACATCCATTCGAAATAGATATTACAGATAAATATGGGAACAGGCCAATTCGCATAAACTTTAGTGAAAAAGGGGAAATTGGGACCAATGATGGGAGTAATTTTAAAGTTATATCCACATTTCACAAAAATAATTGGGTTGAAATTAAGGTCCAGATAGATGCCTCTCCATATGGAAAATATTCGATCTGGATTGATGGTGAGAAGCAAGCTTCTGACCTAAAGTTAGCTGAGGCTGTAAAGTCAGTGGAAAGGGTTTCCTTTAGAACAGGACCGTTCAGAAACCTGCCCAACCGCAAAACTCCAAATGAAGAGCCTGGACCACCGCTCATAGGGGCAGATGATCCAGAGGAAGAAGCGATCTTCTATTTAGATGATTTCAAGGCAACAAAAGTCAAATAAAATCTGAGCTCTGAGTATTTTTTTTCTTAAGCTATCAGCACATAAGTACAGAGCATTGAGGAAATTAAGTGTTTTCCCAACTCGCTGTTGTAAAACATATAAGGAATGTATCTATTATGACGAAAGTCTTAATTGATCGCTATAATAATTTTTAATTTTGAAGAAATTAAATAAACCTATTACAATGTCAAAAATTCAAAAGAAGGTTGCACTTGATTATCATTCTTCAGGACGACCTGGGAAAATTGAAGTTATTCCAACAAAACCTTATCAATCACAATACGACCTCTCCCTTGCTTATACACCGGGAGTGGCAGTTCCATGCCTGGAGATAGAAAAAAATCCGGAAGATGCGTATAAATATACTGCCAAAGGAAACCTCGTTGCAGTAATTTCTAATGGAACTGCAGTATTAGGCTTGGGTGATATCGGTCCATTGGGAGGAAAGCCTGTTATGGAAGGTAAAGGTTTGCTTTTTAAAGTTTTTGCCGATATCGATGTCTTTGATATTGAAGTTGATGAGAAAGATCCCGAGAAAATCATCCAGATAGTGAAAGCTATCGCACCAACTTTCGGAGGAATTAACCTTGAAGATATCAAGGCTCCTGAATGTTTCGAAATTGAAGATCGACTTAAAGAGGAACTAGATATTCCTGTATTTCACGATGATCAGCACGGTACTGCAATTATTTCTGGAGCCGGACTGATGAATGCACTTGAGTTAAATGGGAAAAAAATTGGAGATTTAAAGATGGTAGTGAGTGGCGCCGGTGCTGCTGCCGTTTCCTGTACTCGTCTGTATATATTCATGGGTATTAAACCTGAAAACGTAGTAATGGTTGATAGCAAGGGTGTTATCAACAGTAAACGTACCGATTTAAATGAGTCTAAAAAAGAATTTATCACTACTCGTGATCTGAATACCCTTGCCGATGCAATGAAGGATGCTGATATCTGTTTGGGCCTATCAGTAGGTGGTATGATTTCAAAAGAAATGCTGGCCACTATGGCCCCAAACCCCATTGTTTTTGCGATGGCCAATCCTGATCCTGAGATAACCTATGAAGATGCTATGGCAACCCGGGATGATGTAATCTTTGCCACAGGGAGGTCAGATTATCCGAATCAAATCAACAATGTACTCGGTTTCCCATTTATATTTAGAGGTGCATTAGATGTAAGGGCTACGAAAATTAACGAGGAAATGAAAATTGCAGCCGTAAAAGCCCTCGCTGATCTTGCTAAGGAGCCAGTTCCTGATTATGTAAACAGAGCCTATAATGTTCAAAATCTGGTATTTGGTAAGGAATACATCATTCCTAAACCCATGGACCAACGATTAATAGTAAATGTTGCTTCTGCTGTTGCAAAAGCAGCAATGGACTCCGGAGTAGCACGCAATCCAATTACAGATTGGGATGCCTATGCTGAAGAATTGAACAAACGTCTTGGTTATGATATTAAAATACTGAAAACCATAAGGTTAAAGGCAACTAAAGATCCCAAAAAAGTAGTATTTTCTGAAGGGGAAAACCTCACTATTTTGAAGGCAGCACAGGATATCATTCATCAGGGAATAGCCATGCCAATTCTCCTTGGTAGAAAGAGTAAAATAAAAAAGACGATTGAAAAAAATGGACTTGAGTTAGAGACTGCAATTATTCTTGATCCTTCCAGTAAAAAAGTAACAGATAGAAGACAGGAATACGCTAAGATATTCTACGAACAAAGAAAAAGAAGAGGAATTGGGCATAACTCCTCAAAAGAAAAAATGAAACACCGAGATTACTTTGGAGTAATGATGGTGGAACAGGGAGATGCTGATGCTTATATCTCAGGTATGACACGGAAATATACAGAAGCCATTCGTCCTGTCCTTGATATTGTTGGCCCTACAGAACAAAAGCATATTGTTGGTATGTACATGGTTATAACCAAGCGTGGACCTCTCTTCTTTGCTGATGTTACAATGAATGTAAATCCAGATGTCCAGGACTTTGTGGATACAACCCTGTTGGCATCAGAGCAGGTCAAAAGATTTGGAATAGAACCCAGAATCGCAATGGTTTCCTACTCAAATTTTGGATCAGCTGATCAGGAAAGTCCAAAGACTGTCCGAGCTGCAGTTAAAAGGCTTCATGCTGAGTATCCAGACTTAATTGTTGATGGTGAAATGCAAGCAAACTTTGCTTTAAACACTAAGTTGAGAGATAAAGTATTTTCATTTTCAAAATTATACAAAAAGGAAGTAAACACCTTGATATTCCCGGACCTTAATTCTGGAAACATTGCATATAAAATAATGCAACAAATTGGTGGTGCTGAAGTGATAGGCCCAATTCTTCTGGGTGTGAATAAACCAATTCATATTATTCAGAGGGAAAGTACTGTACGAGAGATTGTTGATATGACAGCCATTGCAGTTATTGATGCTCAGTACTACGCTGAGAAAGAATAAGCTTTAATTTCGTTTTAATAATTGAAGGGGGGTTAACAGCCCCCTTTTTTATACTTAAAACTTTAAATCGAGGCCATCGATACTAAGTGTCAGTAAACCAATAATTTCACAACATTCAACCAGTGTGTTTTTTCGAAACTTTAATCCTCACTTTCCGTACACTGAAGAGGCAGATAATAGTTAGTTCCTAAAAATCCTGCAAATATTGAATTTGTAAATATTCCAAAGGTTATTCTAAATATTCGGCCTAACTATTACCTCCTTGTACTTTTTTGGCTATTTTAGTTGTTCATTTTATTGTAAACCCTATGTTTGAGTATCTTAATGGTAAGATCACAAGTCTTACACCTACCAATGCTGTATTAGATATTGGAAATATTGGCTACCTGATCAATATTTCCTTGAATACATACTCTCAACTTAATGAGACCTCTGAAGCTAAATTATTCATTCATGAGATAGTCCGTGAAGATGCTCATCTTTTGTATGGATTCTCTAGTGTTGAAGAAAGAGGAATTTTCCAGCTACTTTTATCCGTTTCAGGAATTGGTGCAAATACTGCCAGGATGATTCTTTCGGCACTTACTCCGGAAGAGGTTAAAGTTGCAATTACTACAGGCAATGTACCTGTTCTAAAAAACATAAAAGGGATAGGTGCAAAAACCGCCCAGAGGGTAATTGTAGATTTAAGGGATAAAGTGGGCAAAACATCTGAAACGAGTGAAATATTTGATGTTTCAAGCAATAGGATCAAAGAAGAATCGTTATCTGCTTTAGCTACCTTGGGGTTTTCAAAATCATCTGTCACAAAAATTGTTGATCAAATAATCTCAAAGAACCCTAAAATTTCAGTTGAAGAATTACTCCGGGAAGCATTAAATAGATTATAGACCCTATATCCTGAACACTATTGAAGAGTACATCTAAATATTCTGTGTTCGGCCCTGCCTTTATCCTGATCTGGCTTATAGTCGGCTGTTTACCAGGCTTTTCGAAGCCCTCAAACAGTCATTTTTACAAACTCGATTTAGATTATTTATTTCAGGACTCTACTGCCCTGGATACTACACCAGATCTAAGATATCCATTCGGTGACGATTCAGGCAATCCCTTTATTCCAGGGTACAAATCAGGATTATATTTGGCTTCTCCTTCCAATATTAAAAAATCTGTTATCTACGATGCCTCTAGCAACCAGTACACTATTTACGAGAAAATTGGAGATCTGAATTACAGGCCACCGGTCACCATGTCACTGGAGGAATACCAGAAATGGAAATTCGACCAGGAAATGAGAGAGTACTGGAGACAAAAAGCTACTGGTAATGTGAAAGATTTTAGAACTTCCCTAATTCCTGAATTCAGGGTTGGAGGGGAAGGTTTTGACAAAGTCTTTGGAAGCAATGCGATAAACATTGTTCCTCAGGGATCAGCTGAACTGATTTTTGGTGTAAATATCTCAAGAATTGACAATCCAACACTTTCTGAACGCTTAAGAAAGGTAACGACTTTCGATTTTCAGGAAAAAATCCAAATGAATGTTACGGGTACCATTGGTGACAAGGTAAGGCTGGGTGTCAATTATAATACGGAGGCAACATTTGATTTCGAGAATCAAACCAAATTGGAATATGCCGGTAAAGAAGATGAGATCATTAAAAAAATTGAGGCAGGAAACGTGACATTTCCTTTACCAGGAACATTAATCACAGGTAGTCAAAGCCTTTTTGGACTAAAAACCGAATTCCAGTTTGGAAAATTATCAATTGCAACCATATTCTCTCAGCAAAAAGGAGAAACCTCTGTTATTGAAGTAAAAGGTGGTGCTCAGATAGACGAATTTGATGTTGAAGCGATAGATTATGAAGGAAACAAACACTTCTTTTTGTCGCACTACTTTAGAGACAACTACGACGAGGCTCTAAAAAACCTTCCAATAATAAATACTGGTATCAACATTGAAAAAATCGAAATCTGGGTAACCAATAAATCGAATAGGTTTGAAGAATCAAGAAATATTGCTGGATTTATGGACCTTGCTGAATCAAGTGCAAATATCTACAATTCCGTTCCTGAGTTTCAGCAAACCCAGTCTGGTGTAATTCCTGATAACCTATTAAACGGGCAATATGAATCTTTATCAACCACCTATTCAGGGATTAGGGATATAAACAACATTACTTCAACATTGGCCCCCTTGGAACCAGGATTTGTAATCGGGCAGGATTATGAAAAAATTGAAACCGCAAGGAAACTTACCGAAAGGGAGTTTACTATAAACCGGAAGTTGGGTTATATTTCTTTGAATACTTCACTTAATGCTGATGAGGTGCTGGGAGTAGCCTACGAATATACACTCAATGGGCAGGTTTATAGGGTTGGAGAATTAACAACTGACGGCATGCCCGCTCCAAATACTCTGATTCTAAAATTACTAAAAGGAACCAATCTCACTCCAAAGTTCCCCACCTGGGATCTGATGATGAAAAATATTTATTCAATTGGCGCCTACCAGGTAAATCAAAAAGACTTTCAACTGCATGTTTTATACCAGGATGATAAATCAGGAAATGCTATAAACTATATTTCTGATGGAGCAATAGCAAATAAAATATTACTGGAAGTATTGAACCTTGATAACCTTGATTCACAGCTGGAGCCCAACCCTGATGGAAGGTTTGACTTTATGCCAGGCATTACAATTTATCCGGAAAATGGTCGTATTATCTTTCCTGTCCTGGAACCATTTGGGTCTTATCTCCGTGAAAAAATTGGCAATGATGCGATTGCATCAAGATATATTTTCCAGGAACTTTACGACTCAACAAAAACGAAAGCACAGCAGATCTCAGAAAAAAATAAATTCCTTCTTTCGGGTAGTTTTTCCTCTTCCTCAAGTTCTGATATTGCTTTAAATGCCTTGAATGTTCCTAAAGGATCCGTAAAAGTTGTGGCAGGTGGAATTCAACTAACTGAAAATGTCGACTACACAGTTGACTACAATCTGGGTAGAGTAAAAATTATAAATCCGGGACTTCTTGAATCCCAAACTCCCATCCAGGTTTCACTTGAGAGCAACCAGTTGTTTGCAATACAGACAAAAACACTTTTGGGTACGCATCTCAACTATAAAATTAGTGACAATTTCAATATTGGAGGTACCTTACTAAACTTAAATGAGAGGCCCCTAACCCAGAAAGTTAATATTGGGGAAGAACCCATGTCGAACATTATGTGGGGACTTAATACTTCCTACCAGACAGAATCACAATTATTAACAAATATTGTTGACTGGTTGCCCTTTATTGAAACCAAAGCTCCTTCAAGTATACGATTTACCGGAGAATTTGCCCAGCTTATACCTGGGGCCTCAAAGGCCATTGGTAAATCAGGAACCTCTTACATTGATGATTTTGAGGGCAGTGAAACTTCTATTGACATGAAGTCTCTGAATGCCTGGGTTGTATCCAGTGTACCATTCGGGCAATCAGATTTATTTCCAGAACAGCAAATAAGAAACAATCGAATTACCGGTTATAACCGATCAAAACTTGCCTGGTATTATATCGATCCTCTATTTCTGAGAAATAACTCCTCAACTCCAGACTATATTAAGAATAATCCAGATTACCAGTCAAGCCATTTCGTCCGTGAAATATTTGAAAGTGAAATATGGCCCAATAAAGAAAGTCCAAGTGGAATTCCTACCAATATTGCAGTTTTGAATTTAGCACTTTACCCGGATGAAAAGGGGCCCTACAACTATGACACGGAACCCACATCCTACACATCAGGTGTAAATCCAGATGGTACATTGGCTGATCCGGAAACAAGATGGGGAGGTATAATGCGTGAGGTACAAACTAATGATTTTGAAGCTGCAAACATCCAATACATTAAATTTTGGGTAATGGATCCATTTGTAGAAGATCCGGGACATGAAGGTGGTGAACTATACTTTAACCTTGGAGATATTTCAGAAGATATCTTAAATGATTCACGAAAAGGCTTTGAAAATGGACTTCCCTCATCTCCTGAGGTAATTGATGTGGATACAACAGTTTGGGGAAGAGTACCAACCAAACAATCCCTGGTCAATGCTTTTGATAATGATATTAACTCCAGAACATACCAGGATATTGGGTTGGATGGACTTCTTGACAGTGATGAACAAAGTTTTTTCCAGGATTACCTTGATTCTTTACAGGCTATTGTCGATCCTCTGGTATTTCAGCAAATGATTTTAGACCCTTCAACCGATAACTACCATTATTATCGTGGAAGCGATTATGACTCAGAAAGATTGGGTATACTCGAAAGGTATAAGAAGTACAATGGATTGGAAGGGAATTCTCCAACCGCTGAGCAATCTAACGAATCCTATCCAACTTCAGCCTCTACATTGCCTGATGTTGAGGATATTAACAGGGATAATACCCTTGGTGAAACAGAAAGCTATTTTCAGTATAAGGTTGACATTAAACCTGATAGAATGCAAATTGGACAGAACTATGTAACTGATGTTGTAACGGCAAATGTAACTTTTGCCAATGGGCAGCAATCATCAGTCAATTGGTACCAGTTTAAAATTCCACTCACAGATTATAATAGAGCCATTGGTTCAATCCAGGATTTTAAATCAATTCGTTTCATGAGAATGTTTCTCAAGGGATTTGAAAATCCAGTAATATTAAGATTTGCGGAACTTGAATTGGTTAGGGGAGAGTGGAGAAAATATGATTACTCTTTGCTACAAGGAGGGGAAAATATTTCAGTGCCACAACCCACACCTGGTTTTTTCGAAATCTCTGCTGTTAACATTGAAGAGAATTCCAGCAAAGCACCTGTAAACTATGTACTTCCTCCAGGATTTAATCGTGAAATTGACCCAACAAATCCACAACTGCAGCAACTGAATGAGCAGTCTATGTCACTATATATCAAAGATCTTGAAGATGGAGACGCACGTGCAGCTTTCAAAAATACAGATTTTGATTTCCGAAAATATAAAAAACTTCAGATGGAGATTCATGCTGAGGCGCTGCCAGAAGAATCTTTAGCTGATGATGAGCTTTCCGTTTTTATTCGTTTGGGAACAGATTATAGAGATAATTACTATGAATATGAAGTACCTTTAAAAGTAACTCCTCCTGGAAGATACAACGACGATGATGAAAACGACAGATATATTGTCTGGCCAGAAGAAAACCGGGTTGAAATTAATCTTGAAGATTTCCAGGAATTGAAATTACTTCGAAATGCTGCTCTACGAAGAATTGGATCAAACATAAAACCAAGTGACATTTACAGTATTAGCAAGGATGGTAAAAAAATTAAAATTGCTGGTAATCCGAATTTAAGTAATATTCGAACAATTATGCTGGGTATCCGAAACCCCCACCAGAATGTTAATGATCTGGTGGACGATGGTCTGTCAAAATCAGGGGAAATTTGGCTAAATGAGTTGAGACTTACTGATTTTGACAATAAAAGCGGTTGGGCTGCCAATGCGCGGCTACAAGCCCAATTGGCTGATTTCGGATCGATTGATCTTGCCGGACAAACTATTAAACCAGGTTTCGGTAGCATTGAAAAAAAAGTAGGTCAGCGGGCTATGGAGGAGGTCCTGGAGTATGATATATCCGCGAACCTGGAGCTGGGAAAGTTTTTCCCTGAAAAAGCCAATGTAAATATTCCAATGTATTTAGGCCATTCAGAAAGTGTTGTAAATCCCGAATACAACCCAATGGATCCAGATATCCCACTAAAAGCAGCTCTTTCACATGCTGAAACAAAAGAAGAAAAAGACTCAATTAAGTATTATGCCCAGGATTACACTCGAAGAAGGAGTATTAACTTTACCAATGTAAATGTGGCCAAAAGAAGTGCCAAGCCAAAACCCTGGGATCCCGCAAACTTTTCGGCTCATTATGCCTTCAATGAAATACTCTCAAGAAATGTAAAAACTGAAATAAATGTAGAGAAAAATCATCGAGGAGGTTTATCTTATATCTACAACCCGAACCCAAAAAATATTACCCCATTTCAAAATACGCAAGCACTTAATGGCAAGGCACTAAAACTGATTAAAGATTTCAATTTCACACCCTATCCAAATTACCTGTCTTTTAGAACGGATATTACCCGATTTTATAATGAGGTGAAAACAAGAAATATAGATAACCCCGACTTGTTGATAAACCCTACTTTCAGAAAAGATTTCTTCTGGAATAGGTATTATGATCTTAGATGGGATATTACAAAGTCATTGAAGTTCGACTTTACTGCAGGAAACATTGCCAGGATTGATGAGCCTCAGGGCGGTGTAGATAAAAACAGATATAAGGATGAATATGACATTTGGAAAGATTCGGTTCTGGTAAGCTTGAAAAATTTTGGGCGGAATACACATTACTACCACTCTTTTAATGTTTCTTACACCGTTCCCATCAATAAACTTCCGCTTTTAGATTGGGTTACTTTAACTGCCCGGTATAATGCTACTTATGATTGGCATACCGGCCCCCAATTTCCTGACTCTTCAAATATCAACCTCGGAAATAGGATTCAAAACTCTAATACTGGTCAGTTAAATGGTCAACTGAACCTGGTAAACCTTTACAACAAAATAGGATATCTCAGAGATGTGAATCAAAAAAGCAGGAGCGGAAATCTTGGTAAGGAACAAGAAAAAAGATACAAATCTGTTACTTACGAGAGAGAGAATATGCGGCTAAAAGCCAATGAGCCCAAAGCTATAAATCATAAGCTCATGACTGAAGATGTTACAGTAAAAGTTTTTGATAGCGATAATAATGAAATTGAAGGGAATGTAAAAATAGATAATGAAAGGAGAGTAATATTTACTGCCGATCAGGATTATAATAATACTTCCGTAATTGTAGAAGGCCAGGTGGAAAGAAAACCCAACCCTCTAACCATGATTACTGAGGTTACCACAAGGATATTGATGGGAGTTAGAAATATATCTCTTTCCTACTCTCAGAACGAGGGAACTGTTTTACCCGGTTATTTACCCAAGACAAAAGTTATGGGGATTTCAAAAGTAGATGGGGTTAATGCTCCAGGAATTCCATTTATACTGGGTTACCAGGATAGGGGCTTTGCAGATAATGCTGTACGGAACGGTTGGCTGACAACAGATACGGTTCTTAATGCTGCCTACCTTATGACACATAGTGAAAACTTTAATTTCAGAAGTACCATTGAACCTATTCGGGGCTTAAGAATTGACCTTACTGCCAATAGAAGAATATCACAAAATTACAGAGCTTATTACCTGTCAGACATGAATGGGAATTTTCCGGATAGTGCGCGGAACCCAATATATTCAGGGAACTTTAGTATGTCATATATTACACTTGGAACCTCGTTTGAAAAAGTTTCCTCCGACAATAATTATCAATCAGCAAACTTTAACAGGTTTATTGAAAATACGGTTATCATCTCTGAAAGATTGGCCAATAACAGGCAAGCCAGCGACCCTTCTTATAATCCCGATATCGATCCGGAAACAGGTTTACCCATCGAAGGTGATTACAAAAATGGTTATGATGTGACTTCTCAGGAGGTTCTTATTCCAGCCTTTCTGGCTACCTATGCAAACAGAGATCCAAACAGAATTGGATTGGATGCCCTTCCATCCATTTGGGATATCTTACCCAACTGGAGATTAACATTTGATGGCTTAAACAGGCTTGAATTCATTAAAAAACATTTTCGCTCAATTACACTTTCTCATATCTACCGATCCTCATATGATATAGGCGCATACCGAACCAATTTGAATTTTGATGGATCGGAAGGTTTCAGAGGCCTGGATTATAATTTCCTTCCTGAATATGATATTGCCGCTGTCTCACTAAATGAACAGTTTAGCCCACTCATTAATATCGATATGGTTTGGAGAAATGGCATCACCACAAGAGCTGAAATTAAGAAATCAAGGACATTGTCTCTTAGCCTTTCAAACAACCAATTGACGCAGATTAGCAATGATGAAATTGTTTTTGGAACCGGGTATCGTTTTAATGATCTTCAGTTTGTCATCAAAGCTGGTGGTGGGCAGAAGGAATTTAAAAGTGATTTGAACCTTAGAGCCGATGTTTCTATCAGAGATAATGTTACCGTAATGAGGAAAATAGTAGAAGAGACAAATGAACCAACTGCCGGCCAACGAATTATTACTTTAAAGTTTACAGCCGATTATGTTTTAAGTGACAGATTTAACCTCAGGCTATTCTTTGACAGAATTGTAAACAAACAACCCTATATTGCAAGAACCTTTCCTACCTACAATACTAACATAGGTTTTAGTTTACGCTTTACTCTAGCCCAGTAATACTAAACTTCCATAGCTAAAAATACTGCTTACAAATTAGTTTATAACTTATCAAAAAATGTTCGATAACATTTTCCTTGTGAAAACAATTCTTACTACTTTTAAAACCCCATTTAACATTAAAATTACGCATTATGAATATTCTTGAAAATTTGAAGTATACAAACGATCACGAATGGATTCGTTTAGAAGGCGAAGTGGCAGTTGTTGGTATAACTGACTTTGCTCAGGGCGAACTGGGAGACATTGTTTTTGTTGAAATTGAAACTGAGGGAGAAACACTTGAAAAAGAAGAAGTTTTTGGTTCTATTGAAGCGGTTAAGACAGTCTCTGACCTTCTAATGCCAGTGGCAGGTGAAGTTTTGGAAGTAAATCCTATTCTGGAAGATACCCCTGAAACAATCAATGCAGATCCTTATGGTGATGG
>RCND010000373.1_pt1 | contig 25132 bp, 13 predicted proteins | sample 2041351 | NCBI WGS metagenome assembly RCND01 (sample SAMN09708230, study PRJNA481090) | Marine sediment metagenome, whole genome shotgun sequencing project. | biome: marine sediment; feature: ocean; material: sediment; isolation source: Sewage treatment plant 12B marine sediment (STP12B) ... | reverse complement strand
AGAAGGATTTAGGTGTCTACACAGAAGTGGGTAACTGGACCTCTGGATATACTGCCAATGGATATCGCATGATTCGCTATGCAGACGTTCTCTTGTTAAAAGCCGAATGTGAAGCGATGACTGATGCGGATGACCTTGGATTTGGAGAGGTGAATTTACTCCGTGCAAGGGCTGCTGTCAGCTTTGTATACGAAGAAGACGGAACGACTCCTGCTGCCACTTATGTGGTCAATGAGTATCCTGCTCAAGCAGCCAATAGTGCTGATGCCATGCTTCGTATCAAATTCGAAAGAAAACTCGAACTTGGTCAGGAAGGCCACAGGTACTATGACCTGCAGCGCTGGGGCGATGTTCAGACTGACCTCAACCGCATCCTTGCCTATGAGAAGACCATGGAGTGGGGTAATGCACTGTATGGAAGTGCTACCGTAGGTAGCGAAGATGTAAACTTCCCGGTTCCTCAGCGTCAGATTGACCTGGCTAACGGTAACCTTGTACAGAACAGGTAGAGTATACATTACATAGATTAAAAAAAGAGACTGTCCTTCAAGGCAGTCTCTTTTTTTTTCCTTCGTTTTTTGTTTCTTTGATCTCTGATAAATTCATATGACAAAGTACATGAAGAAATTACTGCCCCTTTTTCTCCTGATCTTTCTGGCCTCCTGTGCTGATAACACCCGCTTCGAGTTGCTTGAATCGGACCAAACCGGGATCACCTTCATGAATGTTGTGAATGAAACCGACAGTCTAAACGTGATTAATTTTGAATATATCTATAATGGTGCCGGGGTAGGAATCGTAGACCTCAATAACGATGGCCGGCAGGATATAATCTTTAATGGGAACATGGTTGCTCCAACAATATATCTCAACGAGGGCAAATTCAAATTCACCGACATCTCCTCAAGTTTTGATGGTCTGGACGATGGAAGCTGGTACAGCGGGGTCTCCCATGTGGATATTAACAGTGATGGATGGGAAGATATTTATCTTACATGTACTGCATATGATGATTCTCTGAGGAGGAGAAATAAATTCTATATTAACCGGGGGCTGCAGGAAAACGGAAAGCTGAAATTCGAAGAGATGGCAGAAGCTTACGGGATTGCAGATGACAGCTATTCTGTGCATGCTGCTTTTTTTGATTATGACCTGGATGGGGATCTGGATCTTTATTTACTGAATAATTTTGTCAATGAAAGACTGTCTGCCAGTTACAGGGAGAAGATCATTGATGGCAGTGCAGCCAGCAACGATGATTTTTACAGGAACAACGGAGATGGCACCTTCACCAATGTGACCATTGAAGCAGGCATTATTTTCGAAGGATTCGGGCTGGGGATCGCCCTGGGAGATGTAAACAAAGACGGATATCCCGACCTCTATATATCCAACGACTACGTTTCCAACGACCTCTTATATATCAACCAGAAGGACGGGACCTTTAAGAATGAGATCGCCACCTACCTCTCTTACCAGACCAAGTCTTCCATGGGTAACGATATGGCTGATATCAATAACGACGGGAATCTGGATATGTATACCTTGGACATGCTACCCGAATATTACCATAAGAAGAAACAAACCATCAATGGATTCGGATATATCTATTACATCAACGATGAGAAATTCGGATATGAGCACCAGTTCCTGAGGAATATGATGCACCTGCACAATGGTTTCATTGATGGTGAGATGGTTCCCTACAGCGAAGTGGGACAGATCATGGGCATTTACCAGTCGGAATGGAGCTGGTCGCCCTTGTTTGCCGATTATGACAACGATGGGGATAAAGATTTGGTGATTGCCAATGGCTATCCCCGAGATATGACCGATAAGGACTGGACAAAGTACAAAGCTCAGGTATATGGTGCAGTTGCATCGGACCGACATGTGATCAATAGGCTGCCCTCTGTAAAGGCTCATAATTTTGCTTTTGAGAACACCGGGCCCTACAGTTTTAAGGACCAGTCGAAGGAGTGGTTTAACGAGATCCCCTCCTACTCATACGGAGCAGCTTTTGTTGATCTTGATAACGACGGGGACCTGGATTATGTAACAAACAACCTAAATGACGAAGCTTTTATCTACAGGAATACCACCGTTGATAAAGGAGGTAAGGAGCGAAATTTCATCCGCCTTCGATTGCTGGGAAATGGGGAAAATACTTCTGCCTATGGGGCGAAAATTGAGCTATGGAATGGAGCATACTATCAGTTCCAGGAACACTTTCTCTCCAGGGGATATATCTCCTCCGTGGATCCGGTGGTCCACTTCGGTCTCGGCACAGCAACAGTTATCGATTCCATAAGGGTTACCTGGCCAAGCAGCGGCGCAGTCTCCATACTTAAGAATATTCCGGTCAATCAAGTTCTGGAAATAGATGAAATCGAAGCCCTCCCTGTTCAGCCTAATGACCCCAGTGCGGATGGTCCTGCTTACCTCTTCTCAAGAGCTGGAGGGGTCCTGGATTACAAACACGAACAGGACGATTTTGTGGATTACTACTTTTATCAAACAATACTCCCTCATAAATTTTCACAGATCGGACCCCGTATGCAACAGGGTGACCTGAACGGAGACGGAGTGGCCGACATCATTGTAGGAGCCACAAACAACCTCCCAACCCGGGTTTACCTGCGCGAAGGAACAAGCTATATACAAACAGAAATAGAAGGCCTGACCAATGTTAAAAATTGCTCCGAAGCAGATTTCGCAATCTTTGATGCAGATGGAGACCTGGACAACGATGTCGTAGCCCTGGCAGGAGGATATGAAAAGTTTGGAGATGATTATATTCACTATCTCTATGAAAACGAAGGTGGACACTTTATCAGAAAAGAACTCCCCATACCCTCTTTCCCTGCTTCAGTGGTGCGTCCATTTGATTTTGATCATGACGGCGATATGGATCTTTTTATCGGGTCCAGGATCAAGGTGGGTATGTTCCCGTTTGCCACGGACTCCTGGATACTAATAAATGATCAAGGGAGCTTTCATCAGGAAAGCACCATGAACTTTAAGCTGGGAATGGTAACCGATGCCCTTTGGAGTGATTACGATGGAGATGGTTGGGAAGACCTGCTAATTACCCGGGAATGGAACTCCGTTACGATCCTGAAAAACATGCAGGGAGCTGAACTTATGAGTCAGGATATTCCTGACTTCGAATCCAGGCATGGATCCTGGTTTACAATTAACACAGGCGACTTTGATCAGGACGGGGACCCGGACTACATACTTGGCAACCTGGGAGAAAACCACCGTTTCACTGTGAGCGAAGACTACCCGCTTAGAATTTATGCTCTTGACCTTGATCTGAACGGGAGCCTGGACCCCATATCTACCGGCTACTGGAAGGACCAGCATGATGTCATGACCGAATACCCCATTAATTACATGGATGAACTTGCAGGGCAATCCAACTACTTTATCAAGAGATTTGAAGGTGAATATACACCCTTCTCGTATACCAACATTGAAAATATGTTCGATACGGCAACCATGAGCCGAGTTGAACATACATTCTATACCAATACCACCTCAAGCTATGTCTTATGGAATGAAGAAGGCAGTTTCCGGTGGGAAAAATTACCGGTCGAAGCACAGCTATCCCCCATAAAAAAGAGCATCGTTGAAGATTTTAATGGCGATGGCTACCCGGATGTACTGCTGGCAGGGAACGACCATACCTATGACATAGGTACCGGTTATTATGATGCCAACAAAGGTCTATTGTTAATGAGTAGTGATGGGGTTCCATTAAAAAAGATACTCGCTCCATCAGAAAGCGGGATCATACTCAATGGAATGGTGGAATCATTACTTTACCTGGAGGGTGAGACAGCTTTTGTAATGGCAGGCATGAACCGTGACAGTGTAGTCACCTATTCAGTTCTTAACACAGCAAACTGAAAAGCCATACCAACTTTTTTGGGTAGTGCTTCACCAGTAAGAGGTATAGGGCTTCCGTCATTGTACAGAGTGGTTTTCAGATACAAGGCTGCCGTCGTTGGTCCATAAGGTGACCCTGCTCATTCGATCAAACGGAGGATAGGGATACATGCCACCTGTAACAAAATCAATCAATCCATCCTTATTAAAATCACCGGTTTGCATAATCATCAGATGGGTGGGATCGTTTGTTATATCCCGCTTGATATACTCCATATCTCCTACATTCTCCAACCAAATAAAACTCTGTGCTTCAGGGTCCTCCCACAGATTAAATGCGCTTACAGCAAAAAGATCCAAATCCCCGTCCATGTCGGCATCTCCAGCTCGTAGACTATAGGCACCCACCAGATCGCAAAGTCGATGGGACTCAAACTCAATATCCCCCTTGTTCTCAAACCATTGTAGTCCATGCCAGGGTTTTCCCACCGGCGGGATGTAATCGAATGCATCACCATTGGCATAGAGGATGTCCAATTTGCCATCCTGGTTAAGATCATAGAGTGATATTCCGCTTGAGCCAAAGTCTTCATTATCCGAGCCCCATAAAAGCTTCATCCGGAAATTTCCAGATCCATCATTGATATAGCAATAAATCTCCTCCCACTCCTGGCTCACCAGGACAATAAGATCCAGGTCACTATCTGCATCAATATCTACAATCTCCACATTGATGGGCCCGGATAAATTTTGAAGCATATGCGTCTTAAATTCGCCATTCCCCAGGTTCTCCATCCAGCGGGTTTCTCCATCATCATATCCAAACTGGGCTGCAGCCAGATCCATATCACCGTCCCCGTCCAGATCACCTGCCCTTACATCCGCAACCCGTGCTATGCGATCGACAATTACGGTCTTCTTGAAGTTAAAATTTCCATCATTTTCAAGATAAACAATGGAGCCAATTTTATCATTGGAGGGATAGAGCAGGCCTAGAACAGCCACCAGCAGATCCTTATCCCCATCTCCGTCGAAATCAAACACCTGTACATGGGCAGGGGCAATCAATTCGGTGGCCAGTACAGTTTCTGTATAGGTGTTTTCCGGATACTGCCTGATCCAGGAGACAAAGTTGTCCAGGGCATCGCATACGATCACATCCGGCAGTCCGTCATTATCGAAGTCATCAACCAACACATGAGAAATCATTGGTTTTGTGTCGTAATCCAGACCAATATGCTGTCGGATGAGAAAGTCCTTTTTCTCCCCTTCCAGAACAGTAGTTGTAGATAACTTATCCGATTCCGAACCATCACTTTTGATCATCTTTCTTTGAACCACCTCTTTGATAGTCATTTCACTCTTCCCGGACTGATATTTCAAAATGGCATAAGGAACACCCACCAGTATAACAATAACCAGAACCAAGGTGAGAATATTTCTAATTCGTGTTTTGACTTTCTTATTTTTTCTGGCAGAATTCGTCATTATACTGGCGTATTAGGTCGGTAAAAATAACTATTTTTAGGCTCTGTCAATTGCGTAATCACTACTATTTATGAGTATTGCCCCTACCAGGATTCGAAATGTGCTCATTGTATTTGTTTTGGGTCTTATTCCTGCAATTCTCTGTCAGTTCTTCACCCAGGAACCTGTAGACAGATATATTCATATCAGAAACTTCAGATATGGGAAAGATCCTTCAGTAATCCGCTGCAACAGGGGCGACACCTTGCATCTTACTTTTTCTTCAGACGATACGGGGCACTCCTTCTTTCTGGAGGAATTTGATATCGACGTAAAGGTTAGTCCGGCCGTTGAAGAGGTGACTGTATTTAGAACCACCGATCCTTCAGCCACTCCCTTCATTACTAAGGAGCTAAAAATTGTTGCTGAGCATCCGGGTATCTTAAACTATGTGGTTTCCAAAAGCCAGTATCGTTGCCATGTCTGGTGTGGCCCCATGCACGCCTTTGAACAGGGTAAGCTGCTAATCCTCCCCAACACCCTCCTATGCTTTAGCCTGGGAGCTTTCTTAGGTGTGATCCTGATCTGGATCCTGGGTATGTTCAGCAAAAGAAGCCAGGCTTTTTCCAAACGAAAGGATGAAGCAGAAATGAAAGATCTGCTCAAAAGTAATGGCATACTTAAAAAGCTACTGGTCTCTCGCTGGCCACAATTTATTTTATTATTGATTGCCCTGACGCTCATATACATCGTAATCATGACCTCCATCTTCGGCACCAAGATGTCGGGCCGAAACCTGGGAGTTCTCCTGATGTGGGCTGTATGGCTGTTTCTGATCATTGCAATCATGACCCCATTTTTCGGGCGAGTCTGGTGTACCATCTGTCCGCTGCCCATGTTTGGGGATCTTATCCAGCGGGGTTCATTTTTTAATCCGAGAAAGGGACGAACAAAGGGCTATAACAATAAATTCTTTGGGCTCTCCCTAAAATGGCCCCAAAGGCTGAGCAACAACTGGCTAAGGCTAATCGTATTTCTAATTCTGGCTACATTCTCCACCACCATGGTGGCATCTCCCAGGATTTCAGGTCTTGCAATTCTTATGCTTTTGCTCTTACCAACACTCATGGCTCCCATTTTTGAATTAAGGGCTTTTTGCCGCTATGTGTGCCCGGTACATGCATTTATTGGCCCCTTCTCAGGTATGAGTAAGCTGGCACTTCGAAATCGTTCACAGGAAGTTTGCGACAAGTGCAAGGCCCATTTTTGTCAGAATGGAAACGCTAAAGGCTGGGCCTGCCCCTATGGCCTTAATGTGGCTGAGCTTAAAGAGAATCAGAACTGTGGCCTTTGCCTGGAGTGCATCCGCACCTGCACCTATGACAACGTAAGCATCTTTAAAAGGCCCTTTGCATCTGAAAGAAGCATGGGCCACATGAGCGATGCCTGGCTTACCATCGCCATATTTAGCATCGCAATTATTTACAGCATTTTATACCTGGGGCACTGGCCTATTGTCCGGGACTATGTCAATATCCTGGATAAGAAGAACTGGGATCTCTTTGGGATTTATGCTGCCATAGTCTGGGGCACCTCCCTTCTTGTGATGCCCGGTCTAATGTATCTCCTGGCCTACCTGGGTGGCAAACTTTCACAACAGAAGCTCCATACAAGGAAGATATTTCTTAGCTCTACCGCTTCATTGTTACCATTTGGACTTCTGCTCTGGATGGCCTTTGTTATCCCCATGCTTTTCACCAATATCACCTTTGTACTACAATCTTTATCAGATCCTTTTGGGTGGGGATGGGATTTTTTCGGAACAGCAAATACACCATGGCACCAGCTACTACCGCGCTATATCCCCTGGATTCAGGCAATACTTGTTTTATGGGGATTACATCTGAGTCTTAGAAATATCCTTCGGAGCTGGAAAGAATTAGATATGAAGCCAGGCAAGCAGTTCTTAATCACACTTCCCTATGCGCTGTTCTTATCTCTTATCGCCCTTGCTTTGCTATTCTTCTTTACCAATTAAGGCCCGGGTAAAGGCTTTCGTATCCACTACCCGTGTATTGTACTCCTTCAGGTAATTTTGATGTTCAGGATCTTTAGGATAGACTTCCTCAGTACCATAGGGATAGCGAGTCATGCCATGGAATGGCAGGGGTTCCACTGTTTGTCCGTGCGCGGTATTCAGATCGCCATCCTTTACCCATCCCACACTATGTACCAGGAAATCCCTCGTCCAACCCTCGGGAAGCTCTGGCAGTGATGAGGCATCAAATTCAATAGTTGTCTCATCCCCGGCGTTTTTAATCACATACATATCATCGGGCTCCAACAGGAGAGGAAGCACATCGCCAAAGCGTGTATAATTCCCTGTCAGATCGCGCCAGATGGGTTCGGTCGTCACCGTGCTATAATCGAACCAGTGAGGTCCATAGCGTCCACCCTTCCGGTAGGTTCTTGAGAATCCCCGGTATTGTAGTTCTGCAGCGCTTGGTTCCATCGTGATGGCCCGGACCGGTACATCCGGCTCTCCTTGTGAAAAGAAGATCTGATCCCAGTGCAGCTGCATATTGGTCCGGATGCGGATACGCGGATCAGAGCCGGGAACTTTGCCGGTCAGATCAGCGACAAGCATCTTGTCCTTGCCCATTGGGAAACCCAGGTTATCAATGATGACTTCCCAGCTACCCTCTTCGTTAAGTGCTTCAATCACAGGAGGGGACATAGTTATCTCATCTGACTGGGAGATGGAAGCATTGATGCTGGCATCGGTGGGGAAAATCCACCCGTACAGGTAGAGATAGAGTTTTTCGTTCAAATTGATCTCTCCCAGGTCAATTGTAATTTCAGACATCTCGGTAAGACCCTGATATTTGCCCAGTTTCAGATAGGGCGTATAATCGTTGTCCCTTTCGGCTACAAAAGGCAATAAGTCGCTTCCATACTTATCGGTCACGCTAACAGGCAGCTTCTTCTCCCCCACCTGGTATAGCTTGTAGCCTGACAGGGAGGGCGGACCCATCCGCTCATCCACATAAAGATCCACATCCTCGGGATGATCCAGGACCACAAGCCCAATCTTGTCCATATAGAAGGTCTCCCACAACTCGCCCGTAACCCTCAAAGTGTATTTGTCATCCTTCATTTTCAGTTGCTCGCCCGGAATCTTAATAAAATCTACCGAAGCATCTGAAGGTGCAAAGGTGCTGGATTCACCCATGATACCCAGTGGCATGCCCAGGGCGCTTTTCCACATGATATCCTTCACAAAAGCATACTCTTCCCCATTCCAGGTATAAAGGAAGGGACAGGATCCTTTTAGTTGCTGCTCCTCAATCAGGTCCTGGTTGGTGGCCGGGAAGAACATGTTCTGGGGAACGCCATTGGTCCACAGAATCCGGATTACCTCGGCCCTTTCCCGTAGTCCAAGACCAAAATGGATGTCCGGACCTGTAACCACTTTTGATTGATAAAGACTTCCGGAACGAACCTCCACCTTGGCCCCGATTCCATAGTAATTATTTTTTGCACTCCCGGCACGGAGGCCCACAAGCTTCATCTTGATAAAATGGTTGTTGTTCCCACCATCGTTGCGAAGCAGACGAATGCTTCCATCGCTTCCGGTGATTCCCAGATCCAGGTCACCATCACTATTGTAGTCAAAAATGGTAATGCGACTTCCAGTTCTTAAATCTTCCGGAAGAATGCCCGGAGATAGCCACAGTTTTCCGCTTCCATCGCTGTGGTAAAGCTTAACTCCCACTCCGTCATTCTGCGCGGATTCGCCCACCACCAGCAAATCGAGGTAGCCATCGTTATCAAAATCAAATAGTTCTGCATCGTTTACACGTATATTTCTCAGACTTTCAGTAAGCTCCTCGGAATCCAGGTCCAGGCCGAAGGTCCCATCCCCCTGGTTCAGATACATACCCGAAGCTCCGGCCTCTGAAGAAGCCAGAAAGAGATCCAGGAAGCCATCGTTGTTATAATCTCCAACACTTACTGCAGTGGCTCCTTCTATCTCAGGCATGCCCGCTTCCTTTGAGATATCCCGAAAAATCCCCTGCCTCTGGTTCGAATATAGCCGGTTGGAGCCATCATGGTTGATGACCACCAGGTCGATATCTCCATCCTCGTCAAAATCTCCAAATGCAGCATCGAGGGTCTCCTCATCAGCGCCGGCAAGACCAGACTTTTCGCCCTGCTCCAGGAAAGCACCATCGAGGTTGTTTCGATAGAGCAGGTTTTCTCCTCTCTTGCTGACAAAAATATCCAGGTCCCCGTCATGATCATAGTCAAAAAAGAGCGAACCGGTCCCAGGGTCCATATCTCCCACCCCGGCTTCAGCACTTACATCTGTGAAAATTTCTTCACCTGTACTTCGGTAAAGTATGTTGGCTCCGTCTTTGACCACATAGAGATCCAGGAATCCATCATTGTCGTAATCGGCAAAGCGAACTGAAGTCTCAGCGCCCTGGTGATCTAACCCGGCTTCCACTGAAACATCCTGGAAGGCACCCCATTCATTCTTTAACAAATAGTGCCGGTACTGTCCCGTAGCCGGATCGATCCGTCCCGCATAGAGGTCCACATCTCCATCCCCGTTATAATCGCAGGCTGCCAGATGGGTAGTTCCCTTTATCTCCTCATTACCCGTAGTGTTCTCCTGCAGAAGAAAATCCAGGCCTGCAGTGGCCGTAATATCCGTAAATTTAATGGCTGCCAGCTGCTCCTCCCAATCGGCTGCCTGGAAACCCATCTGGGTCTGATCAAAGGTAATGACCGGAGAACCCACCAGTGCGCCTCCCGGGCCTTTCAAATCCATCATACCCGCCTGGTAAGGCGTGGTAACCTTCATATAATTATGGAAAATCATAAAGGAGACTGAAGCTTTCTCCATATCCGGCTTTCGAAGAGCCTCGAGGGATTGGTCGTAATATTCCACCGCCTCCATGGGAAACTCGGGAAAAACCTGCTGGACCTCCTCCAGTTGTTCAAGTGCCTGATCCGTTTCTCCCTCCTGAATCAGTATCTCTAACAGATTCAAGCGAGGGACGATGTTAGCGGGCACTTTTTCGGCCAGCTCCCTGGTATAGGCCAGACGCTTCGCAAGTGCCTCCTCTCCCTGCATGGAAGCATATAGTTCGGTAAGGTTAAACAACGATTTTACATGTCCAGGTGAGAAATCCATAATCTTTTCAAGCTCCTGCACTGCCTTCTCAGAAGCGCCGCTCATTTCATAAACCTTGGCCATGATCAACCTTACATCGGGGTCTTCAGCTTGCATCTTGATGGCTTTTTGAAGCCACTCTTCTGCTTTATCAAAGGATCCCATACGGAGATAAACAATACCCAGGTTTGCATAAGCCATCACCTCGTCGGCATCCAGATCAATGATTTTCAAAAACTCTACTTCAGCTTCCTCCAGTTTGTTCTCTTCCAGGTAAGCCAGTCCCAGTGTTTTGGCCGATATCATCTCTTCGGCCCGTTCTGCATCAGTGCCTTTCTGCTGTTTACACCCAGGTGCAAGCAGAAGTAAGAGCCCGACAATCAGTATAATAAAGCTTTTGTATTTCATGATTCTCCTCCAATAAACACGCCACACAAGATACGAAAAACATGCTACTTCAGTCGTATGAATTTCCTAACTTTAGGATATGAAAAAGCCTTTAAAACGTCGTGACTTTCTTGGTCGCACTACCCTGGCAGCCCTGGCAACAGTATCTCTGGGGGCGTGTACAAGCAGGAAAAATCCAACGAAAGCAACAACTGCTTCTCTCCCTCCGGCAGAGGAAGACAAGTTCAGCGAAGAACTGGCAAAGAACCGCCAGATGCCACGCGATCTGGTCATGAAGTTGCTGGATCAGAAGGTGGACCAGTATATGCAGCTTTCGCACCACTGTGCTCAGAGTAGCTTTATGGCGCTGAAGGAGCAGTTCGGGCTCAATGGGGAGCAGGTCATCAAAGCACTAACCCCCATGCCTGGTATTGCAGAACGGGGAGAAACCTGCGGAGCGGTTATTGGTCCGTTAATGGCCATGGGACTGATTTATGGCCGTGATGTCCACCACCTGGACGACTGGGATACCTACCAGGAATCGCTGGTCCCCACAGGTCATTTCTGTGAGCTCTTTGAAAAGGAGTTTGGAACCACCCTCTGCCATAAGGTTCAGGAGGGCAAATTCGGACGTTGCTATCGCCTTACGGACCCGGCAGAACTTCAGGAATTCCAGAATGCAGGAGCCACGGACAAATGCAGTGAAGTGGTCCGTGCAGCCGTACATATGGCAGCTGAGATAATTTTGGATGACACCGGGATTTCCTAATTACCGATATCCCAAAGGATTTTAGGCACTTCTCTTTTATAGTCATAGATCATTTCATCAATACTTCTTTTAAGACTTTCTTCAGATACCCCCTGACCCTCTAGGTTCATCTGAATTGATGATCTAGTCACGATCATCTCCGCCAATTTACGAGCCCGTTTCTCAATCATTGAATCAAGCGAACTATCTTCAGGGATAAAACCGTAAACTAATCTCATATTCAAAGCTCTACCTGCTTCTTTCAATAAGTTGATAGATATTGTACCAGAAGCTTCACTTATTTCTATCCGTCTGGCACCCTGTCTTGTTATTCCTAACTTTTTTCCGAACTGTTCTAGTGTCATATTTAGTGTAGTCCGTATGCCATTTATCCATCCTTTTGAAGGGATTTCGATTCTACCTGCCTCCGCGAACAAATGCAGCTTCCGATCCATATGTTCAATCATCAATTTGCGTATACTACTCATAATTTATGAAATATATTTCGAACAAATGTAATCTTTAATGTTTACATATACATGGCATTTGTAAACTTTTACATTTACGTATGAAGTATACAATATTGAAACTCTAGATCCTTATTTTGATTCCTTCTTCCCGAACTTGGGATCGATCTTCAGGAAGGGGATCAGAATAAAGCTGGGAATGGTGCAGATCATCACCCAGATAAAGAAGTGCTGGTAACCGATCAACTCCTGCAACCAACCAGAAACCATCCCGGGAATCATCATACCCAGGGCCATAAAGCCCGTGGTCAGGGCAAAATGGGCAGTCTTGTGCTTTCCTTCGGACACATAGATCATATAGAGCATATAGGCGGTAAAACCAAAGCCATAACCAAATTGCTCCACGGCAACCGAGGAGGCCACCACCCAGAGGGAAGAAGGCATCGCATAGGAAAGGAAGACATAGACCAGGTTGGGAAGGTTCATGGCTGCTACCATCCACCAGAGCCAGTGCTTCAGTCCCCTGCGCGATGCAGCAATTCCGCCGAGAATACCGCCAATTGAGAGGGCAATAATTCCAATGGTACCGTAGATCAGTCCCAGGTCGCCCGTGGTTAGCCCCAGTCCATCGGCCTCTCTTGAATCGAGCAGAAAGGGTGAAGCCAGCTTTACCAGCTGCGATTCCCCCAGGCGGTAGACCAGCAGGAAGAGAAGGATAACGCCAATGTTCTTTTTCCTGAAGAAGTCTGCAAAGGTGGCAAAAAACTCCTTCATAAATCCACCCTCACCGCTTCGGTTGCTTACGTCCGCGGCCGGTCGGGGAAGTGCAAAGCGGTGGTAAATATGGAAGCCGGCAAACAGCAGGGCCACCACAATAAATACCATGGTCCATGCAAAGCGGATGTTTCCGCTTAAGCCAGAAAAAGAGGCTGTTGTTGCTTTTTCAAGTTTGGGGTCCAGCTTGAAAACTGCAAATGCAGGGACATCCCAGTTCTTCTCATTGAACTCGAAACGATATGAGCGCGCCAGGGCAATGTTCTTATCCCCCTTATCGAAGCTGAAATTCAATACAATATTCTCCCCCTCTTCAGGTTTGGTACTGAGCCGGAACCAGGTATATGCCACATTCCCTACCAGTTTTTGCTCGTCGGCAGCATCTCCAGCGGCTTCCTTTCCGGCACCCTCTTCTGCCGGGTAAAAACCATGGTCACTATTCCACCCATCCACTGCAGCTACCAGACCCTTTGCTTCTGCTTCAGTGATATTCGCCGTTCCAATGCGAATCTCTTCAGCCGTAAGGAAATAGGTCTCTCCTGCCTCCGGATCAAAAGACAAGAGCTCCGGATTAAATTCTGTTGCGGTAGTTTCCTCCACTGCCTGCACCATAACCTCCACCTCGGGAAGTCCGGTCTTTGCTTCAAAATAACCTGCCAGAATTACCAGCAATCCCTGACCGGTTAGCATCGCCAGGCGATAGAAGGTGCTTCGTATCCCCACGAAAAAGGCCTGATCGCCTTTGGAGAGCCCCAGCATATAGAAGCCATCGGCCGCAATATCGTGAGTGGCTGAACTAAAGGCCAGCAGCCAGAAAAAAGCCAGGGTAAATTGAAAGAATCGGTCCACAGGGATCATGAATGCAACTCCTGCCAGCCCTGCTCCAATACATAACTGCATTATCAGAATCCAGAAGCGTTTGGTCCGCAGAATATCCACCACCGGTCCCCACAGGGGCTTGATCACCCAGGGCAGATAAAGCCAGCTGGTATAGAGAGCAATCTCTGTATTGGATATGCCCATGCGCTTGTAAAAAATGACCGACAGGGTCATGACCATGACATAAGGAATGCCTTCAGCAAAATAGAGGGATGGCACCCATAGCCATGGACCCTTAGCTCTTTTGTCTGCTTTTGAAACGGAGTCTGTTTTACTCATAGCGTTTTTCTATGCTAGCGTCAATAAAGTAGTGTTTCAATATGTCTGTATGCTTATATCCCTTGCTGGCCATTACGGCTGCACCGATCTGGCAGAGCCCAACCCCATGTCCCCATCCGGCTCCTCTTAAGAGAAAACTTCCGGGTACTCCATTTTTCACATCCAGTTTCTCCACAATAAAAGCGGAACTATACAGGTGTGAACTACTCAGCCATCGTCTGATCTCCAGTTCCTTACCCACGATCAGGGTTTGCCTGGAACCGATAATTTTCAGCCTCACCAGGCGGCCCGATTCACCACGTTCCACAGGAACCAGGTCCAGAATTTCTCCAAAATCTCTGCCTGACTTCTCCAGTATCAGGGAGGCAATCTCTTTTTGAGAATAAGGTACTTCCCAGCGGAAAAAATCGCTGGAACTTTGATCGTAATCGTTCAGCACCTGTCTTAGCAGGCTTGCATCAGTAGTATTGCAGAAAGCTTCCGGCGATCCCTTTATAAATTCCACTGCATTTTGCTCCACTTTCAGATCACCACTTTGGATCCCGGCAGAAGCAGGATTATCTTCTACCCGTTTCAGATAGGGATGATACACCGGTTCCCAATTGTGCTGAAACTCCTCCACCACCCCACCACAACATTTAGAGAAGCGCGCATCACATATTTTTCCATCAAAGGCAAGTACCTCTCCGGCTGTCTCATTTACCGCCTTCACCACTTCAGGATTGTGCGAGCGGGTGGTCCCCTGGTAACGCTGGCAATGATCATCGGCACACACATGGAACTGATCATGATCCTCCCGGTCGTACCAGCGGATATATTCCTCCTCCGTACTGTGCTCCAGCTCATAAGCCTCTCCCAAATCTGCGAGATTATCCTGCTTCTCAATCTGTGCCAGCAACCAGCTCCTGGAGATAATGGTATGAGCTTCTAGTAATTCCGGTGAGCTATCGCCTCGCATTTCCGAAGAAATCACTGAAATCAGGTAATCTTCCAATGAAATCACATTGACCACCTGGATCTCGCCAGCGGCTTTTATTAGCTTCAATGAACCCTGGAACTCCTGCTCCTCTTTTTGCTCCCAGTGAAAGCCAATGCCTATCACTACATCCTGCAAGGTAAAACGTGCTCCTATCCGATCGAGCGGTTCCAGGATAAGCGACCCTACAAAACTGCTTCGCTTCTCATTGCATAGTATTGAAATGGCATCACCGACAATCTCTGCTTCTGCATCGCCTTCAAGCACTGAGTCGTTCGAGTTTATTTGAAACTTACCATCGAGCTTGAACCGGATCTTTCCCGATTTCATAATACCCACCTCTATCTCAGGAGCACTTTTATTGTTCATTGGATTCTTAGTTATGCTTTAAATATTCATTCATGCGGCCAAAATGTTCGGCTGAAAAAGTGACCTGGGAAAAGATATCCATAATATCCTCCCTGGTAATCTTCAGAAAATCCTTCTCCAGCGGGATGATCAGTGTACCCCCCATGTCAACTGAGGCCGGACTTAACAAGATATTCTTTTCTCCCTCCTCAAAATATTGCCACGGACGGTGCTTATCTCTTGGAAAGAGAAATACCTTCCAGCCCTCCTTGTAATAGGAAAGCATATTGATCATGGGTTCTTCCCCATTCTGCAGCTCCCTGATTATGTGAAATGCTCCGGCTGCAAACTCCTCCATTTTCTCTTTTGATTCGGACTCCATCACATAAAATCTCCGCAATCCGTCTGCAAAAGCAGTAAGCACAGCCCCGGGATCCTCCTTAAGTACCTGCCCATACTTTGCCTTCAAACCGTCGATTTCGTCTTCAATGGGCATAAATCCCCTGTTGCCGGCCTGGAAATGCATGTGGTCGGGTGCAGATGCACCGCAGTTGGGTGCATTATAAAAGAGGGCCAGATCGGGCAATGCCTTGCTCAGCTCCAGAAACTGTCCAAATTCCGGTTCAATCACCTGAGGTGTATGGTCCGCGCTGGCAATGGTAAAGTGCTCCCTGAAAATGGGAAAGGGATTGCAAAGAATCTCGTAATCATCACCAAACCAGACATTAAGTTCCTCCGGTGGGCGATTCTCTGTACATAAAAAACAGGGCCTCTTTTGGATGGATTGTTTATCAACCTTTGCTGCTGAGGATATAATGCGTTTGGGATTACACTGCACCCGGATGGAAAAACCATCAAAATCAAACTCTTTTATCTTCGCCTCTCCCAGCTTCTCCCAATTGGTTCCCAGCAGGGGCCAGCTGCTGAGCTGTTCCTTAAAAAGTGCATTTGCTTTCTCCTGTATGGTCATCCTTTCTTGTGGTTCAATTTTATCCTTGCATTCAGCTCAAAGGTCCGCAGACGGTCTTTGTAAGTGTTGTGTTTGTTCTGGGCCTCAACAGAAAGCGAGGCATCTGAATTTTCCTCCCAGCGACGGCAAAGATAAACCGGCTTGTAGATACGTCCGATCTGATAACGCCTGCTGATGGCCAGTCCCACTCCATAATCTTCGCCATAGCTCACATTGGGCACATTGATCTCTCTAAGCACCGGGGTGTAAAATGCTCTGGGTGCACCTAGACCATTGATACGCAAGGCATTGTTTCTTCCGTTTTCAGGGGTCCATTCTTTATGATCCACAAGACCCGGGGGTATTTCCTCCAGCTTAAAGTTGCACATCTGGTAAGAGCCCACCACCATTGCACACTGCTGCTCATAAAAAGCAACCACCATCTGTTTCAGTGTGTCTTTGCCACTATAGAGATCATCGCTATCCAGCTGCACAGCAAACTTGCCACACTGCGGATGATGAATCCCCACATTCCAGCAGCCACCTATTCCAAGATCGTGACGATCGGGGATCACATGAATCAAATTGGGATATTTTTTTGCCAGATCACTAACCATGGAGGTGGTCCTGTCGGTGGAGTGATTATCCACCAGGATCAGGTTAAAATCAAAATCTGCTTCCTGAAGCATCACAGATTCAATGGCATCTGCCACTGTCTTCTCCCGGTTTAACACGGGGATAATAACAGATGCTTCTACTGGAAATTCACCTTCATCGAAGCTGATGGATTCAAACTCAGGTTCCAGGTATCCGCCAATATCTTTCAGGTGAAAGGTGGCTGCCTTTTCCATCTCCAGTTGCACCTCACGGTTCTTCGGATCCACATAATCGAACATCTTTTTTCCTGAAACCCTTGTATCTACAGGTTCAACGGAATAGAGATACTCGGGAATCCGGAGGGGCATTCCACTCTGGCTAACCTTCAGTCGCAACTGGTAAAGCCCTGCAAACGCCAGGGATTCCGTAAGGGACCCTGCAGCCTTAATCAGAACCTGGCTATCGAAGAAGAGAACCGGACCAAATTCAAAATCATCCCGCAGACTACCACTTTGGTAATCGATTACAGGATGTCCCGATTGTTTCCCGTCGATCCGGTCTAAATAATCTGAATAGACCATTGTGGATCCGGTTCCGGAGGCAAGCTGCAGGAAGCGTTCCAGGGCAAGCATGCCAAAACTAATCTTCGATTCCCGGGTAATCACCAGGGCGTAGGCAGCTCCATTTGAGTGGTCCGCAATCTTCTTGATGGTATCGGTACTGAAACTGCCATCGGTCTTTATAAATCCGACCCCCTCCTCCAAAGAATCGACTTGCTCTTTTCCGAGCAGATATACCCTGTTTACAAGTGAGCTGGCCCTTAATTCTGCCATAACTTCTTCCCATATTCCAGGGGTATCATAGGGTATAAAACAATTGATTTTATTCATCATCTTTATGATTCAATAGATAGTTTAAGGTCCGCTTCATCACAATATCTCTCATCTTCTGGTCCACTATGGTCTCAAAAGGGAATCCCAATGAAACGACCCCATAAGCATCCCTGAAGGCCACACCTGCACTCATATTGTTTTCTGAATACCTCATCAGGGTGATGGCGGTAGAATCTATGGGTTCCAGGGCATCTGCTCCCTCCACCGTATAGAGCTCGGGATCGATCCCGGTATTGAAACGGAACTGCTGGTCCATGGGAGCGAATTCGGGATCCATACTATAGAACTTACCCAGGCGGGATGCATTGCTGGTTCTCCATTTAAATTTCAACAAAGAACCCACCCGCTCATCCTGCTCGTGTAAATGCATATCGGAGGCGATATGTGCCCCGGTGACAAGGAGCTTTCCTCCGTCCATTAAATAGTTCTCCAGCATATTCAACATAGGTTCAGGCCATACCTGGTAGTGACAGACCGAATCATTCTTTGGCATATAAGTAGAGCGCTCCTCCCCTGCCAGATAATCCACCATAGCGTAGGACAAAAGATCCAGTGTATCCTTCACAAGCGCTTCATCACTGAACGAAACAAAGGAGTATCCGGCATTTCGAATGGAGAGTCCGTGAACAAAGCTGAAATTAAAGCTGTTTCCGGGAATCACTTTTGCTTCCAGATCGGCATAGGATGCACCATGTCCGGGCGAATCATCATCCAGCCAGGGAGAGTCTTTCCGATAATCGAACTGATCTCCCACTGTATGCAGGTCCACGCCATAGGGAACTCCCTGGTCCACCATATTCATAAAACCGGCATGATGCTCATCATTGAACCATGCCGGGCCACTGGTCCGGTCAAAGGCATTGACAATGGCAACTGTACCTAAGGAATTGTTGGTAAGGCAAGCGGAGAGTACTTCCGATGGAAAACTCTCACCACCCTTGTTCACTGCCGTAACCTTAAAGGAATAGATGCTGTCTGACTGTACCTGATCCAGAACAAAGTTGGGGCTGTTTACAGGGGTCCCGTTATCAAAACCACCGTCGTTGATACGGGTATAGACTATGTAGCTTTCAGCCTCAGCCGTAGCTTCAAGGGGATCGCTTACGGGTTTCCATTGCAATACTATGGTCTCGTTCTGGAAAATCCCGGTCTGAAATTGCTCTACCGGAAGTGGTTGAACAATATAAGGTGTGCCGTATTGTATATGCAGGAACTTCAGCATGCCTTTATAGATGGAACGGCTCACATGAAAGCGGAACATGGGTTCCTGGCCAAAGCGCATGTCAATGAAGTTCTGGTGAGAAAAGAGTTCAAGCAGCATGGTTGGCACATTGGGCCGGTATGCCTCGCTATATCCTTTGTCCCACATTCCCCGCCGGGTCCATGCCGGATCATAGGAAGCCCTGAGATCCTCCACAATCTGCGATTGCACCAGGTCGGTAAGATCACGGGAGGCCATTTTTGATACTCCTGATGGAAATAAACCCCGGTCATAGGAGGTGCTGTAGATCCCCAGGGTACCTATCACAGTGTCATTATCCGTAACCCCGGCATCGGTATGGAAAGCAAAGGAGAGATCCACCGGGATACCCAGTCCTTTGGCCTTACGGTTAGCCTTGGGGCCTGATGGAGCTCCCATCAGGTAGTTAACCCATTCGCCCCGCGATTGATAATCGTCGTTATAATCGTTGCTATCGTTCAATTTCCATACCAGGGTATCGGGCATGCCGGCATACTGCAGGTAGTACCGGGCACCCTCCTGGTAGCGGGGACGCATGCTGGTAAATCCGTTCCTGGAAACATTCCCCATACCGCCTCCAAATTTAACTGCGTCGGCACTTAGCCCTTTGCCTCGCTTGGCACCCTTGTTTATCAGGATAACCCTGCCATTCTCCGCATCAATCCCCTGAGCGAAACTGAATTTTCCCAGATAGACCCAGGTCCCTCCACCCATCTGTTGGTTGACGGTAAACTCGCTTACTCCCCCCCTGTGATAGACTCTGTACAAGGCATCATTGGCGTTGTCGGAAGAGGCATGGAATGAGACATAAACAGCATATTCGCCAGATTCAGGGATTTCAGGGATCCATTGTATGGAAGCAGTGGCCTTCCGGTCCGATGTCATAGACAGGTAAGATCCCAGCCTAAAGGGATTTTCATCCACATAGGGTGGATGACCCATGCCAAAACCGCTGCCCAATTCACTTTCCTGCAAATACTCCGGAGCAACAAAGAGGCTCCTACCTGTGCTGCCATCATTATCCACTACAACCTCATGTATCTGCCAGTCGCGTTCACGAGGAACAAAAACATTGGCTCCGGCACTTTCCAGCATGGGAACAAGGAAGGGCATGGTGTAGGAAAGTGGATAGATATCCTCAACCGTTTGAAATATCCGGGCCCGCTGCCACTCCCACCTGTTTAAGGAGGGTTCATAATACCAGCCGTGGCTGTGCCACAGGGCAATGTTGATATTGTAAAGTGCCGAAGCGCTCAGGTAGGGCTTGGAGAGGTTCTGGACCAGGGGAGGTGATTTTCGTTTCAACTGGCCAGCGGAACGTCTCCTGTCAACTGTTTTAGAGGAGCTGCGGTAGTAATTCGGAACCAGGGTCCGGATATTGATTTTACCCGAATATAGCTCTATCCTGTGCTTATCAAATGGCTCTCTCAGGTCCGATCCGATTGCTGCCACCAGCGAATCAACGACAGCCTCACGAAAAGGAGCATAGGCCAGCTGTTTATCTGTATACACTCTGATCCTGTCGGGTTTCTCAAAGAACACCACCGACGAAATTGTGGTGGAATCTTTTTTCTGGTATCCGGTAAGTGATACAAACCAATCGCTGTTCAAGAGCGAATCGGCATGACGCCACACCTGGCCCAAAGCCATTGAATCGGTCATGGCTGCAGGTTCCTGGGCATGAAGTGAAGTAAGGAGAAGTGAATTCAACAAAAGCAGGGCACCGGTCTTCAATAATCTTTGCATCTATGTTCCTATTTATAGAGGTAATATGGAATGGAGCGCTCCCTGAACCGGTCCACATCCCGATTCCAGTACTCCTGTATTTCTTTGAAAGAAAAATTGCTCATGATGGAGGTACGCAGACGGTCAGACCCACATACCATATCAAACATCCTGTACCTATCCTCTTTTCCCTTGAAAGGATCAAAGGACGGATCAAGCTTGTGTGCCTCCTGTAAAAACCAGAATTGAATGCTTGTGAGCGGTGCCTTTAAGGGATCTGTCAGATGAATCTGCACTCCCTGCAAGGGTGTTCCCTTTTTTGACATATAATAGGGCTTAAACCAGATGGGACGAAATGCTACCCCGTCAATTTTAAGAGCATTCATGGCATCGGACAGTTGCTGAGCATCTATATTCTCAGTAGCCATTAGCTGGAACGGAAGTGTATAGCCAATTCCTATCATATTGGGATCCAGCTCACCAATGATCCCTGTAGCCGGATAAAAATAGGCTGTGTGATAATCAGGAATATGTGGTGAAGTGGGCACCCAGGGAAGTCCGCATTCCCCAAAAGTCATCTCCCGATTCCATCCCTCCATTGGAACCACCTGGAGCTTACACTGTTTGCCTCCCTCCAGCATCCCTTCCCCATTGAGCATCAAGGCAAGCTCTCCACATGTTAGCCCGTAAACATAGGGGATGCTATACTGACTCACAAAAGAGTGAAAGCCATCCTCTACCAGGGGCCCTTCGATCCGAATGCCTCCCAGTGGATTGGGGCGGTCAAGAACAATTACCTCCTTATCCATCTCTGCAGCAGCCTCCATCACCAGACCCATGGTGCTTATATAGGTATAGGAGCGCACTCCTACGTCCTGGATGTCATAAACAAGAACATCCACGTTTTTAAGGGACTCCTTGCTGGGTTTTCTGTTCGACCCATAAAGGGAATAAACAGGAATGCCAGTTTGCGAATCCACCTGGTCTCCCACATGATCACCAGCCGAAAAATCGCCACGAACTCCATGCTCAGGACCAAATAGAGCCGTCAAATTAACGTTGGCATGCAGGATATCAATGGTGGAGCGAAGCGATCCATCCACACCGGTAGGATTGGTTACCAGTCCGACCCGCTTTCCCTGGAGCAGATCAAAATCATTTTCAGCCAGCACTTCAATGCCTGTTTTGATCTGTGATTGAGCTCCCACAAGCATCACAAACAGTAAAAGGATGGAGACCAAATTACGATGGATAATGTACCGTTTCATAGGGTCTGAATTTGAAAAACAAAGATAATATTTAACTTTAGGTACCTTCAATCACATGAATTCCCTGATAAAAAGACTATCGGCTGCCATTGGCAAAGAACAGGTTTATACCGACGATCTAACCCTGACGGCCACTGCGGCCGATGCAGGTTGTTATCGCAAGATACCAAAGATTGTGCTTAAACCCCAAGAGGAGAAGCAGGTAATTGAATCCCTGAAAATCCTTTACGAAACAGGCACACCTCTTACCTTCCGGGCTGCCGGAACAAGCCTCTCCGGACAAGCTGTTTCCGATTCGGTGTTGCTTCAGGCCAGGGGTCAACATTGGAACGGTTTCAAAATCCTGGAAGAAGGCAAGTTTATCAGGGCTCAGCCAGGGATTACCGGTACAAGACTAAATCAGGTACTGGCACGCACTGGCATGAAATTTGGTCCCGATCCAGCTTCCATCAACTCGGCCATGGTGGGTGGTATCATTGCCAATAATGCCAGCGGGATGAGCTGTGGGATCCATGCCAACAGCTATGCCACCATTCAATCGGCCAGGATCATCTTTGCAGATGGCACACTGCTGGATACAGCAAATCAAAAGAGCTGTGCCGAATTCTATAAGTCAAAGCCGGAGCTGATTTCGACCATCAATCGCATCGGTGAAGATCTTCGTTCCAAACCAAAGCTGGTAAAAAAGATCAGGAAGAAATACAGCATTAAGAATACCACGGGATATGGGATGAACGCCTTTCTCGATTACAGCGATCCGGTGGAATTGATTCTCCACCTGATGGTGGGATCGGAAGGGACCCTGGGTTTTGTATCAGAGGCTACCTTTTCTACCATTACTGTCAAACCCTTCAGAGCATCCTCCCTGATCTACTTCGAAAATCTGGAATCGGCCTGTGATGCTGTACCGCTCTTAAGAGAGGCTAAATTACCAGCCATTGAAATCATGGACCGTGAGGCCCTACGCTCTGTGGAGGGCAATGCAGGTATTCCCGACTATATCCGGGACCTGGAAAAAGGAGTAACAGCCCTGCTTATCGATCTTGAAGAGGAGAGCCAGGAAGCGCTGGATGCGATGGTGGTCCGGACCAGAAAGGCCCTTTCAGGTTTTAAGCTGGTACGTGATTTTGAAGTCACATCCGATCTGAAAGAAATCACAGATTTCTGGAATGTGCGGAAGGGTGTGTTCCCTTCGGTGGGCGGCATGCGCAAACCCGGAACCAGCGTAATTATCGAAGATGTGGCTGTTGGGGCAGAACACCTGACTGCTGCCGTTGGTGATATGCGCAGTATGCTTGATGAGCTAGACTTCGAAGATGCGGTCATATATGGGCATGTTCTGGATGGCAACCTGCACTTTATTTTCGCCCAGGATTTTCACAATGCAGAGGAGTTGAAAAAATATGACAACATGATTCTTCAGCTTACACGACTGATTGTGGACAGATATGACGGATCGCTGAAGGCAGAGCATGGAACCGGAATCAATATGGCTCCTTTTGTTGCCTATGAATGGGGTGAAGATATCTATGGCTATATGCAGGAGATCAAAAAAGCCTTTGATCCCACAGGGATTCTGAATCCCGATGTAATCATTTCAGATGATCCGCAGATACACCTCAAGCATTTCAAACCCATGCCGGTCATCGATGAGGCGGTGGATCAGTGTATTGAGTGTGGCTTTTGCGAGATCAACTGTCTGACCAATGGGCTTACCCTTACGGCCCGCCAGCGCATTGTGGTTCAACGTGAAATAGAAGGTCTGAACCGTAGCGGAGAAGATCCGGAAAAGCTGCGAAATCTAATTAAATCATTTAAGTACCAGGGCGATGACTCCTGTGCAGGAGACGGACTCTGTGCCATCACCTGCCCCCTCGCCATTGATACCGGTGTGATGATTAAACACCTCCGTGCCCGCAACAATGCCCGGAAGCGACCAGGCAATCCCATCGCTACCTGGATCAGCAAACACTTCCCTCTGGTTCATTTTTTCATCAGAACTGGACTGGGCTTTATGACCGCCATAAACCGGATAGTTCCCTTCAAGAAGATCTGGATCTGGGACCGTCATATGCCACGGCCGGTTAAGCTTAGCGCTCTGAAAACTCCCGAACGAAGCAATGATCCCGGTAAAATGAAGGTGGTCTACTTCCCCAGCTGTATCAACCAGAGCATGGGGACGGCTGTAAAGGTGAAAGAGAAACTTTCGCTGGTGGAGGTGACTGTGCAGGTCCTTGAAAAAGCCGGCTATGAGGTACTCTTTCCTGAAGCTATGAACAAGCTCTGCTGCGGAACCCCCTGGGAAAGCAAGGGCTTTTTCGATATTGCCGATGCCAAATCGGGTGAATTAGAGGAGGCCCTGCTGAATGTCAGCAACAATGGTGCCTACCCGGTTCTCTGCGATACCAGTCCATGCACCCACCGCATGAAACGAGTGATGTCGGAGAAGCTTGACCTCTACGAGCCGGTGGAGTTTATCCACGATTACCTTTTGGACAAACTGGAACTTCAGCGTAGGGATGAGCCCCTGGCTTTCCATGTGACCTGTACCAGTACAAAAATGGGATTGCAGGAGAAATTCATGACTGTGGCCAAAGCATGCACAACAAATCCGGTCTTCCCCGAGGAGGTGGGTTGTTGTGGATTTGCAGGGGATAAAGGCTTTACCCAGCCTGAAATCAATACCTGGGCACTACGGAACCTGAAGCTCCAGGTGGACCGGCTTTCGGCCGGCTATTCCAATAGCCGTACCTGTGAGATTGGTCTCTCACGAAACAGTGATATCGATTACAAATCCGTGATGTACCTGGTAAGGGAAGCTATCAAAGAATAAGCATTTGCCGAATGGCCGAACTGTCTCCTGCCTGCATACGGTAGGAATAGAGTCCGGGCTCAAGCCCTTTCGCCTCCACGCCTACACGGTGTGAACCAGGCCCGTAAAGTTTGTCCGTAAGGGTCTGTACCTTCCTGCCCAGTGCATCATACACCTCCAGCAGCACATGCTGTTCTTCCCTTAGTGAAAAAGTGATAGTTGAATAATCATCAAAAGGATTGGGGTG
>RCND010000372.1_pt1 | contig 25155 bp, 21 predicted proteins | sample 2041351 | NCBI WGS metagenome assembly RCND01 (sample SAMN09708230, study PRJNA481090) | Marine sediment metagenome, whole genome shotgun sequencing project. | biome: marine sediment; feature: ocean; material: sediment; isolation source: Sewage treatment plant 12B marine sediment (STP12B) ... | reverse complement strand
GTGGCAACGCCATTTACGAAGGCTGCTCTACACAGCAGCGGACTGCTCGATGAACGCTGGATCGTCGACGATCCAGCCGACCTGACCAGCGTCGTCGCAGCTAGGTATTCGACCGACGGTCCGTGATCCAATACGCTCTCGGTATGAAAAACGTTCTGGTCATCAACGGCCCCAACCTCAACCTGCTCGGAACCCGCGAGCCAGACATCTACGGTTCGACCACGCTGAACGAGCTCGAGACGCTTGTTGCCGGGTGGGGCGAGCAACTGGGGATGGCCGTCACCTGCTTTCAATCCAATCATGAGGGCGAGATCATTGATCGCCTCCACGCCGGTCGTCATGCCCACGATGGTGTGATTATCAACGCCGGCGCCTTGACCCACTACAGCTATGCGCTCCACGACGCGATCCTGGCCACCGAACTGCCAACCGTTGAGGTGCATATATCGAATGTCAAGACCCGCGAGCCGTGGCGGCGCAACTCGGTGATTGCACCGGCGTGCAGCTACGCCATCTACGGACGCGGCATCGACGGCTACAAGTTTGCGCTGAACTATCTAGCCAACCGGGCCACCAGCCCGCCACTAACCATCAGCTATGGGGTTGCGGATGACCAAGTCGGGGATCTCCGGGTACCCGCCACCTCGGGACCACATCCGGTCGCGGTGCTCCTTCACGGAGGCTTCTGGCGGGACCACTGGACCCGTGACCTGATGGATGGGCTCGCCATTGATCTGACCGGACGGGGCTGGGCTACTTGGAACCTCGAATACCACCGGGTGGGCTCAGGCGGTGGCTGGCCGCTCACCCTCGAAGACATCGCGGCTGGCATCGACCACCTCGCCGACATTGCCCCCAGCCACAGTCTCGATCTGGCCAAGGTTGTGAGTATCGGCCACTCTGCAGGCGGGCATCTCGCCTTGTGGGCAGCCGCCCGCCCGCACCTGTCGGACGGGATACCTGATCCTGTTACGAAGGTGCCGTTGCTGGCGGCCGTCGGCCTCGCACCGGTTTCCGATCTCGAAAGGGGCTACAACGAGGCTATCGGGGATGGTGCCGTCGAAGCATTTCTTCGCCGTGCCCCCGACGATCACGGAGACCGCTTTGCTGCAGCCTCGCCGCGCCTGCTGCTGCCGCTGGGAGTCCCCCAGGTCATAGTGCATGGCACCCAGGACGCCGCGGTGCCGGTGGCGATGAGCCGTAGCTACGTCACCGCAGCAACAGCTGCCGGCGACCAGGTCACCTACCACGAGATCGACGGTGCCGACCACATGTCCCTGATCGACACAGACCACGACGCCTGGTCGATAGTTACCCGCGAACTCGACGCCCTCCGCTAGCCAGACCGTTCTTGCGTACACCGGGCCGGAATCCCGGCCCGAGATCCGCAAGAACGACAGTCCGCTAGCTGGCGAAGTCCTGGAGACGTTTCAGACCTTCAGCCAGGTCGTCGTCGGCAAGCGCAAACGAGAACCGCGCATATCCGGGAAGACCAAATGCTTCGCCCGGCACAAACGCCACCTGAATCTCGTCGAGAACGATCGTGGCCAACTCGAGCGTTGTCGATGCGGTCTTGCCGTTGAGGTCACGGTTGAGCATCCCCGTCATGTTGGGGAATGCATAGAAGGCGCCGTTAGGCTCAAGACAGGTGACGCCGTTGGTGGCGTTGAGCATCGAATGCATGGCCAACCGACGCCGGTCAAATGCCCCGCGCATTTCATAGACCGAGTCAAGCGAACCTTCGACAGCGGCCAAAGCGGCACGTTGACTCACATTGGCAACGTTGCTCGTCATATGGCCGACGAGTTTGCCGACACCTTTGGCAACGGCTTCAGGCCCAATCAACCAGCCAACCCGCCACCCGGTCATGGCGTAGGTCTTGGCAACTCCGTTGACGATGACACACCGTTCGGCCAGTTCCGGAACCTCCACCGGCAGAGAAGAAAACTCGGCATCGCCATAGACGAGGTGCTCGTAGATCTCGTCGGTCATTACCCAGATCTCGTGTTCGACGGCCCATTCGCCAATCGCCTTGATCTCATCCCTGGTGTAAACGGCACCGGTCGGATTCGATGGCGATACAAAGATGAGCATCTTGGTCTTTGGCGTTCTGGCTGCTTCGAGCTGCGCCACGGTCACCTTGAAGCCCGCTGTGTCGTCAGCGTTGACGTAGACCGGCACCCCATCGGCCAGCTTGATGGTCTCCGGATACGTAACCCAATAAGGGGCCGGCAACAAGACTTCGTCACCCGGATCGAGAAGTGCTTGGCAAGTGAGGTAGACGGCCTGCTTGCCACCATTAGTAATGACGACCTGGTTCGGTTCTGCGGAAAACCCTGAGTTCTGCAGCGTGCGCTTGGCAACGGCTGCCTTCAACTCGGGAAGACCGACGGCTGGTGAATACTTGTGATTCTTTGGATCGCGCGCCGCTACCACAGCCGCCGCAACAATGTGATCGGGCGTAGCGAAGTCTGGTTCGCCTGCTCCATATCCGATAACCGGCGCACCGGCAGCACGGAGGGCCTTGGCCTTCGTGGTGATAGCCATAGTGGCCGATTCCGCCACTCCGATTACGCGCTGTGAGATTCCAAATGGGCTAGCCGGGCACATTGATCTAGGCTCCTTCTAGAAGATCGCACGCACCCTAATCGGCGGTAACCAATGTCCAATATCCCATCCATTGAACTCCCCTCAGAGCTGATCCCGGCCGACGGCCGATTCGGATCAGGGCCATCCAAGGTCCGCACTGAGAGTCTCCTTGAACTCGGTGTCACCGGCGCCAGCTTCATGGGCACGAGCCATCGTCAACCAGGCGTGAAATCCGTCGTTGGTGCAATGCGCAACGGCATCAAAGAGCTCTTCTCCCTGCCGGAGGGTTATGAGGTCATGTTGGGGGTCGGTGGTGCCTCGTCCTTCTGGGCCAGCGCTGCCTTTGGGCTGATCGAGAAGAAGAGTCAGCACCTTGACTTTGGTGTGTTCTCCGGAAAGTTTGCCAAAGTTGTTCAGGGTGCCCCCCACCTCGAAGAACCAGAGATCATCAAGAGCGGCATAGGCACCCATCCCCTCCCCGTGCCAAATCCTGAGGTCGATCTATACGCACTGACGCACAACGAAACAACGACTGGTGTGATGATGCCGATCGAGCGTCCCGACGCATCGGGCATCGTCGCCGTTGACGCCACCTCCGCCGCTGGAGGCATGGCGGTCGATCCACACCAGTTCGACGTCTACTACTTCTCACCGCAGAAGGTCTTTGGTGCAGACGGCGGTTTGTGGATCGCCCTTGTTTCGCCAGCCGGCGCCGAGCGGATCGAGAAGATCGGCGCAACCGGTCGCTGGGTTCCTCAGTTCCTCGATCTCAAGGCAGCGCTCAACAATTCGCGCAAGGATCAGACCACGAATACGCCGGCCCTGGCGACGATCTTCCTGGTCCGGAGCCAGGTGGATTCAATGCTCGAACTCGGCGGCCTCGATTGGGCTATCGCCCGCTGCGCCAAGTCATCCGGAATCGTCTACGACTGGGCTGAGGCTTCTGACTACGCCTTCCCGTTCGTGAGCAACCCAGCGGAACGCAGCACCAATGTTGCGACCATCAACTTTGATGAGAGCATCAGCGCCGACACCGTCTCCGCAGTGCTGCGCGAGAACGGCATTCTCGACACGGGTGGCTATCGGGCACTGGGCGAGAATCAGCTTCGACTGGCGATGTTCCCCAATGTCGAGCCTGCTGATCTGGATACCCTCACCAAGGCAATCGACTACATCGTCGAGCGGTTGTAGGCCTCGTCACTGGGGATCGAAGACGAACTCCAGACAGTCCGGCTGTCCGATGTTGCAGATCCGGTATGTCCCGGGATCCGCATCGGCGGGTAGCGAGACTCTTCCACCGACGCCAACGGGCTGGCAGAATCGTTTGCCCTTGGTTGGCGGTCCCCAGATCCCGTTGGTGGTGTCGTTGAAGTTCCCGTAGGCGATCCGGTCCCAGTGTGATCCGGTCCAGTGCTCAAGATCCAGACACTCTCCACCTTCCCATGCGATGGTGCCCGTCTGCGATGTCAGGACGGCAGCAAGTGGGGTTGTGTCCGGTCCGCTCCAGTCAATACCCCAGACCAGGATCAGCGTTGCAAGCACGACCATCGAGCCTGCCAGACCCCAGACTGGCCCGTAGCCTTTGAAGTGCAGGCCGCGTATCAACCTCATATAAGGTCTTCGTCTTATCGCGACGGTGGCTTGAGACGCCGCAGCGGGACCGCGGCTAGACGTGCTGGTCGATGAGAATGACGTTGCCGTCAGGATCCGTGAGCGAGAAGCTCGCCGGTCCGCTGGGCGTCTCCCCTGAGGTGTCATTGCTGGGCTCGATCCCCAGCACCCGCAACGTGCTGCTCAGCTCTCGGATGTCGGTGGAATCATCAAGCTGCTCCACACCCAGCCAGGGTTGAACGTCAGCAGATTCCCCTCGAATACGCCATAGAAAGAGACCCACGACGTGAGATTGGTTGGCCAAGATCGTGCACGTTTCACCATCGCCCGCCACCGTCTCAAAGCCGAGTCTTGCGTAGAGCTCTCGTGACACAGCCATGTCCTTGGCGGAGAGGCTTATTGAAAACGTACCTAGCTCCATGATGAGCCTCAGTCCGCCGACCGTTGCGCCAACAGTACCGATGAGACCCCCGGAGCGCGTTCTACGACTCGGCGGCTCGCAGGCACTTGTTGAGCTCTCTCATGGCAACCTCCAGATCGGGAGTCCTGGTAGCAGCCGCCGTCAGTGATGTAGCGAAGTCCGCTATCTCTACTAGCGCCCATTGCAGGCGATACGTCTCGATAATGTCATCATCAATCTCAACGTCTGCGCCGTAGCCATCGCTCCAACTCCGGCGATCCGGAAACGACCACAGATCTCGCTCGCGCGGAGCCCATCGGACTGTGTCCCAGTCGATCAGCATCGGCCCCTTCCGTGTGTGCACGACGTTCTTGGCGTGGGGTTCGCCGTGTGTGATCACATGTCGGACATCCCTTGCCGTGATCGACGCCGTAAGGCCGTCGTACCGATCCATCAGCCCATAGACGGCCTCCTCGTTACCGAGCAGGAGTGAGCCAACCTCATCTGCGTAAGGTCCGCTGGGGCTAGACCAATCCTCAAGCAAGCCAACCAACTCAGCTCTTTGCGGAATGCTCCAGTCCTCCACAAGCTCCGCAACGGGAGCCGCACCTGCATGGTCGTGCAGCTTGCGAACACACCCAAGGGTGGCCCGCAAGTCCGCTGCCGAGGCATGCTCGGTACCCGGTGACGTTCGTCCCTCGACCCAAGGCCACACGGAGAGCCACCAACCGTCGGACTCCCACACGACATCGTCGCCACGATGCGGCAGCGGCGCCCTCACAAACTCGAGGCCGTCGCCGCGGAGCTGGCGAGCCAGCCGATACGCTTGTGGCACAACGGTGTCGGGCAGAGCGCTATCAGCAGTAACAAGCCAGTCATCGGGATCCGAACTACGCCAGTGGAAGCTCCCATAGCCGACGGCGAGATACTCCACGGCTTCGACTGCCAACGACCATTCCTCGTCAAGCGCCCGGCGTATTAGCCCGAGAGGTAGCGGCGGTTCACCAAACAAGCTGCGGAGCTACTCGGCTCCGGAGACGCGGGCACCAAGCTCGCGGTCCAGCATCAGCAACGCATGTCCACTGCCCTCGGTGCGCTCGAGATCGTCGATGATCTGCTGCACCGTTGCCTCTTCCTCAACCTGCTCGTTGACAAACCAATCGAGCAGCGGATACGAGGCGAAGTCTTTGGCCTCGACAGCCTTGGTATAGAGCGTGTTGATGGCCGCGGTGACAGTCTCTTCAGCCGCAAGTGCTGCTCGAAAGACGTCAGTCACGCTGGCAAAGTCTGACTGTGGCTTTGGCAGCGACTCCAGGGCAACACGAGCGTTGCGGTCGAGCAGGAACTGATAGAACTTCATCGCATGCTCATTCTCTTCACCTGCCTGCATCTTCATCCAGTGGGCCATACCGGGCAGCCCCTCGGTTTCGAGCCACGCTGACAGTGCCAAGTACTGATGAGCCGAGGTGAGCTCCAGGTTCACCTGGTCATTGAATGTCTTTTCGAGTTCTGGATTAAGAGCCACGGGACCTCCTGAGTGTCCGATCATCCTAAAGACGTCGATGCCGATACAACGAGTTATCGTGACGATATGGCGTGGGTCTTCACAATCGTATGTCTGGTCGGTCTTGGCCTACTTCTCCATGCCGAGGTGCGCCGACCCCGGCAGGCACGGCTCCCCAAGATGGTGGCGGCTACCGCCTTCATTGCAGTGGCTATCTCCGTCGGAGCCCTCGACACAACGTTTGGCAAGATCATGCTGGTCGGCCTTGCCTTGTCTTGGTTCGGAGATCTCTTTCTCAGCTTCAACGGGCGTGGACCGTTTGTGGCCGGGCTTGCGGTGTTCCTCGCCGGGCACGTCGCCTACGTCACCGCGTTTTCCAATCGTGGTCTTGGCGAGCAGCTCTATGTTCCTGTTCTTGCTGTGATCGTGATCGCCATCCCGGTTGCCCGCTGGCTTCTCCCAACCGTTCCCAAGGAATTGAAGGGCCCGGTTATCGCCTATTTGGCCGTTATCTCGGCCATGGTCGCCACCGCGGTATCGACGAACGCTCTTTCTGCAGATTGGCGAATCCCGGTTGGTGCGATTGCCTTTTACCTGTCCGACCTGGGTGTGGCCCGAGAACGCTTTGCCTGGCCCGGCTTGATCAACCGCATGGCTGCACTCCCGCTCTACTTCGGTGGCCAACTGCTTCTCGCCTGGGCAGCCGGCAGCTAAGCCCTAAGCGAAGTGGTCGACAAACTCGCCCACTGACTGCGACCGGGGGAATTCGTACTCACGATGCTGGGTGCCTCGGATGACAAAGCTGAGCCGTTGCGGGACCAATGCACTCGCGGCTCCGTATCGCACCGTGCTGATGTCATTGACGTCGGTGGCCTCAACCAATGTGGGCGCGTCAGCGCTCAGTTGCCTATCGAACAGCAAGACCCTCCGATCCGTCAGGTGGAGCGTCAGATAAGGGCTCTGCAGCGGAGGATCGTTGCGCCGGGCCAGCGGGCGCCCGGCCACGAAATAGACCAGAGCAAACACCGCCGTGACGACCGCCACTATCGCAATCGCACCCAGAACGAAGCCCAGATTGAAGAGACGCGGCACGCTGAGAGCGACCAGTATCCCGACGATCCCGCCCAAACCAGACCAGCGCGTGAATCCGGAGACGACCCCTTCGAGGACCACGACAGTCTTCTCCCCCGGCTCCAGGAGCTCGTCAGTGGGGTCATGTCGCTCACCGCGGGCCATGAGTTGCCTTTCTTTCGAAGTGGGTCACCTGGAGTCCCGCGACCGGGCTGGTCTCCCCAACGTTCACAAACCCAAGTGATTCGTAGAGTCGGTGCGCCGGCAGGTTCTTGGTACCTGTCGCGACGGTGATCGTAGCGGCGGCACCCAGCTCCGAGACGAGTGCAGTGCCGTAGCCGCGCCGGGCGAATGCTGGCGCAACCACCAGCCGGTCGATATCGACTCCGCCGCTGCCAGCGGTAAAAGCCAAGGCGGCGACGACCTCATGCCCGTCGACGATTCCAAGCCAGCTGAGCGGCACACTCACCAGATCTTGCAGCGATTCATGCAACGGTGGAATCTGCTCAAATCCGATCAGGTCGGCCTCGACACGGTATGCGGAATGCTGCAGCACCAACACTTGGCGGGCAACGATGACATCCTGGAGATCGAGGCGACAAACAGTCGGTTCCATATGGCATTATCGCTCCGACCTGGGTCTTGGTCGCACGGTATGGTGCAGCCTCATGAAGCGACTCATGATTCTGCGCCATGCCAAGTCGGACTGGAACGCTGGTGCAAGTTCCGATCATGCCCGACCACTCAACCGCCGCGGTACTGCCGCCGCTATCACCATGGGCAAGGTCCTCGCCCAAATGGGCGAAGTACCAGACCTCATCTACAGCTCGTCTGCGCAGCGAGCCAAAGAGACCGCAATGCTGGCCAGCGATTCCGGCAAGTGGGGCTGCGAGCTCGTCGAGATCGACGACCTCTATGGCACGTCACCCTCGGGAGCGCTGACAGTGGCAGCCAACGCCAGCGATGAGATCGAAACGTTGATGCTGGTTGGCCATGAGCCAACGTGGAGCTATCTAGTCCAGTCGTTGACTGGCGCCGAAGTCGACATCAAGACAGCAACCGTGGCCGCCGTCGATCTCTCGATAGGTCAATGGAAAGACGCACCCACCGCACGCGGTTCGCTGGTCTTCCTGCTGCAACCACGCCTCTTCGAAGGCTGGGATTTCTGATGGACAAGATCCATGGTGGCCAACTCCTGGCCCGGGCGCTACGCAACGAAGGCGTCGACACCATCTTCGCCCTGACCGGCGGCCACATCGTCCCCATCCTCGATGGGTGCGTGCTCGAAGGAATACGGATCGTCGACGTCCGCCACGAACAGACCGCGGCCCACGCCGCCGAGGCGTATAGCCGACTCACCGGCAACCTCGGGGTTGTCGCCGTCACCGCCGGCCCAGGTGTCACTAACACGATGACCGGCGTGATGAACGCGCACTACTCGGGCACACCGATGCTGGTCCTCGGCGGCCGCCACCCGATCCGGCAGGAACACACCGGCGGTCTACAGGAAATGGACCACCCCAAGCTCTTTGGCTCGACAACCAAGTTTGCAGACACTGTTTGGGAAACCGCACGCCTCGGTGACTACATCGCGATCGCCGCTCGTCATGCGTTCTCCGGCAGGGGTGGCCCAGTGTTCCTTGATATCCCCCTCGATGTCCAGGCAGGCATGGTTGCGGACACCACCTCTCTTCCCGAGCACTACCGACCCACTGAGCCCAGCGGAGCAGAGTCGGCGGTCATCGATCAGATCGCCTTCACCCTCGGAAATGCAGAGCGCCCAGTGATCTTTGCCGGCAATGGCATCCGCGGTGCTGCGGTCAAAGCGCTGGTCAACCTCGCGGAAGCCATGGAGGCCCCCGCCTACGTCAACAGCGGGGCCAGGGGCGCTTTCGAATTTGGTCATCCGCTACTGGGCAACCGGGCGCGCTCTCAGGCATTTGCCGGGGCTGACGTCGTGCTGGCACTCGGCGTCGATTGGGACTTCCGCACCGGTTTCGGGCAGAAAATCGCTTCGGATGCAACCGTCATTCAGGTTGACGCCGAACCGACCAAGATCGGCTGGAATCGACCGGCGCATAAGGCCGTGGTCGCCAACCCGGGCCGGCTTGTACATCAACTCCACCGGCACCCCGACCTCGCCCACCGCGGGGGCCGGGAATGGACAACGTCTCTACAGACGGCAGAGGCAGAGAAACTCGCAGCTGCGAACGCCGAAGCCGATGCACCGTCCGAGCTGGTTAATCCACAGTTCTTCGGACGCACCGTCGCCGAGTTCTTTGGCCGTGACTCGATTGTCGCTGTCGACGGAGGCGACATCGTCGCCACGACCGCAAAATGGCTCCAAGTCTCGACGCCCGGACATGTTCTCGAGCCGGGTCCCGCGGGAACGCTGGGAACCGGGCCCGGATTCGCTCTTGCCGCCAAGGCTGTTTTCCCCAACAAGCGGGTTGGCATTGTGTTTGGTGACGGCGGCTTTGGTTTCAACGGCATGGAGTTCGACACCTACGTCCGGCTTGGCCTCCCGGTAATCGGCGTGGTCGGCAACGATGGCGTGTGGAACAACATCAAGACATTCCACAAGATGTTCTATCCGGATCGCCTCGTCGCAACCGACCTCGGACGCCGCCCGTATCACGCCATGGTCGAGGCCCTGGGCGGATATGGCGAGTTGGTTACATCGAGTGACGAGCTCATGCCATCTCTCGAACGGGCAGCAGCGAGCGGACTGCCGGCCCTCGTCAACGTGCATATCGACGAGACGTTCCGTGCGTCGAGCAACTACTCCCAATAGTCGCATTCTTCGCCTGAGCCCGGCAACCTAGGCACGCCCGAACCGCGGTACCATCGTCAGTTCTGGAAGGATGCCGGTGACGACCGACCAAACATCATTGGGTTCGATGCTGCGCGAGGGCAGCGCTATCGCGGTGCGCTTTGCGAGAGCCAGAACTGCCTCTTTCACGCTGGCGGTTATCGGCGCCGGTCTCTTCGTGTCAGCAATCGTGGCCTCCGCCATCGTTATCGGTGGAATCACCGACGATCTGATCGTGCCCGTACTCGACCAGGGCGCACCGCACGAAGGACTGCTGTGGCCGGCAATGTGGGCCGTCTTCGCGGTGGCTTTGTGGAAGGCCCTGGCGGTTATCTTGCGCCGCACTGCCGCCAGTTTTCTCCAATTCCGAGTGCAGGCCGATGCCCGTCACGACCTCATCGAGCACCTACTCAAGCTGGAACTGTCGTGGTACCAACGGCAGTCGACTGGCACACTGCTCGCCACCAGCGACACCGACGTTCGCCAGGGGACCTTCATCCTGGCCCCTCTCCCCTACGGGATCGGGTCCTCCCTCCTCCTGGTCGGCACTGTCGTTCTGATACTGCTGATGGATCTTTGGCTTGCTCTGATCGCATTCGTCTGCCTGGGTGCGATCGTTGCGGTAAACATGAACGGTGCCTGGAAGATGTTCAGCGCATTCCGGGAAGTCCAGACCCTGCGCGGCGACGTGTCTTCAATCGCCCATGAAAGCTTCGACGGAGCGTTAACGATCAAGGCGCTGGGCCGCATTGACCTCGAGAAAGACCGGTTCGAGCAAGCCTCTGAACGTCTCCGCGACCGGCTGACCCACGTTCTCCAGATGATGGCCACCTACCGCGTCGGCGTTGAAGGCCTGCTGTCTGCCGTCACTGTGATCATGGTGGTTGCCGGCGCCATCAGGGTCAGCAGTGGCGCGGTGACCGCCGGCGATGTCATTACGATCGCCTACCTGCTGTCGCTGCTCTTCATTCCGATCCGCATCATCGGGTTTGTGCTGTGGTCGATCGCCTCGTCTCGTGCCGGATGGGAGAGGGTGCAGAGCGTCTACGACGTCACCGATCTCGTGCCCTACGGCGATGCCCAGCCCGAGACCGACGAGACTGGAGCCCTCGTCAGCGGGGACGCTGTTTCGTTCTCCTATGACGGCGGCGAAACCGTTATCGAAGACCTCAACCTCGCGATCCAGCCGGGCCGGGTCGTCGCCATCGTTGGCCCCACCGCCAGTGGCAAGTCGACGCTGACCGCTCTCATGGCTCGACTTTGGGATCCCAGCGCCGGAATGATCACCATCGACGGACGCGACTTGCGCAGCTTTGCCCGGTCGGCACTACCGGGAGAGGTCGCATTCGTCTCTCAGGAGTCATTCCTTTTCGACGACAGCGTCACCGGCAATATCGCCTTTGGCGTGATTGCGGACGACGAGGAAGTGAAAGCAGCGGCACAGCTCGCCGGGGCCCACGAATTCATTCTCGAACTACCGGACGGTTATGACACGAAGCTTGGCGAGCGTGGCACGAGCCTCTCCGGCGGACAAAGACAGCGGATCGCCCTGGCCAGGGCCCTGGTTCGCAAACCCCGACTGTTGATCCTCGACGATGCCACTTCTGCCGTTGACCCGTCGGTCGAAGCGAGGATCCTCGAGAGGCTCCGTGAGTCAGAGATGCCATCGACCATCGTGATTGTCGCTTATCGCACCTCGAGTATTGCCCTAGCGGACGAGGTCGTCTTCATCGATGAAGGCAAGATCGTCGGCCACGGCACCCACCGCGATCTATCGCGCGACGTGCCCGGGTATGCCCGTATCGTTGAAGCCTATGCCGACGATGCCGAAGAACGGAGGCGCTCATGAGTGCAGACGACTCCAGCTCCGGCACTCTCCATGCGCTGCGCCGCGCTTTCCAGGAGACACCAACCCTGCGCGCTGGGATCGGACTGACCATCTTCTTCGCTGCGCTGGGAACACTGATCCAGCTGGTGGTTCCCGTCGTGGTGCAGACGGTCATCGACAACGATTTGCTCGGTGAGGGCGAGATCGACATTGGTAGCGTCGTTGTAAAGGGTCTGGCCGCAATCGGTGCCATGTTCTTGGCCTTCATAGTCCGGCGCCAGGCTCTGGTCAGATTGGCACTGGCATCGGCGACAGGCCTGTCTGAGCTGCGGGTTCGCACTTTTGAGCATCTGCACAAGCTCTCCATACTTCACACCGAGGCCGAGCGACGTGGTGCCCTTGTTGCCCGAGTTACCTCAGACATCGCATCCATCCAAGACTTCATGGACTGGGGCGGGGTTGGGCTGCTGATCGGTATTGCCCAGGTGTTCTTGGCGATGATCGCGATGCTTGTGTACCGCTTCGATCTGGCACTGGTAGTTGTCGGATCCGTGATCGTCTACACGATCATGCTTGTCTATATCCAAAGGATCCTGGCTCGTGCTCACGACAAGGTTCGGCAGCGTGTCGGCCAAAGCCTTGGCGCTATGGGCGAGGCCATCTCGGGGCTGCCAGTGATCCGGGCGTACGGTGCCGAGGAAGAGACCAGAGTGAAGGTCTCCGACGCTCTCGACGCACAGTTCCGCAGCGAGTTTCGGACGGCGCTGCTGGGTGCCAGCCTGTTCTCGAGTGCAGAACTATTCGCCGGGCTGATCACGGCTGCAGTGATCGGGATTGGTGTCGTCACCGGAGTGAATGCCGGGATGAGTGCGGGAACGCTCCTGGCGTTCTTGTTCCTGGTCAACCTTCTGGTCCAGCCGATCCAGACGCTGGTCGAGACTCTCAACCATGCTCAGTCGGCCGGTGCTGGAGTGCGTCGCATCCTGAGCATCCTGGACACACCGATCGAGATCGATGACCCAACAGATCCGGTCTTCTTGCCTGAGGGCAATCTCAATATCGAGTTCACTGACGTGGAGTTCTATTACAAGGAAGAAGCTCCGTTATTTGTCGACCTGAGTCTGGAGATCAAGCCAGGGACACGGATCGCCATCGTTGGCGAGACAGGTTCCGGCAAGTCGACGTTCTCCAAGCTTCTCACTCGGATCCATGATCCGGTATCTGGGCATGTGATGCTGGGTGGTGTCCCGTTGTCCCAGATCGATACCGACGACCTGAGGCGGCGCCTTAGCTATGTCCCCCAGGAGGGCTTCCTTTTCGACGCCACGATCTCGGACAACATCCGGTATGGCAAACCTGAGGCAACCGACGCCGAGGTCCAAGCCGCCATCACCGACCTCGAACTCGATTCCTGGGTTGCCCAGCTCCCTGACGGTCTGGCAACTTCGGTCGGAGAACGGGGTGGCCAACTGTCTGCCGGCGAGCGCCAGCTCGTGGCACTGGCACGAGCCTGGATCACTGGTCCTGATGTGCTGGTGCTGGACGAGGCAACCTCGGCAGTGGACCCCGCTCTCGAGGTTCAGACGCGTCGCGCCATGGAACGGCTCATTGCCGGCCGCACCAGCGTCACCGTAGCCCACCGTCTCTCGACGGCCGAGGCTGCCGATGACGTGTTGGTCTTCGATCAAGGTCGCCTTGCCGAACGGGGCAGTCACGACGAGCTGATCGCACAAGGTGGCGTGTATACCGCGCTGTACGCCGACTGGGTCAAGGGCACCCAGAAGGTCGACTAGACGACTTCTTGTCGATCCACCCGTTTCTTGTCACACCCGATCTGTAGGTTTGTTAGACGGCGCCCGCTGTGGGCGCGATTTTTGGAGGGAGAAGCAATCGGTTAACAACACGGTCTTTTTAGTTGGGCGGATGTCTCAGCACCAGAACCGGCGGCAGCAAGTGCGTTCTATGCAGCGTTGTTTGATTGGGACGCCAAGGATGAGCAGATGCCGGACGGCTCGTTCATGTACACGATGTTCAGCATGGACGGCAAGGCCACTGCCGGCCTCGGCCAGCAGCCTGCCGAGATGGCGGCACAAGGCATTCCGCCGATGTGGAACTCCTACGTCTCGGTTGATAGCGTCGACGAAACCGTCGAGAAGTGGACCGGGGCAGGCGGCACGGTGATGATGCCGGCGATGGATGTCATGACGTCAGGGCGCATGGCCTTTGTTGTCGATCCCGAGGGAGCCTACGTGGGCCTGTGCCAGGCCGGCGATCATCTCGGAGCGGGAGTCTTCCACAAACCGGGCGCAATGAACTGGAACGAGCTCAGCACCAGGAACGCGGCCGGTGCTCGCGAGTTCTACGGCAAGGCACTCGGCTGGACCTTTGAGGAGTTCCCTGGATCCGATCCCAGCTACTGGTTGATCACAATGCCAGACAAGAAACAGGGTGATCTGTTGAGCGAAGACGCCTACAACGGCGGGATTATGACGATGGACGACAACTTCCCCGACACCATCCCACCGTATTGGGGTGTCTACTTTGGGGTTACCGATACCGACGCAGTCGCCGCCAAGGCAACTGAGCTGGGCGGCAACATCGTGGTTCCAGCCATGGACACACCCGTGGGCCGGATCTGTGTCGTTAGCGATCCGCAAGGCGGCACGTTCTCGACAATCGCTCCACCCGCAGAGCAGAGCTAACGGGAACCTCGCAGGGCTCGGTTCCTTGCGAGAATGGGAATTCAGCTTTGCTGAGTTCCCATTCTCGTGGGAAGTGCTCAGACTTCGCCACTCGGCCTTCGCCCTCGCTATCTACGCCACCAGGGGTGGGTGAGGAGGATGATGACGGGGTAGATCTCGAGGCGACCGACCACCATCAGGAAACCGAGCAGCAGCTTGCTGTCAGCACCCAGCGCCGCATACGTCGCTGTCGGCCCCAGCTCGCCGAGGGCCGGACCAATATTGCCGACCGCTGATGCCGAGGCCGATCCGATCGTCACCAGGTCTAGCGATGGCTCGAAGAAACCAAGCAGCACCGCTCCCCCGACGAAGAAGCCAATGTAGAGCACAAAGAACGCCACAACGCCGTGCACCAACCGCGGCTCAACCGGTTTGCCCTCAAATCTCTGCACCGAGACGACGCTTGGATAGATGATCCGTTGCAGACTCGCACCTATGGTCTTGTAGAGGATTCCCAGCCGATAGGTCTTGATCGCGCCAGCGGTCGACCCAGCCATCCCACCTAGGAACATGAAGACCAAGATGGCAAGCAACAAACCTGGAGCCCACACCGCCCAATCGACGGTGGCATATCCGGTGCCGGTGACTGTGGTCACTGCCGTGAAAACAGCATCCCTAACCCTGGCTTCGATGCCCGACCCCATGGACCAAGTTCCCGCGGCAACAACGAGCACGGCGAAGCCGATGATCGACATATAGGCGATGAACTCCTTGTTCTCGAGATAGGCCCGCGGACGGCGCAGCGCTCGGAAGTGGAGAGCAAAGTTCATCCCAGCTGCCACCATGAATGCGATGACAACCCACTGGGTGTATGCGCTGAATCCGGCCAGGGAGGTTGACTCAGTGCTGAAGCCACCGGTCGGCATCGTCGTCAACGAGTGGGCGATCGCCTGGAAAATACTCATGTCGCCGAACGCAAGTACCACGGCCTCGATACCGGTCAGGCCTACATAGACCCACCAGAGACGTTCTGCGGTGTCGCGAAACCGGGGCGTCATCCGGTCCGGCTCAGGTCCTGGAGCCTCGGCACGGGCCAGCTCAACACCACCGGCGCCCAACATCGGTAGTACCGCTATCGACAACACAATGATGCCCATGCCGCCAACCCATTGGGTAGTCGCCCGCCACAGGAGTAGCGCATGCGACAGCTGGCCGGGGTCAGCGACAACAGTCGCGCCTGTGGTGGTGAAGCCGGCCGTGGTTTCAAATAGCGGATCAATGAACCCAGTGAACGATCCGGAGAACACATACGGCAGCGTCCCAAAGAGGATGAGGATGACCCATGACAGTGCCACCGCGGCGAAACCTTCGCTCGAAGTGAAGATCCCACTCGCCGCCGAATAGCGTCGACCGGCGAGGCCTATGGAGCCGGCGATGCCCGCAGCGGCAACCAGCGCGAGCGTGTCGCTCCACTCGGCGTAGATAATGCCGGTGACGATGGCCGGGATCATGGCGGCACCGCCAGCCGCGACGACTACGGACACGATGACCGCCAAACGCCGCTGCGCCGAGGATGCCGCGGTAATCACGCGAGCAGTAGTTTCTCGACCGCATCAATCGCTTCGCTCTTGGCGAAGATCACGACGTGATCACCGACAGTGAGTGTGGTGTCGCCTTTCGGCACGATCACATGGTCGCCACGTGCGATCCCGCCCAGCACCGCACCGCGGGGTAGTCCAAGATCGATCAGATCGACGCCAATTGCAGGCGATCCCACGGCCAATTCGATCTCAAGCGCCTCCGCATCGGTGTCCTTGACCGTAGCCACCGACAGGATCCGGTCACGGCGTACAAACTGGAGGATCATGTTGGCGACGGCGACTCGGGACGAGAGCGTTGCATCGATGCCGACGTTGCGCAGCAAACCAGCAACCGAGCGGTGCCCAAAACGGGCAATAGTCTTGGGGGCCCCGACCGCGCTGGCCATCAGGCAGCCCATGAGATTCAGCTCGTCGTGGCCGGACAATCCAAGGACGACATCGCCCGGCCCGAGACGCAACGACGTCAGGAAGTCGGGATCTGTCGGATCGGCTTGCAGTATGGCGGCGGCGGATCGGCGCGCCATCAACGCGGCTCGCTCCGGTTCTTGCTCGACGATCAAGACCTCGTACCCGTTGGAGAGAAGGATATCGGCCGTCATCTCGGCAATCCGCGTGCCCCCGAGGATGACGACACGTGATATCGGCTCGACATCGATTCCGAACATCTCAATTGCGTCGCGAACCCGGGCGGCCTCGACCATCACGACCACATGGTCGCCGGCCTCGATGGTTGTCTCCCCACGCCCGATCTCCGTCTTGTCGCCGCGCACCACCGCGGCAAGGATGAAATGCCAATCAGAAGCGTTGCCTCTCAGGTCGGTGACCGACCTCCCGGCGGCGGCAGAACCCTCGGTAACCACTCCGGCAACAAGGCTGAGCCGTCCCCCGGCGAAGTCTGCGTATTCGGTGACGCCGGCGTGTTCGGCGAGCCGGGCTGCCTGGCGTGCGGTTGAGACTCGAGCATCAACAACGACATCAACCCCGAGGCCGGGAGAGACCTCACGCAGGTCAGCGTCCTCGACACGAGCAACGGTACGGGTGACGCCGAGAGCCTTGGCACTGCGACAAGCGAGGACATTGGCGCCATCGCTGTCGGTTACCGCCAGAAAGAGTCCTGCTTCGCCGACGCCAGCGCGACGGAGTACTGCAGGACTGGCCCCGTTGCCCGGGACAACCAGGACGTCAAGACGCTCTTGGATTCGATTCGCCTTGTCTTCGTCGGCTTCGATGATCACGACTTCTTGACCCTCGGCGACAAGGCGTTCGGCGAGGTAGGCGCCATCGTGACCTGCACCCACGATCACAACACGCACAGTGCTTCACTCCCTTTGGTCGGTCAAGCGCAGAGTAGCGATATCGACCACAGATTCTGGGGAAAGCTATCGAAAATCTCGGGACTTGATCCCCGTAACCGGCCAATCCTCGAAGCGGTGGGCAACAAAATTGGTAACGCCGTCCTGGTATTCCACAACACCATCGATCACAACGCCGATGGCTTTGCGAGCAATTTCATAGTTGGCCTCCCACACCTGTGGCAACACCACAACATTGATCAGCCCGGTCTCATCCTCGAGATTCAAGAAGCGCACTCCCCGTGCCGTACTCGGACGTTGCCGATGAGTGATCAATCCCCCAACCTTCATCCGCTTCCCATGGACATGGAGAGCAAGCACATCGGTAGCCCGAATGCAACCGACACGATCCAACTCGGCACGTAGAAACTGCACCGGATGTGTTGACGAGATCGAGGTCGACCAAAGCTCAGCTTGCATGACTTCGGGCGGTGACATCTCGACCAATTGCGGTGGACTCGTTCCATCACCGAGTGCCAGCTTCCCCGGACCGAGCTCGGCGAGGCCACCAGCAGCCCATATTCCCTCTCGCCGCCCCAGGCCAAGCGGCACCAACGCACCAGATGCAGCCAGAGACTCGAACGCCCCAACCTCAAGCCCGGTCCGTTGCGCCAGGTCCTCCGGCGAATCGAACGGGCCACCGATCTGGCGAGCTGCCTCAATCCTGGTGATCTCTTTGTCCCCCAAGTTCCGCACATAACGAAGCCCGACCCGCAACGCGACCGGCATCCGCTCCGGATCGTCGATGGGACCCCGGCCTCGCCTCCACTGCGAGCCGAGATACACGCTGGTCTCGTTCTTGGGTACAGGATGCGGGATCACAGTGCAGTCGTACCAGGACTGATTGATATCGGGCGGAAGCATCACCACCCCGTGATGCTGCGCATCTTGGACAAGTGAATTGGGTGTGTAGAAACCCATCGGTTGGGCGTTGAGCAGACCGGCAAAGAACTCGGTCGGCCAGTGGTGTTTCAGCCAGGAGGCGGCATAAACGATGTAAGCGAACGAAACGGAATGGCTCTCGGGAAACCCAAAGGAGGCAAAGCCCTGCAGCTTCTCCCAAATCTCATCCGCAGCTGCCCCCTCGATCCCGTTGCCGGCCATGCCCTCGTAGACCTCATCCCGTAGCTTGCCCATCTCCTCCTCCGACCGTTTGCTGGTCATTGCCTGACGTAGCCGATCGGATTGCCCCGCGGTGAAGCCGCCACAGATTCGTGCCAATTCCATGAGCTGTTCCTGGAACACCGGGATACCCAGCGTCTTACGCAGAATTGGTTCGGCCAGCTTGTGGGGGAACCGAATCGGCTCGAGACCATTGCGTCTTCTCAGGAAGGGATGAACCGAGTGACCCTGGATAGGGCCGGGCCGGATCAGAGCGACTTCGATTGCCAGGTCATAGAAGGTGCGTGGTTTCATCTTCGGCAACGTTGCCATCTGCGCCCGTGACTCGACCTGGAAGATGCCAACGGTGTCGGCTCTGGTCAACATGTCATAGATGACCGGTTCCTGCGGGATCTTGGCAAGATCGACATCAATCCCGTGAACTTCTTTGATCATGTCCACCGATAGATGCATCCCATTGAGAGCACCAAGCGCCAGCAGATCGAACTTGACGACACCCATCGCCGCACAGTCGTCTTTGTCCCATTGCAGCACCGAGCGATCAGCCATTCTCCCCCACTCCAGCGGCGCCACCTTCCACAGTGGATGCTGGGAAACCACCATGCCCCCGGAATGAATTCCCAGGTGTCGGGGGAAGCCATCAAGCCTGTTACACACGTCGTAGATGAACTCAGCGGTCAGCCCGGCGGGCAGTTCGACCTCGTCTCGGATTGCCTGCGGATTCCTGGTGTCGAGATACTTGGTGAGACCGTTGACCTGCGCCTGGGTTAGCCCGAATGCCTTGCCGACATCTTGAAGAACAGATCGCGCCCGGTATGTGATCACGTTGGCAACCATCGCAGCCCGCTCTCTGCCATATCGCTGATAGCAATACTGGATGACTTCCTCGCGGCGCTCCGCTTCAAAGTCGATATCTATGTCGGGCGGTCGGCCGCGTTCAGCCGAAAGAAACCTCTCAAATGGCAGGTTGAGCCGGATTGGGTCAACCCTGGTGAGACCGATGCATCGGCATATGGCCGAGTCGGCTCCGGAACCTCTGATCTGGCAGTAGATGTCCTGGGAGCGGGCAAACTGCACGATGTCCCAGGCAACCAGGAAGAAGCCGGCAAACCCGAGATCACCAATCACCCCAAGCTCGTGATCAAGCCGCGCCCGGGCTCGTGGATCAATCCGCCCATCCTCGCCCGGGTAGACGTCACGCGCCCCTTCCATCGCAAGGTACGTCAGATACTCGAGTTCAGTGGTGAAGGCCCCCGGCATGGGGAAATCGGGGAGGTCAGGTGCAATCAGGTCGAGATCGAACGCTAGGCCCTCCCCCAGTTCAGCGGCCCGCTCCACCGAACCGCGATAACGACCCAGCCTGTGCTGCATTTCTTCTGGAGTGCGCAGGTGACGCTCATCTGTTGCCGGCCGGAACCCGTCCGCGGTATCGAGGTCACGCCTCCCCCCGATCGCAGCAAGTACTTCTGCGAGATCGGAGTCATGACGCTGGGCGTAGTGCACATTGTTCGTCGCCACCAACGGAACTCGAGTCCGCCGCGATACCTCGGCGATAACGTCGTTGCGGATATCGTCTTCTGGCATCCCGTGATGCCAGACCTCGAGATAGAACCGGCCAGGGAAGATCTCTCGCAACAGCTCGGTGGCTGCGATTGCCGTATTGAGGTCGCCTTGTAGCGCAGCCCGATTGATCGCACCCGATCGACATCCCGACAACGCCACCAAATTGCCGTGTCGGGCAGCTTCCTCAAGATCTTCATAAACGTAGCGGGGTTCGTCCTTGCGACCCCGAAACTGCCCCTTGGTCACAAACCGCGAGATCGCTGCATACCCGGCCGGGTCAGGGGCAAGTAGAACGACGTGATCGGTTTCGAGTTTCTTAGTCGGCTTAGACCCATGCATCCGCTTGACCCGCCCCCGCCGATGCTGTGGAGAGCCCTCATCCCTGTAGTTCGCTTGCGAACTACCAAGGAATTCGCCCTGCGAATTCCCCCCTACCCCAGCGACTTCGTCGCTGGGGTCAGCCGGGGGTAGGGGGGCCTTCGTCATACCTACTTCCGTGCCGTAGACGATGGGCATACCGATCTCGCGGGCGGCTTTATGGACTTTCGCCGCGCCTCGAAAACCGTCGTGATCGGTGACGCCAAGTGCGGTGTATCCCAGCTGCGCGGCAAGCGCAACAAGTTCGGCGGGGTGAGAAGCACCGTCGAGGAAGCTCATGTTTGTGTGGCAATGAAGCTCTGCGTATCGAACCATGGGCAGCCATTGTATCGAACATACGTTCGATCTGTTCGGACAGGAGAAACGCAACAAGAAGTAGCCGAAAACAGCTAACGAGGATTCCCGGTCGGACCGAGAAAGGCGTAGGCTGTGGTCATGACAGAGTTCACGGTTCACATGTCCAATCGTCCAGGACAATTTGCCGCCCTCGCCGACAAGCTGTCCACCGCCGGAGTCCACATCGAAGCCCTTGCCCTGTTCTCCCACGGAGACGATTCCATGGTGAGACTTATGGCCAAAGATGTCGAAATCGCCCGCCGCGTCCTCACCGATGCTGGCGTCCGCTTCGAAGAGCAGCGCGTCATCGAAACGGTCATCAAGGACGAACCACATGCGCTGGCTCGCCTTACCAAGAAGCTTGCCGACGCCAATATCAACATAGAAGCGATGTACCTGCTTCATGCGAACGGCGACAGCCTGCACTTTGCAGTTGCAGTCGATGACCACGAGATGGCAGCTCCGCACCTCAGCAGCTGAAGATAGCCACCCCCCAAGCTCTTCTTTAGCGCGTCTTGCATAATCTTAGAGATTCTCTAAACTTAGAGTCACTATAGTTTTTCTAGGAGTGGCATGACCGGACTGAGAGATCGCAAGAAGCAGGAAGTCCGGCATCGCATCATTGCCGCTGCCGCCGGTCTGTTCACCGAGTCCGGTCTTGATGCGACAACGATGGAGGACATCGCTGCCGCAGCCGACGTTTCCGTGGCCACCGTTTATAACTATTTCGGCTCAAAGAGCGCTCTCCTGATGGCCGGTGTCGAAGATGACACCGCTGCGATGATTGCTGCAGGTGAAGCCGTGCTCGCCGACCCCGGTCTCAGTGTTGTGAAAGCGACGCAACGCCTCAATCGGATCTACGCCGACGGCCTGCTGGCCTGGGACCCGAAGTTCCTCCGCGAACTGTTGGGCGCTGCATTTGAGCGTCGCGGCGGCCGGGAACTCACAGTCGAGCTGGCGGCCTTGGACGAGCAGCTACTCGGCCAGATGATGGCGCTGCTCGCTCACTTCGCCGACGACCTAAGTCCCGGGGTTCAGCCTCACGAAGCCGCGATGCAGGTTTTCTCCGGCTTCGTTCTCCAGCTCTTCATGTTCATCAGCCTCGACGACCTTTCCCCTGCCGACGTCCAAGCCCAGATCGACCGCCAAATTGAACTGGCCTTCACCGGTCTGGCACCGCAAACGGACAAGAAAGCGAAAACCAAATGACCATCACAATGGCCGGAGTTTGGAAGACCTTCGGCGAAGGACACACCGCGGTAGACGCACTCCGAGACATCGACCTGGCCAGCCCCCAAGGCGAGTTCACGACCATCCTGGGACCATCGGGCTCGGGCAAGACCACCCTGTTGAATCTTGTCGGCGCCATCGATGACGCAACCGACGGGCGAATCGAGGTCGCCGGAGTTGACCTCGATGGACTCGGCGTCGACGAATTGGTGAAGTACCGGCGTGAGAACGTCGGCTTCGTATTCCAGTTCTTCAACCTGATCCCGACTCTCACCGCTCTCGAGAATGTGGAACTCGTAGCCGATCTCACTGCCGACAACGGCGCAGAACGAGCCGCAGCGGTACTCGAGCGAGTCGGCCTCGCCGATCGCATGACCCACTTCCCTTCTCAGCTGTCGGGTGGAGAGCAACAACGTGTCGCTATCGCCCGCGCTCTTGTCAAGGAGCCACCGATCCTGCTCTGCGACGAGCCAACCGGCGAACTTGATTTCGAGACGGGCCGCATGGTCCTCGACCTCCTGCGAACAGTCAGCCGCGAGCTCAGCCAAACGGTGTTGCTGGTTACCCATAACGCCGCCATTGGCAACATGGCCGACCGGGTTCTGAAGCTGCGCTCTGGCGAGATAGTCGATGACGTGCGAAACGAGGATCCCGTTGCGGCAACCGAGCTGACATGGTGAGACCACTCCACCGCAAGTTGATGCGCGACATCCGACGGCACCGTCCGCAGTTCATCGCGATCACACTCACGATATTTCTTGGCGTGACCATGTTTGGTGCGAGCTATGACTCGTTCCAGAACCTTCAGGCCTCTTACGACTCGACGGCAATCGAATACCAGTTTGCCAACCTGACCGTTGCCGGCGGAGACACTCAGGCAATCGCAGACTCCGCCCTGGAGACAGATGGCGTCGCGTACGCCAATACGCGGACAACCTCTGATGTCCCGTTCCGCGTCAGCGACACCAAGCTGCTGGGCCGAGCGATCGGTCTTCCTGTAGATACCCAGCCCAACGTAAATCAGGTTGAGGTTCTGACCGGTGAATATCTGTCGCCGACCGAGCCGACCGGTGTGCTCGTCGAAGAGCACATGGCGGACCACTTTGCGCTTGCTCCCGGAGACTCGTTCGAGATCCTGTCGGGGACACAGTGGCAGACCGTCGAAGTGCGCGGCGTTGTTGCCTCACCGGAATACATCTGGCCGGCACGCAACCGCCAAGAGATCATCACCACCCCTGACAACTTTGGTGTGGTTTTCACTTCAGAACCGCTTGCCCAGACCCTCGCCGGTGGCGGACCAAACGAGGTGATCATCTACAACACTGGCGGAGAACCGAACGAAGAAGCTGAGCTCGCCATCGCCGCTGAAGCCCGCTCGCTTGGCGCCACGAGCGTCTTCACCAGGGAAGAGCAGCCATCCAATGCCGCATTGTCCGAGGATCTCAAGGGATTCGAGGAGATGGCTCTGTTCTTCCCGATGATGTTCCTCGCCGCCGCGGCCATGGCTGCCTATGTGATGATCAGCCGCCTCGTCCACTCGCAACGGCCCAACATCGGAGTCTTTGTGGCGAACGGGTTCACTCGCCGTCAGATCCTGCGCCACTACCTCGGCTACGGGCTGATCCCGGGATTGGTTGGATCGATACCCGGCGCCATCGTTGGCGTTCTGATAGCCCGCGCCATCACCCGTATGTACACCGGTATTCTCGCCATCCCCGTGACCGTCGTGGACTTCTATCCGGCAACGCTGATCGGTGCGGTGCTGTTCGGGCTTGTTGCGAGCCTGCTGGCTGCACTAGCCCCGGCGTTGGTTGCCTCGCGGGTGTCGCCTGCCGAGGCCATGCGCGGCGAAACACCGGCTGGAGGTGGAAGGATCAGCCTCCTCGAACGATTCGTACCGCCGTTGCGGAAGGTTCCAGCGGCTTGGAAGATGGTGCTGCGTGGTGTCGGGAGAAACCCACGACGGACGATCTACACGATCATCGGTGTGGTCCTGTCACTGATGCTTGTCCTGGTCTCGTGGGGAATGATCGACACGATCCAGAACCTGATGGATCGTCAGTTCATCCAAATACAGCAGGAAGATGCGACCGTACACTTTGCAGAACCAGCCTCCACCGGCGACGTTGCTGCACTCCTCGATGTCGAGGGGGTTGCCCAGGCAGAACCCGCACTGACCGTGCCAGTGTCAATAGCGGCAAACGGAGAGCACTACGAGTCTGCCCTCCTGGTTCTCGATGATCAGTCGGAGATGCATCGTCTCCTGTCCGTGACTGAGGGATGGATCGATCTCCCGGATACGGGGGTCGTTCTCGGCCAAGCCACCGCAGGGTTACTTGACATCAACGTGGGCGACACCGTCGAGCTGACCCTGGCGGGTGGCGTCACTGTCACCGACGCGGTGGCTGCCTTTGTCGACGAACCGCTCGGCACGATGGCATACATGGCACGCAGCCAAGCAGAAGCGCTGACCGGCGCTCCCCTGCCGGCGACTTCAGCGTTGCTCATATACAGCGACGGTGTCGACTCCAGCGTTTTGCGCAACACGATCACCGAGTTGCCACAGGTTGCCGCCTTTGAGGATGCCAATGTGCTGTACGACATGGTGCAGAAGTACATGGTTCTGTTCTATGCGTTTGTTGGCGTCATGTTGGTGTTCGGCGGTGCGATGGCTTTTGCCCTGATCTTCAACTCGATGAGCGTCAACATCGCGGAACGGACTCGAGAAGTGGCGACGCTGCTTGCGGTCGGCACCGAGCGGCGCAGCATCTCGCGGTACATCACGGCCGAGAACATGCTGGTAGCCGCAATGGGCATCCCTATCGGGCTGGTCGTTGGCTACCTGGCTGCCAAGTCGGCGATGGATAGCTTCTCAAGCGACCTGTTCACGATGAACCTGTACATACGCCCGTCGACGTTCGTATGGGCATCGCTTGCGATCATTGTGGTCGCCCTGATCTCCCAGGTGCCAGGGCTGCGTGCGATCCGGAGGATCAGCATCCCGAAAATCGTCAAGGAGAGATCGGCCTAGCCGCTCCCCAATGCGTCTGGCGTCCGTGAGCGCTGTATACAGCGCT
>RCND010000370.1_pt1 | contig 25168 bp, 16 predicted proteins | sample 2041351 | NCBI WGS metagenome assembly RCND01 (sample SAMN09708230, study PRJNA481090) | Marine sediment metagenome, whole genome shotgun sequencing project. | biome: marine sediment; feature: ocean; material: sediment; isolation source: Sewage treatment plant 12B marine sediment (STP12B) ... | reverse complement strand
GCAGATGATTTAGGTAAAGACGCACTAAATGGTTTTACAGAGGGAAGTATTAAACCTAGCACCCCAAATATTGATGCCATTAGAACTGGAGGATTATCTTTCAATAATTTTTGGACCTACCCTACGTGTGCCCCAACTAGAGCAGCAATCCTCACAGGAAAGTATGGGTATAGAACAAGCGTTAAAGGTGCTGGAGATGTTTTAGCGCAATCCGAAGTTTCTTTGCAACAATATATTAGCGATAATACCAACGATACCTATGTCGCTGCAGTAGTTGGTAAATGGCATTTGGCCGGCAATAATTCTAACGTGAATCCGGAAGATTTTGGTATCGATTATTATGCAGGTTTAATTCGCGGTGCTGTCGATGATTATTATCAATGGCAACTTACAGAGGACGGTTCTACTAGCTTACAATCCGATTACATTACAGAAGTGTTTACTGATTTATCTATCGATTGGGTAAAGGAACAATCTAAACCGTGGTTTTTATGGTTGGCTTATAATGCTCCTCATGCCCCGTTTCATGTGCCCCCAAGTACTATGCACAATCAAGGGAATTTACCAGAATATTCGGATGGTTTAGAGCCCTTACCTTACTATATGGCTGCTATTGAGGCTATGGATTTTCAAATAGGTAGATTATTGGAGACTATTTCTGCTGAGGAAAAAGAAAATTTGGTCATTATTTTTATTGGGGATAATGGCACACCAAATCAGGTTGCTCAAAGCCCTTACTCCAGCGCTAAAGTAAAAAATACCTTGTATCAAGGCGGAGTGAATGTGCCTATGTTTATTTCGGGTAGTTCAATCTCTCGAACAGGAACAGATGATAATCTAATTAACAGCTCAGATTTATTTGCAACGATAGCCCAAATAGCAGGAACTTCTGAGAGCCAGATTCACGATAGTAAAAGTTTTAAAAATTTATTTACTACTGACAAGTCCATTAGGGAGTATCAATATTCAGAAATGAATAACGGGATAACCAATGAATGGACGACTAGTAACGGAATATATAAGCTCATTATTAGTGACGATGGAGATGAGGAACTATATAGCCTTAAGGATGATGCATATGAAAATACAAACCTGCTAAATGGTAACTTGTCTTCATCCGAACAAGAAGTTAAGACCGCATTAGAAGTTGAACTTAGCACTATTCGTAATTAATAATACGAGCTAAAATAAGTGCTTCTAAAACGGGATTTGCTTATTACGAAGTGTATTTGATTTTTTACAGTACCTGAATCTGGCCTGCTACAATCCCTTTCTTACCTTCTTCTTCAACGTACTCCACTTTGTCTCCTTCTCTAATTTCTTTTCCGTTTAGGGCGGTAGCATGTACAAAAATATCTTTGTCCGTATCATCGTTGGTAATGAAGCCATACCCTTTGGATTCATTATAAAATTTAACCGTGCCAGTCATGTTATTAGGATTTAATGATTAATACCCTAAAGTACGTTTTTTTTAGACACGATTAATAGAAAAACTAGATCTTAAAACTCAGAATTCATTGATTATCAGTATCTTTTGGTGATCTTCCCTGCATTTTTCGAACGTTTTTGTCATTCAACATATAATCGTCCCAATTTCTATGTTTACTTTCTTTGTATAGAAAAAGTGGCATCGCTACTAAAAATAATGATAATGTGCCAGCACCTATAAATTTATGTGCAAGGGCTTGTTCCTCCACGTCCAATGTATAGCCGTAGATTATAGATGCTAGAGAGGAAATAACAATTAAGATAATAACATGTTTCAACTTCATACGTACAAAGTTAATCAAACTTGAGTATACTAAGTGGCATGAATTAAAAGAGTAAAATGTATGGAGTGATTAGCGAAAAGTAAATTAGTCAAGAAACAAGTCATGCTGTTGTAGGAGGGAGAAAATAGAAAAGAGACTAGAGAAAAAAGTCAAAAGCGAATAGCGTAAAGCAATCAGTTGCCTGTAAAATTGATAAGCTCTTTACGATATGCTGTAAGCAGTTTGGATTTGGAAACGAACCCTAAATACCTACCTTTTTTAATTACTGGTAAATTCCAAGCGCCACTTTTTTGAAATTTTGCCATTACCTGCTCCATGCTATCCTTTCCATAAATAATAACATCTGGCGGCTGATGCATAAAAGTAGCCACGGTGGTGGTTTCATACAAAGCGGTATCGAACATAAACTCGCGAATATCATCCAAAAGTACAATACCTACCAGTACCTCTTCGTTCACTACAGGGTATAGGTTTCGTGTAGACTTGGAAACCGATTGGTGCAACATTTCTCCAAGGGTCATATTTGGGGTTATAATCTTAAAATCCCGCTCTATAACGTCGTCCAATTGCATAATGGTCAGTACATTTTTGTCTTTGTCGTGTGTCAGTAAAGCACCTTGTTCGGCGAGTTCGCGGGTGTAGATGGTATGGTCCAAGGTGTTTTTTGTGATGAGGTAGGAGATGGCTGCAGTAATCATCAGCGGAACAAAAAGTTCATAGCCCCCCGTAATTTCTGCAATAAGAAATATGGCGGTAAGCGGCGCGTGAAGCACTCCAGCTATGAGTCCTGCCATGCCAATGAGTGTGAAATTACTTTCGGATACGGCAAAACCTAGTCCTAGGTTATTAATCACCTTTGCTACCACATTCCCCAATGCGCTACCCATAACCATAGTTGGGATAAAAATTCCGCCTGCACCGCCGGCTGCAAAGGTAGTAGTCATGGCTACGGCCTTGAATATTGTGAGTCCAAACAGTAGCGCAATGACCACCCAGATATTATCCATATAGGCATCAAAAGGGTTGCTTCCCAAGGCTGTAATATGGTCTCCTTTTAATAAGTTATTGATGAATCCAAAACCTTCCCCGTAGAGTGGTGGAATAAAGTAGAGCATTATACCAATAGCGAGCCCCCCCACTAACAAACGGTATTTTGGACTTTTTAAAGGCTCAAATAATTTTAGGATACCAAAATACATTTTGGTAAAGTAGACCGATGCAATAGCAGTACCAACGCCAAGGATTACGTAGAAAAGCGTATCCTTTATTTCAAAGTTGTCGGCCAACGAAAAATTAAAAAGTACTTCGTTGCCCAAAAAGAAATAGGAGGTAAGCACACCGGATATGGATGCCAATAATAATGGGAGCATAGAAAGCATGGTGAAATCCATACTAAATACTTCCACTGCAAATATAATAGCAGCAATAGGAGCTTGAAAAATAGAGGATATGGCCCCCGCCGAAGCGCAGGCAATTAAAAGGTTACGCGTCTTCGCATTAATGTGGAGTAACTGCCCTAAGTTAGAACTAATGGCAGAGCCAGACGCCACGGCAGGTCCAAGCAAACCAACAGAACCCCCAAAACCAACTGTTAAGGGTGCAGTAATAAGTGGTGTGTATATTTTTTTCATTTTGATTATCCCTTTCTTTTTGGATAAGGCAAACAAAATCGAAGAAATAGCATGCTCCAATTTCTCCTTATGCACGAATTTCACGTAGAGATAGACCAAGGTTAGTCCAATAATGGGAAGGATAAAGTAAAGTTCGTTTCCAGAAATGCTAATACCACCCTCCAAGGACGATTCTATAAAATAGGTAAGGTTCTTTAAAGTTACCGCTGCCAGCCCTGCAAGCAAACCCACGACCACCGCCATAATATGGGTAAAGGTCTTATTGGAGATATTTTTATACCGCCATTTTATGAATTTGGTAAAGAGTTTTTGTTGTTGGGTGGGCATGAACCGTTTTTACTAGATTAAAAGTATAAAAATTAGAAGTCATGGCTCGGTTTCTTATACTATTTCGTTAAAGAATCTTTCAGGTCTTCTAAATCTCCCCTGTAAATCTGGCGCAGGGATTCCTCCCATATTGGAATGAGAACTTTCAGCTGGTTTTACTCCGAAAGGAAAAGGTAAATCCAGATTTGTTGGTTTTTCAAAAACTAGTAATATTTTTAATAGCCAAGCTAACCCAAAAGGACGCCTCCCTTAATCCATTTTTATTAAAAGAATAACCTTTAACCTGAAACTATCCTACATATCCAACTTCAAACTTAATTCTTTCAATTGCGCAGCATCAATAGGAGCAGGAGCATCAATCATGACATCACGGCCACTATTATTTTTAGGGAAGGCAATGAAGTCACGTATGGTTTCTTGTCCACCCAAAATGGCAACTAATCTATCCAAGCCAAAAGCAATCCCGCCATGTGGTGGTGCACCGTATTGGAAGGCCTCCATTAAGAATCCGAATTGCGCTTTTGCTTCTTCCGGTGTAAAGCCTAAATGTTTGAACATGGTAGCCTGAGTTTCTTTATCATGAATACGAATAGAACCTCCGCCTATTTCGTTCCCGTTCAGTACCAAATCATAGGCATTGGCGCGCACCGCTCCAGGGTCTGTTTCCAGAAGTTCCAATTGTCCAGGTTTTGGAGAGGTAAATGGGTGGTGCATGGCATGATAATGGCCTGTTTCTTCATCCAATTCCAATAAAGGAAAATCTATGACCCATAAAGGCGCAAATTCTGTATTTTTTCGTAATCCTAAACGAGTTGCTAGTTCCATTCGTAAAGCACTTAATTGGGCTCGGACTTTATTCGTGTCTCCTGAAAGCACACAGATTAAGTCGCCAGGTTTAGCACCTGTTGCATCAGCCCATTTAGCCAAATCTTCTTGATTGTAGAATTTATCTACGGAAGATTTAAAACTTCCATCGTCATTATACCTGCAATAGATCATTCCCAAAGCACCTACTTGTGGTCGCCTTACCCAATCTATAAGTTTATCAATTTCCTTTCTCGTATATGTATTTGCTCCAGGAACGGCAATACCTACGACCAATTCCGCGTCATTGAAGACCTTAAATTCTTTGTGTTGGGTAACTTCGTTCAATTCCCCAAACTCCATTCCAAAACGAATATCTGGTTTATCGTTCCCGTATGTTGCCATAGCTTCATCATATGTCATTCTAGGAAAGTTGGCTACGTCTATATTTTTAATGGTTTTTAAGAGGTGTTTTGTAAGTCCCTCGAACGTATTCAGAATATCCTCCTGTTCCACAAAGGCCATTTCGCAGTCTATCTGAGTAAATTCTGGTTGCCTGTCTGCTCGTAAATCTTCGTCCCTAAAACATTTTACGATTTGGAAGTATTTATCTAGTCCACCAACCATCAATAACTGTTTAAAGGTTTGCGGTGATTGCGGAAGTGCGTAGAATTGCCCTTCGTTCATGCGGCTAGGAACCACAAAATCACGTGCACCCTCTGGGGTAGACTTTATTAAATACGGAGTTTCAACCTCTATAAATTCTTGTTCGGAAAGGTATTTCCGCACCTCCATTGCCACTTTACTTCTAAATATCAGGTTGTTCTTTACCGGATTTCTACGAATGTCCAAGTAGCGGTACTTCATGCGTAAATCTTCTCCACCATCCGTTTCGTTTTCAATGGTAAATGGAGGTGTTTTGGATTCGTTGAGTATGGTAAGCTCTTCTACCAGTACCTCAATCTGTCCCGTAGGAATATTATCGTTTTTAGAGGCGCGCTCTATAACGGTTCCTGTAACCTGAATAACAAATTCACGACCAAGGTTTCTTGCCTGTTCCAATAATTTAGGCGCTGTTCTATCTGCATCGAAAATCAATTGCGTTATACCGTAGCGATCACGAAGGTCTACCCAAACCACAAAGCCTTTATCCCTTGTTTTAGCTACCCAACCAGATAGGGTAACGGCTTGGTTGATATGTGATTCTCTTAACTCTCCGCAGGAATGGCTTCTATACATGTTCTTTTCTTTGAATAAAGGGCAAATTTAAGAAGTCTCATCCATTAAAGATGTATATCTCTGGTTGGTTTTAATGGTTGAACAATTACTGCTATCTATTATTGTATAATTATTTAAATATCTAAAATGCAATATCTTACAATTTTAATGTAAATTTAATGTAAATTAAAAGTTAGGTAATTATTGACTTAGCTTGAAATAACGCTATATTTGTAACGTTAATGTTAATGTTAAGGGAAAGAGTAGAATTAAAGAATATAGTTATGAAGAAGTTGATATTTATTTTGATGATGACGTTCACTTTCGGTGCTGTAGCCCAAGAGGTAGAACCTACGTTTGAAAAAGAAGGAAATAAAGTAAAAGCTACATATTTTCACGCCAATGGGGAAGTTTCCCAACAGGGTTACTTTATGAACGAGAAGTTAGATGGGGAGTGGAAGATGTTCAATGAAAAAGGGGATAAAATTGCAATGGGTAACTATACAAGGGGTGCAAAAACTGGAACATGGATGTTCTGGGAAGGTGATTCCGTTAAAGAAGTAAACTTCAGCAATAATAGAATTGCTGCAGTAACCGACAGCAAAAGGTCCGGTTCTGTAGTTAAGAATTAAGTAAAATATTTTTCTAATTATAAAAGTCTGTACTTAATTGTACGGGCTTTTTTGTGAACCCAACCCACCTAAGGGTATTAGGTCATCCGAAAACACATGCTTAGCCGTTTTGTTTGTGCATACGTGGTTATGCCAATTACCTTCTCAAATCCCGTTGTAACGATATCATTTTTCAAATAGACTAAAGCGTTTTTCTTCTTCCGGTTTAATTGTAGGGAGTATGGTTTCTGATGTTTAGTAGTTTTCTAAAATGGCTGCTCTGGAACAGTTTACTGGTACATTTGTTTAATTTTCCTGATGCACTACTGCTGTTGTTAGCTTACCATCATTTAGTAATGGGTTTCTTATGGGTACTTAGCCTACCTGCCAGTTTTAGAGCCCCTTAATTCTGGTTGATTCAACTTAAGGTGTATTGGCCTATTGTTTTGCTTTCTATCCTTTTAGAATAGGCTACATTTTTATTTTAAGATGACTTTACTTGTTGCGATGGTTTTATTGCAAACTGGTTTTATGACTTTTTCTGCCAAAAATTTATAACGATATCCCATTTTAATGGATAAAATTACATAATATGATATTAATCTTAAAAAAATTGGCAAAAAGTCTTAAGGATATCTTAAATCTTTTTTTACCTTGGATTTTTATTGACTAAATCAAATCTATATGAACATGAGAAACGCTTTATGCAAAAACGCGATGGCACTTGTGTTGTTTTTGTTGCCATTAACTATGATGGCACAAGGAACAATACAGGGTGTTGTCTCCGATGAAACGGACGTGCCCGTACCTGGGGCAAGTGTAGTGGTTAGAGGAACCACTAACGGAACTATTTCCGATTTTGATGGTAATTATACCATAACAGTGGATAGCTTTCCGGTTACCCTAGTATTTTCCTCTTTAGGATATGCTACTAAACTAATTACGGTTTCCGACGCAGCTACTTTGAATATGACCTTGGCCGAGTCTGTTACCGGTCTTGATGAAGTGGTCGTTACCGGCTTGGCATCTTCCGTAAAAAGAGAAAATTTAGCCAATGCGGTAGCAACTGTATCTGCTGAGGAGTTGGTAGGAACAACAGGCCAAACCACAGTAGACGGTGCGCTTTATGGAAAAGTGCCAGGACTTAATATTACGTCTTCTTCTGGTGCGCCAGGTGGGGGTTTCGCTTTACGACTTAGGGGTATTTCTTCTATAAATGGGAACAACCAGCCCTTGATTATTGTTGATGGAGTGTATTACAATAATGTTGAGATTCCGTCAGGTTTACGTTTCGCTTCCGGTGCAAACCGAGGGAACGAAGAAAATTCTGGAAACAGATTGGCAGATTTAGATCCCAACGACATCCAGAATATTGAAATACTAAAAGGATCTTCTGCAGCGGCTATTTACGGTCAACGTGGTGGTGCTGGTGTTATACTGATTACGACCAAACGTGGTCAGGCAGGTAAGACTAAAATCAGCTTTAGCCAAGATGTAGGTGTAAATACTATTGCTAACCCATTAGGAATGCGACCTTGGACTGCCGACTCTGTTGAGAGCACCTTCGACGCGGGGGAGCGAGCCAAATATGAGGCAACTATAGCAGCAAATGGTAGATTATACGATTACGAGGATATTATTTACGGTGAAACCGGTTTGATAACCGATACCAGATTAAACGCTACCGGGGGTAATGAAAAAACGAGATTCTATATCGGTGGTGGTTTTAGGGACGAAGAAGGTATCATTAAGAATACGGGTTTTGATCGATTGACCTTACGGACCAATATTGAGCATAAAATCTCTGATGTATTCGATTTCACTTCCAGTACCAATTTCACAAGAAGTAATTCTAGCCGAAGTTTTACAGGTAATGAAAATGAGGGTGGCCTTAGTTACGGGTATACCTTAGCGTTTACGAGACCATGGAACAATCAATTTCCTGATGATAATGGGAACTACCCTAACAATCCAAACTACTCGGGCAATCCAATTTTTGTTAGGGACAATGCCTTAAATGAAGATAGTAATAACCGTGTGGTGCAAGGTATGACCTTGAACACTAAAATTTTGACCACAGAAAGGAACCGTTTGAAATTCGTTTTAAGCGGTGGTTTGGATTATTTAGCCAACGAAACCTATGTCTATGTTCCAGAAACGCACCAAGCGCAAATAGGAAACCAAGGCGGGTTTATAGCCCAAGGAAAAAATAATTTTACCCAGTTTAACGGGCAGGCGATTATGCTTTGGAATCATGATGCTATGGAAGGGGCCTTAGGTCTTACTACTCAGGCAGGTATAACCTATCTTTCTCAAGAATCTAATTTGGTTAATAGTCGAGGAGCCTTATTGGCTGCCGGACAAACCAATGTGGATAATTCGGTGAATCAGGAAATTGATCAATTTTTAAGTAATGAAGAAGATTTTGGATATTTTGGTCAGGTAGAGGCAAATTATAAAGATCAGTTCATTGCTACTTTAGGGTATCGTTTGGATAAGTCTAGTAGAAACGGAGACCCCAACAAGTTTTATGGTTTTCCAAAAGCTTCTTTAGCCGTTAATATTGCTAATCTAGATTTTTGGAACGTTGAAGCGATCAGTCAGTTGAAGTTTAGAACCGCCTACGGAGAAACAGGAAGTCCTGCTAACTTTGGAGCTACATTCACTAGTTTAGGTGCTAGTAACATCGGCGGTGCTATTGGACAATCCGTTTTAGGGTCTAAGGGAGATCCAAATGTAGAGCCAGAAACTTCTGCAGAGTTTGAAATCGGTTTTGATTTAGGTCTTTTTGATAACAAAGTAGCGTTTGAGGCTACTTATTATAACAAAAGTGTAAATGATCTTATTCTAACAAGGGCATTACCGTCCTCTTCGGGGTTTGCCTCAGAAACGACTAACCTTGGTGATCTTGTGAATAAGGGTATTGAATTAGCGTTAAGGGCTGATGTGGTTAGTAACGAAAATTTTAAATGGAATACGAGCTTAAATTGGTTTAGAAACCGATCGGAAATCACTCGATTAGAGGTGCCTGCATTTCCACAGCCCGGAGCAGGTTTCGGACTTGGTTTAGGAACAATTTTTATTCAAGAAGGAAAACCTGTAAACCAATTTGCTACCAATTTGGACTTAGATGGCGACGGGGTTACGGAACCTACACAAATAGGCGTAGCGGAACCGGACTATCAAATGGGCTGGAGCAACAATATTACCTTGTTTAAACAATTTGATGTTTCGTTTATCTTTCAGATGAAAGCAGGTGGCGATAACCTGAACCTTTCTAAGTTTTTAACAGATTTAGGGGGCGTGACCCCAGATTTGGAGACCCCAGAAGGACAAGCTAGATTAGCAATACCTGCAAACGGACAACGTTTTCTGGAACCTGCCGGTTATTTAAGATTAAGAGAAGCGGCTGTGTACTATAGACTACCGTCCAATATTGTAACCAATGTTTTTGGTGAGACCGTTGAAGCCGTTAAGTTTGGAGTCTCGGGAAGAAACTTATTTTTAGTGACCGATTATTCAAGCTATGACCCAGAGGTTTCGGTAAACGGAGGTGCAGGATTATCATCCGGTATAGAGGTAACTCCTTTTCCGAGTTCACGTCAATTGTACTTTCACTTAAATGTTAACTTTTAAAAAATTGATGATGAGAAATAATATAAAAATAATAACCCGATCGGCCTTTTCATTGCTATGTGCACTATTGGTGTTTTCTTGTAGCATTGATACCGTGGTAGACCCCAATGGCCCCAGTATAGATGGTGTAGGAGCAAATGCATCTAAAGGCCAATTAAATGAACTGGTCACGGCCATAGAATCTACCTTAAGAAATGGTTTAGGCGGTGCGACCTCACAAATGGGGTCTATGGCGCGCGAATTATATATTTTCAATGCAGACCCTAGAAATACAGGGGATGTGTTGGGTAAAAACGGAATTCCGTTAGATCCTAACGGATTCTATGTTACGGGTTTATGGAATTCTAGTTACAGGAATATTAAGAATGTTAATCTCTTGCTAGATGCTATAGTGAATACCGAGCTTCTAAGTGATGCAGAACGAAGTGGGTACTCCGGTTTTGCAAAAACAGTGAAAGCGTATCGGCTTGTGCAATTACTTAAGGCTCATGGCAAAGCAAGGATAGATGTGGTTGATCCCGAAAATTTAGGTCCGATTGTAGAATTCGATTCGGCCATGGATGCAATTAGGGCATTATTGGATGAAGCAAATACCGATTTAGGTAATGCAGGTGCCAGCTTTCCATTTGCTCTTAGCGATGGTTTTGCAGGTTTTGACACGCCAAGCACGTTTGCACAATTCAATCGTGCTGTAGCTGCGGTAGCTGCTTTATATGATGGAGATGGTGCAGGTTCTTTAGCAGCGCTGAATGCATCTTATTTTGATCTTGCAGGAGATTTGAATGTAGGTCCTAAACATATTTATGGATTAGGCGCAGGCGACCAACCCAATCCTATGTTTAAAGTAGCATCCACACCAGACTTACCCAATAACGGTGATCAATTTATTGTTCATAATAGTTGGATTACGGAAGCAGAAGCTGGTGATGCAAGGGTAGCTGCAAAATCTGCGGTTAGGCCAGATGCAAGTAGCCAAGATGATCTTAACGGTACACATGAAACAACATTGTATGCAACCAATGTATCCGAAATAGATGTCATTAGAAATGAAGAATTAATATTGGTTTATGCTGAAGCAAATATATTGGCAAGTGATTTACCAGAAGCAGAAACAGCGCTTAATGTAATACGTGCCTCTGCGGCACTACCTGCCTACAGCGGGCCGGTTACTGCAGATGCATTGACCACAGAAATGCTAAATCAACGTAGATATTCACTTTGGGCAGAGAATCATCGATTCTTTGACTTAAGACGTTACGGTCTATCCAACACCCTACCCATAGATAGAACCGGTGACCAGATATTTAACCAACTGCCTATTCCTTTGTCAGAAAACGAATAGTGCAGTCAGTTATATAAAATAATGGTTGTTTAGAGTTGGCCATTAGTAACAACAAACGGAGTCGAGATGCTATGAACCCAAAAGGTTCTTAGTTCTCGACTCCGTTCTGATTTAAAACCTACGTTCGATTTTTTTTAAAATAGATTTATGATCTAGGAAAAAATAGTGCTAGCGTTTTCGCTCCAATCACTTCGGCTGCATATGCTTATCACCAAAGCAGGTTTGACCAAAACTCTAGTACTGAACGAGAACTCTTCCAACCGAATACTAAAAAAAAAAGGTTTATATCTCAGCGCCCCTTTTTTGCGTTCAATTTTTTAGTAATTCTGGTAACGCATAGGTATAGCTTAAAATTCATTAGTGTTAAGAAATTAAAAGACCCTTCTAGCTAGGAATTATTGGTTTCCAAGTGAGAAGGGTCTTTTGGTAATTGTATTCATGTTAACTACACTTAAGCCGCAGTTTCCAAGGTGTCTTTGGAAGTTTCTATTTTCTTTCCACGCCCCTTTATCGCCGTTTTAATCCGGTAGGTAATATTGAAAAGTACCGGTACAATAATCAATGTTAAGAAGGTGGCGACTATCAAACCAAAGATAACCGTCCACGCCAAGGGTCCCCAGAAGATTACATTGTCTCCGCCGATATAGATTTTTGGGTCAAAATCCGTAAAAAGTGAGAAGAAATCTATGTTTAACCCTATCGCTAATGGAATCAATCCAAGAACTGTTGTAATAGCCGTTAAAATAACCGGTCGTAATCTCGCTTTTCCACTTTTAACGATAATCTCCGTGGCATCATCCATAGGTAATAAATCCTTATCGCTTAAATCAAGTTTTACCTTTCTACGGTCAATCAATATTTGGGTATAATCTAATAATACCACCCCATTATTTACCACAATACCTGCAAGAGAGATGATTCCCATCATCGTCATCAGAATAACAAAAGACCAACCGGTAATCATAAGTCCGCCGAATACACCTATAAAACTTAGGAAAATAGCAATCATAATGATAAGGGGTTTGGAGATGCCACCGAATTGAAAGATAAGGATGAGCATAATAAGCCCCAGACCAGAGAAAAAAGCGCCGATCAAAAACTCCATTTGTTTGTTCTGTTCTTCAATCTCACCCGTGTAATCAACCTTTACGGTATCTGGAACACCGTCATAGTTTTCCATTACTTTTTTAATTTCTTCTACCACCAATGCGGGATTCCCGCCGGCTTTTAATCCGGAATATATAGTTACTACACGGTTGCCATTTCTGTGTTTTATGGCACTAAAACCTGATGAGTTTTTTTGGCTTGCCACTGCAGAAACAGGAACTTCTTTTATTTTACCCGTAGCCGCATCCCTGAAAATAATGTTTTGATTAAAGAGTGCATTTTTATCAAAACGGATGTCTTCGTTAAAACGTACGTTAATATCGTAATCCTCACCGTCCACTTTATAAACACTCGCTTTCTCTCCAAACAAGGAACGTCTTAATTGTTGCCCTACCTGGCCAACACCTACGCCCAGTTCTCCGGCTTTTTGGCGGTCCACACTTACCTCCATAGAAGGCTTGCTCTTATTTACGTTAATCTTTAATTCCTCTACAAAAGCGACGTTTTTAGTGTTGATAAAGTTTCGAATATCTTCGGCTGTACTGATTAGCTCATTGTAATCGTCACCTTCTAGTTCTATATTTACAGGATAGCCCGGTGGTGGGCCATCTGCATTTTTTTCTACAGAAATAGATACACCAGGATAGATACCTGTGAGCGTTTCTTGAATTTTACCTCTCAGTTTCTCTGTGTCGAGACCGTTTCTGTACTTGTATTCACGCATAGATACAGTCACCTTACCACGATGAGGCATCTCCGCAGAAGAACCACCATCCGTTTGTGGGTTTCCAGCTCCCTCACCTACTTGGGAAACGGCAGATTCAACCAAATAATTCTCCCCCTTTGGATCTACATACATTTCCCTATTTACCACATCATAAACGCGATCTTCAATAGCTTTGGTAAGCGTGTTCGTCTTTGTGATGGAAGTACCTTCGGGGTATTCTATATAAACATAAATTTCATTAGGTGTATTTTCTGGAAAGAACTCTATTTTGGTTCTCCCTGACCCTACAGACATTCCAAATAGCATGAACGTTGCAATTAAAAGTGCGAAGGTTACGCCAAAATACCAGTAAACGTTTTTACCTCTTAGCGCGTGTGCTATTCTTCTTTCGTACCAGTTTTCAAACCGTACCATGGTATTGTTCTGAAATTTGGTAGCCCATTTTTTAACGGCGTATTTGTACACCCAAAATAGGATAGCGGTAAATATCATTACCGTTCCCAAACCTCTCATAGTACCACCAAATACTAAAATAAAAATACCAAAGCCACCTAAAATCGCGCTGATGCGATATAATTGTTTTTTAGTGAGGTCTTTTTCCTGCGTATCCATAAATTGAGATACCAGCATAGAGTTCATGAAAATAGCTACGAATAAGGAGGAACCCAATACTACAGACAAGGTTATAGGAAAGAAAATCATAAACTGTCCAAAGATGCCTGGCCAAAAAGCCAAGGGCACAAACGCTGCTACTGTGGTGACTGTTGAAATGATAATAGGAAGCGCAATTTCGCCGACTCCTTTTTTCGTCGCTTCCGTCCGGCTCATCCCTTCACTCATTAAACGATATACGTTTTCTACTACTACAATACCATTATCTACTAACATACCAAGCCCCATAATCATTCCAAAAAGAATCATGGTGTTCAAGGTGTATCCAGCTAAATTTAGCACGGCAAAGGAGATGAACATGGACATAGGTATTGCAAATCCTACGAAAAGCGCATTTCTAAAACCAAGGAAGAACATTAAAACAGTTACCACTAATATAATCCCGAAAATAATGTTGTTTACAAGGTCATCAACTTGGTTTAACGTTCGGTCTGATGAATCATTCGCGATAGAAATATTAAGATCTGCAGGATAATAATTCTCTTGTGCTTTTTTTACGATTTCCCTAATTTGGGTTGTAGCTGCAATCGTATTTTTCCCAGACCGTTTTTTAATATCGAGCATCACTACGCTTGCTCCAAATTCGCGGGCGTAGGTGGTCTTTTCTTTTTCTTGGAAATATACTTTGGCTATATCTTTCAGATATACGGGGCCATTATCGGATTTGACTACAAAATTATTAAGTTCTTCTGGTTTTTCAATTTCGCCCAATACACGAATGGTACGTCTTTGTTCCGAGGTTTTGATATTCCCTGCGGACATGGTCATGTTTCCATTACTGATGGCACCAATAACATCTTGGAAGTTTACTTTGGACGCCATCATCTTGTAAACGTCCACAGCTACCTCCACCTCTTTTTTCTGTGCACCACGGATATCTACCTGTTTTATCTCTGGTAAATTCTCTATCTCTTCTTCCAGGTATTCTGCAAATTCCTTTAGTTTTTCTACAGGGTAATCTCCTGTAAAATTTACGTTCATGATAGGGAAGGATTCTGCCAAGTTGAGGTCGAAAATATTGGGTTCTACCTTTGCTCCATTGAAAGTGGGCCAATCTTCACCGGCTTTTTCCCCATCCACTTCGTCTTTTACCTTTTGTTTAGCCTGTTCTACGGTAATATCCTCGTCAAATTCAACCGTTATAATGGAGTAATCTTCCTGCGAGGTAGAGGTAGTCTCTACAACATTGCTCACGTTTTTTAATCGGTCTTCCAAGGGGTCGGTCAATAAACGCTCAATATCCTCTGCTGTATTTCCTGGATACGGGGTGCTAACATAGATTTTAGTCTCTACGATTTCTGGATAATCTTCTCTAGGCATGGACTGATACCCTTGATACCCTATTATAAGGAAAAGTACAATCATGACATATATCACGGAGGGGTTGTCAATGGCCCAGGAAGAAAGACCAAATTCTTTATCCGCGTTTTTCTTTTGTTTACTCATCGTTAGTTTTTAGATTGTAGTCTTTAGAGGATAGTTGATGCCTCATAAAACTTTGATTGTTTATGTTTTAAAAACGGTTCCTATTTACTGCTTAAAATCTGTACGTTCTGACCGTCTTTTACGCTTCTAGCACCTTCTTTTATCAATAGATCGCCTTCCGAAATACCAGATAAGACCTCTACCATATTACCTTGGGTACGACCCGTAGTAATAATTCTTCTCTTTGCTGTAGCCTTATCATCTTCCTTGTCATTGGCAACATATAGATATTGCTGGCCATCTGCATTTTCAGAAATAATGCCCTGTGGCACTAAGATTGCCGCGTTAGAAGTGTAATCGTTGAGGCTTACTTTAGCAGTGAGATTGGGTTTTATAGCGCTATTCTTATTGGGAACCGCAACCTCTACCGTGAATGCCCTGTTGCCAGGATTTATGAAATTACCAGTTTGCCGTATTTTAGAAATTATGGTATCCCCTAAGACTGGAAAATAGACCTTCGCCAAGTTACCTTCTTTGATATCGTTCAGATAGCTTTCGGGAACATCAACTTCTATAAACATGTCTGAAAGATTTACGATTCTAAACACTTCAGAACCAGGGCCAGGAGCAACAACCGTTCCTTGGTCTTTTATAACATTGTCAATAATACCTGAGAACGGAGCGCGTATGGTAGATTTCTCCAGTTGGCTTTTTACTTGCTTAACTGTACTTTGTGAAGCTTCATAGTTTGTTTTTGCCTGTAGATACTGTATTTCGGAACCAATCTTTTGATCCCAGAGTCTTTTTTGTCTTTCAAATGTTGTTTTGGCCAATGCTGATTGGGTTTCCAATTGGGCAAGCTGACTACCCATACCACCCTGATCAATGGTGGCAAGGAGTTGTCCTTTTGAAACGCGTTGCCCTTCCTTAACGTATACACGTTGCAACGTCCCTTGCATTTCAGGATATATAAGTACGTTTTGTTTTGTAGTGACATCCCCTTGTAGTTCCAAGAAATGGTTAAATTTTTCTGCTTTTGCAGTAATGGTAGAAATCAGTGGTAGATTCCCTTCACCAGTTTGTAAGGCAATAGCGGAATCTAACTGTTTTATCTCTTGTCCCAATATTTTATAAGATTCTGAAATATTGTTTTTCTTTGCTCTGAGTGATTCTAGATTTCCTTCAGTGATTAAGTCATCTACAGATTTGTCTCCGGAACCGCCACAGGATGCTATTAATAGCGTAAGGAGTACTAAATACGTTGTATTTTTCATTCGTTTGAGTTTTATGTTGATTCTTTTAGGTTTAGTGTTTCTATACGTAGGGTTCTCATGTCAAGCGTGATATCCCTAATGCGTATAACATTGTTGTTTTTGTGTAATAAACTTCTTAGCTTAATTGTTGTAGATTACCTCCAATGCCGTCTTTTTATTAATCACCTCCGACATACTTTGAAGATAATTTTGTTGGGCATCATACAGTTGTGTTTGGGCCTGGCGAAGTTCAAAACTACTGGCAAGCCCTTCTGAGTATTTTATTTCGTTTTTGTTCTCTATGCGTTCTGCAAGATTTAGATTGTCCTTTGCCGTTTCAAATTGTTCTATGGCTAGGATATATTCGCTCTTGGTACTTTCTAACTGAAGTCTTATCTGTTCTTCGGCCTCGGTCAATTGGGTTTTGGCTTTTTCTAAGGCGATTTTTGCTCTTGCCGTGCTTGCACTTCTCTTTCCTGAGCTGAATATGGGTATACTAAGGTCAACACCTAAGACAGAAGCTTCGAACCAATCTTGTCCATTCGCGAAAAAATCGAAGTTATCTCCAAATGAATTAGCACCATAGTTAACAAAAGCATTTAAAGTAGGTAAGGCCCTGCTTCTGGCCAATTTCCACTCAAAATAGCGTTGCTCATTGAGATTTAGCGCCAGTTTAAAATCTACATTATTCTCTAACTTGAAATCACTTTCCAATAGCCCTAAATCTATTTGTTGTACGGTCAATACATCCAAGTCTTCTGAAAGTTGGATAGGGGCAGTGATGTCTATTCCCATAACCAGATTTAACATTTGGAGGGTAATTTCCTTTAGCCTAATGGCATTTTTTAATGCGTTTTCAAGTGAGGAAAGGGTAATTTGCAGTTGTTCCACACTCTCTTCATCCCCAAGTCCGTTTTCGAAAATTTTGGTGGTCTCGTAAAGATTCTTTTCAACATTTGCAATGTTATTCTCCAAAATCAGAAAACTTTCTTTTGCAAGTAATACATTGCCATAAGCTTCTGTTACGGCTTTGCGAACCTCTAGTTGGGTTTTCTCCTTATTGTTTTCACTATAGCTTAGAAATGCTCTTGTAGCTTGTACCCCAACAATGTAGGATCCATCAAAAATTTGCTGTTTTAATGTAGCTGAAGCGACTGCGGATTGTGGCTGGCCAAAGACAACAGTTTCGAAAGTACCTGGCTCGCCGCCAAAAAATTCTGCAGGTATTTGAGATACGGGTTGTATCAACTGGTTTTGATAACCTACGGCACCCGTTATTTGCGGTAAACCAGTAGCTATCGTTTCCCATTTTTGTTTTTGGGCATCCAGTACATCGCGATCAGCGTTAATAGCACTGTAATTATTTTCAAGGGCAAAGGCGATAGCTTCCTCTAAGGTAAACGTATAGGTCTGTTCTTGACCAAATGACCCACTGCTTATAAACAGTGCTATGAACAGTATTTTAAGTGATTGCATTTATTCTTGGTTTGAATTGATGATTTTGTTTAAAACTTTCCTTCCGGATGGCGTTACAATGCCTCTTAAGTGATATTCTAGATAAGTGTCCATTAGTTCGGTCATGGGAAATTTTTCTATCGGAAAAATCTTATGATCTTTAATGCTTACTACCCCTGTAAAATAAATACGGGATACGAAGTCTATATTTAGGTTCTCTCTGTAAATACCTAACTCCATACCTTTTTTTACATTAGCAAGCACACATTCCTGCATTAAGTCGAATTGTTTAAAACGTATAGATTCGTGAATCTTTGGATAGTACTTTTGCAATTGATATTGTGGGGAAGATTTTTCGTCTTTTAGGTGCAGCATTGCAAATTTCTTAATCTCATAGAGTTCTTCTATGGGATTCTGGCCCAGGGAGCAAATATGTTCTATACCTTCTGAAATAGTACAAAATAGGTTTGCTGTGGTCTCTTCTACTAACTGCGTCTTATTCTTAAAATGGGAATAGATCGTTTTTTTTGAAATACCCATTTTGTTGGCCAAATCGTCCATGGTAACACTTTTGAAACCTTGTTCCAAAAATAATTCGGTAGCCGTATGTAGAATTTTTTCTTTCATATTGGGAGGCAAATGTACAACAGGAAACTTTAAAAACAATTAAAGTTTCCGTGGTTTTTAACTTTTTAACAAAGCATTGGGTTTTAGTGAACCTATTATCGTTGTTAGCTTCGGGTTTTTCTTTGTTTAGCCCTTGGGAGTGTACATGCGAGAATGAACTATAGGTAGCATGGAAATGGGTTATGCTAGTTCAGTTTGATGCTTACTCGTCCTTTTTCCCAAGTTGTTCTACATAACTTTTATAGGCTTGTTCCCCTTCTTCATTCCAAAATTCGTCGTAGTGTTTCCATTCGGAGAAGTCTCTTCGTAACGATCCACATCTTCCGACTTTTGAACGATTTTTAGTCTTGTTCCTACTGCGTGGACCATCACCACCTCCGAAGCCGAAAATAATTTTTGCAAGGACGAGTACGCCTACTGCCTGCCAATAGCTAATTAGTGGTAAGTCAAAAAGTTCAGGCATTAACCAATTCCATAAGCGCATGACAATATACCCTACCAAAAAAGCGATACCAATACCCAATAAGACAAAGAAGACTATTTTGAACCCTTTGGTCACATAGTCCTTTGTTTTTCGTTCTACTTGCATTTTAATATTTTCCTTGTAATCCATACTATTGTGTTTTAAAATTCTTTATTAAATTCGATTTGCTTTGATAAGATGGCTATAGCTCTATGTCTTCTAGACATTAAGGTGCCTGCAGAAATACCTGTTTCTTTAGAAATTTCTCGGTACGTGTAGCCCTCAAAATCTACAGCTAGTATAATATCCCTATAGGATGGTTTTAAGGTTATAATAGCGTTTTCTAAACGTGTTTTTAACTGGTCTGAATAGTTGTGGGTATCCGCTTCATAAAACACTGATGCAAACTCTGTCCATAGCTGTTCTAGTTCATTTTCATTGTGAACCCGTTCTTTTTTGGTTCTCATGGTATCGATAATTTTGTTTTTTATCGCATGGTAAACAAAACCCCCAATATTCGTAATTGGAAGCGATTCTGGAGGTCTTGAGAAGATTCTAAGGGCAACGTCTTGGATAATATCTTCTGCATCACTTTCTGATGTATGTTCAATTTTGGAGCGCACATATCGCTTCAAGGCCTGATATTCCTCCTTAAAAAAATCATTCAAGTATTTGCGCTGTTGCTCGGGCACTCCTTCGGTTTATGTTATAGTCTTCAATAGTAAAGACGATGATTTTAAAATCTATTGCAATAAATTCACTTTTTTAATCATATGGTTGACGCTTATAAGGGCTATTTGTAACAATGGGCGTATTTTTGAAAAAAACATGCTATGCATTCCATAGAACAATATCGTAACGCGTTTATCTCCTATCTGGAGTCTAAGTCCCTAGTCCAAGAACCGGTTAATCTGTATGAACCTATTACTTATATTTTAAGTTTAGGGGGAAAGCGATTACGGCCTGTATTGGTTTTAATGGCGACGGAAGTGTTCGGAACAGATTATAAGAAGGCTTTGGACGCAGCCTTGGCTATAGAAGTGTTCCATAATTTTTCTTTGGTACACGACGATATTATGGATGATGCTCCTTTACGAAGGGGAAGCAAAACCGTGCATGAAAAATGGGATATTAATACAGGGATCCTTTCAGGTGATGCCATGCTTATTAATGCATATCAATTATTTGAAAATTATGAAGGGGAAATTTTTCGCGATTTAGCCAAATTGTTTAGCAAAACGGCACTACAGGTCTGCGAAGGACAGCAATACGATGTTGATTTTGAAACACGTGACGATGTTACCGAAACAGAGTATCTAAAAATGATAGAATACAAAACAGCGGTCTTGGTCGCAGCTGCCCTTAAAATGGGCGGGATTGTAGCAAATGCTTCGGTAGCCGATCAGGATAGTATGTATGAGTTTGGCCGTAATTTAGGTATCGCTTTTCAACTTCAAGATGATTATTTAGATGCTTTTGGAGACCCCAAAACGTTTGGGAAGCAAGTAGGCGGAGATATTATTGAGAATAAGAAGACATTCTTATATCTTAAAGCCGTAGAAAAAGGAACTACACTGCAACAGAAGGAACTTTCCGATTTATTCTCTATTCAGCCAAATGACCCATCCGATAAGATAAAAACAATCAAGACAATTTTTGAAACAAGCGGTTCTGCGGAGTTGACACAAAAGGAAATCGTAGCATACACGAACAAGGCATTTGCAGTGCTCGACGGTTTAAAAATCGCAAAAGATAAAAAAGAATTATTACGAGTTTTTGGAGAGAATTTAATGCGGAGAAAGGTTTAAAAAATTCTTCCGAACAAGGCTTTAATAAACGGAATTATTGGACTTCCCATCATATTTCCGATATCTTCGGTAAAATTGGTTTCCTCGTCTAAAAACTTAAATACTTGTTGTGGTTTTCTGTTTTTGAAAAGCTTTTCAAAAACGTTGTATCCTTTGGCATTATCTTTATAGAGTACATCTAAAAACAAGAGGTCATAATACCAAAACTTGGTTTTATAGCTTAGGGTATCCAAAGGTTTGCCAGATTTTATATGTGCAACGAGCTTAGGTATCTTTTTTGCCGTACTTTTAAACGTATATCCTGTACTTGGTTTGGCCCAGCCGCCAGCAGTGCCTATATAGCGCATGTTTTTTGAATGGTGTTCTTGAAAATCATACGCGGTCATGGGAATACTTCCCATCTCGGTATCTGTGATTTCGTAGTCGGAACAATCGAGGTCGTTTGTCAGATAGTCTTTGATGGCCATTTCATATTCTTCTTTGGCTAACAAATGTTCGGAAAACAAGGTATATTCTATGAGCGCTTCGTTTTCGGAGGTAGGCAGTACATACATAAACCGTGTATTCCCTTTTTGCGGTATAGAGAAATCCATATACGTGGCCTGATCAGTATCAAAAATAGGGTTGCTCGTTTTTACGAACCACCCTATAAAATGTTGTTGCAGCACAGGGTATTTTGTTTGATGTGTTGCCATATCATAACTAAATAGGCTATTAAATACCTTCTGCCCCGTGTAATTTTCTTCTGTTGTTTTTACGGTTACTAGCGTACCGTCATCCAGTATGTCTGTAACTTCGGCTTGCTTGAAAACAATTCCTGGGTGTCCTTTAATTCGATCTAGAACGGAACTATAAAAATCAATCCCGCGAATCATTTTATAGGTATACGGATTGATATTAAATCGTTTTTCAAATTTTTTCCCTGCAAAGTAGACATGGTTCCATGTTTTATCAACTATGGCGTCAAATTCACCTTCTCCTTTTTCCCAAAAGCACCAGGTACGGTCATTGGATGTTTTGGTATCCTTATCTAGAAGTAAGATGGACTTATCCTTAAAAAAGGGGTCTTTGACCATAGCATCGGCCAACATGAGTCCGGCTGCACCAGCTCCAATAATAATATAATCGTAATGTAATACAGCCATCTATCAAAAATAGGAATTAATAGTCGGTTTAATGGTTGTTAATCGTAGGTTGTGAAATAATTTTCTAATGCCAGATAAGTAAAAATAATTAGGTTCAAAATTTCGTATATTATTTATATAATCTTGGTTAGGGTATTATTTTTGGTCGATTTTTTGATGATTATCCTCTAGACTTAGAAAGCTAATTTACTCCTTTAAAACCACGGTTTGGTGCTGTACACCAGCCCGTATTTCTAGCTTAAGGGTAGCCTCTTTATCTGCAGTATCAAAATCGCAGTTTAGGGTAATGGAATTCTCACCCTTTTTAATTTTAAATTCCGAAAGGTCTAGTGCTACTTTACTGCTAACATCCCAATTGGCATTGTATAAAATTAATTCGTTTCCACCGGTATATTTGAGGGTTTGGCCTTCTTTTATACTAATGGGTATTTGAATTTTCTTATAATTATTCAGCTCTAACGTTATACCACTTACACCACCCTTGGTTGCAGACAAGCTAAAGCTTCCAATTTGTTCGACTGCGGGATTATTGAACGTAAACGTAGAATGTACCGGTTCTCCGGGTTGCCGTACCTTTTTTGCGTGGGTAAAAATTTCTGAATAGAGCTCTTGCCAGTTCCATGCGCCATCCTTAATTTTTTCAATGGAAAATTCTTTCGTATTATCTCGCATCAGTGCTTTCTGAGCTTCGGTAAATGAATTTGAAAGTCTTAATTTTTCCCAGTCGCCAATCGATTCTAATATTTTATCTGAGTTGCCATTTTCGGCAACAATCTCCAAATCTGCCACTAGGGCATAGCCGGCATCGTACCCAGCGGACCTGGCTAACATCCACTCCATATCTTCCATACTAGTTTCAGGGGTCATTTTAAACCAGCCTAGCATGCCGGGCATAAAATTCCGTTTAAAATAGGCCTGATTGTTAAACCGATATTCTGTCTGACTTTCACGAAAACCAGCATACCAAGGTTCTCCCCAGTTCATGCGACTGTAGATATGCCAGAAAAAATGTGTGGTGCGACTCGCATCTATGATCAGATGATTTTTTAGTTCATCCGAAAGACTGTTATACCAAGTATAGGGCATTAAAGATTCACCGTAGGTACCCAATCCGGTAGAGCGGTTTCCTTCAAGACCATCAAAGGATATTTGTCGCAGTCCGGTTTGGTTATAGATATCGGCCAATGTTTCGGACATTTCCTTGGTAAGGTCCGCATCGGTTAAAAAGACCTTGTAGGCATGGTCTAATAGCTTTGAAATCGTGTCGCCAGCTTTATGATTTAGTATCTTGGTTTCAAATGCCCCACGCTGGCAATCCAATAATTTCCAAGGTGCTGCTTCAGATACACTACCATAGCGTATTAGTTCTTCACCTAGCATCACGGTTTTTAAACTGTTATTTTTCATCTGGTTGAAGTAATCCGGGGATTGTATCGTTATTTCGGTAGTATAGGCATCAATATCACCTACAAGAATGGAACTTCCTACTTTAGCAAGTCTTTTGTCTGGCACAGGCGTAACGTATGGGTCATCTGTTGCGATAAAATTGGATAAACAATGGGTACCTAGTTTTATGCCCTGTGCAGCTGCTTTTTCTACACATTCTTTTAAACCTGCTATCCCATTTGGGAACTCGCCTTTATATAGCTCAAAATGGCCCCAACTTTCAAAGGTTTTGCCGTAATGGTACAGATAATTTAAACCTGCTTTTTTGGTTAATGCAAGCGCATCATCGATGGTCGTTTCTGTAAAAGAAGTAATGAGATATGCGGCGGCGGCGTTACGATTTGTTTTAGCCCATTCGCCATCAATCATAGGATGGGGCAGTCCCTCCGCTATTTCAATAGCACCTATAGTTTCCAAGGTTGCAGCTTCAGCACTTCCAAATAGTGCTATTTTAGAACCAACAACTCCGCCGTCATCATAGGGTGGGGCAACAATTTTATCGTGATCAAAATCTGAAAATATCCTTTCGGTAGTTCTATTTCTAGCATACGCTTGTAAGCTACTGCCATGGGTAATGGGCATCGCAGCTTCAACCCGATACAATACACTACCGTCAGATTTGGGATGCATGCCATTTAGCTCCTCTTCCTTAAAAATATCGAATGCGGGCATGCGATCGCTTTCGTTCCATGGGTATCCTCCAAGGGTTTTAATATTCAAGGATTGTATGCCTATAGCAAAATCATCATCCCGCACCACACCCACAGTTTCGCTAATGATTTTTTGTATGGAGGTAGGGTAGGGCCCCCAAATAATTAACTCAACAGCATCATTGTTTGTTATGGATAGTAGTTCAAAAGTAAAATGCGTGTTCTTTTCTTCTATTTTGATCGTGGCAACGATATCATTTTCAAATATTAATGTAATAACACTATCGGTAGCCGTTGCCGCTTTTGGATGCATAATTTTAGTAGCAACCCGTATGGAGAGTAAGGGAGCCAATGAATCCTTTAGGATATAGTCTTTGCCAGTACTTGCATCGATAAAATGTACAAACGCCCCTTTATCATTCAGCGCGATTTTTAGTGCAGGGGTTGCTAGGTCCATGATTGTTGCGTCTGATTGTTTAGAGCAGGAGGCAAACGCTAAAGAGAATAGAAAAAGAACGCCGTATATTTTTTTCATTGTTTCATTCTATTTGATGGTTGCCTTTATGTTTGCAGCTTTGTTTCGGATGTAAGCGCTGACTAAGGTGTCAATCTACGAAAAATTATATTTCAATCCTTTTGCAGAAATGCTTCTTTGCTGGGTATTCTGATTTTTATTTCAATCCAACTTCGTTAAGAAGCTTGTATTTTAGCATAAAATCTAAGGTATTATGACTCCTGCAGAGGAAGACTACATTAAGGCTATTTATCATTTGAAGAAGGATGGGCAGGCAACGATTAGCACGAATGCGATTGCTGCTAAAATGGATACCAAGCCTTCATCAGTGACGGATATGGTCAAAAAACTAGCCGACAAGCAATTGATATCCTACAAGAAATACAAAGGAGTCTCTTTGACTGAAATGGGTAGTTTATGCGCACTTTCGATAATTAGAAGGCAACGCTTATGGGAAGTCTTTCTTGCTGAAAAATTGGATGTTTCCGAGGATGAGGTGGCCTTGTTGGCGGAACAACTGGAACATGTAAAGAGC
>RCND010000369.1_pt1 | contig 25231 bp, 24 predicted proteins | sample 2041351 | NCBI WGS metagenome assembly RCND01 (sample SAMN09708230, study PRJNA481090) | Marine sediment metagenome, whole genome shotgun sequencing project. | biome: marine sediment; feature: ocean; material: sediment; isolation source: Sewage treatment plant 12B marine sediment (STP12B) ... | reverse complement strand
ACTAATGATTTGGCACCTAAAATCCACCAAAACTTTAACCCATGAAAAAACTATTACTTTCCTCTTTAGTCTTAGTGCTACTCATATCCTGTAGTACAAGTAAACGAATTGAAAAAGCTGTAAGTGTTGGTAACTATGATGTGGCCATTGCGAACGCTATTGGCAAGTTACGTACCAATAAAAATAAAAGACGTAAAGCCGAATATATAGTTATGCTTCAAGAGGCTTATGCTAAAGCCAATGCACGGGACCTAGAAAACGTTAATTTTCTTAAAAAAGATAACAATCCAGAAAATGCAATTAAAGTATACGATTTATACACATCCTTAAACAATAGGCAAGAACGCATTAAGCCACTACTACCATTATACGTTAATGATAAACCCGTAACATTTAAAATCAAAGATTATTCTAGTGCTATTATAGCGTCAAAAGATGAAGCCTCATTCAACATTTATAGTAATGTCCAAGGGATTTTAAATAATCAACCTACTAAATTAGATTATAGATTTGCTTACGAGCAATTAAATGACATCGAAGACATTAATCCTAATTACAGAGATGTACTTCAATTAATAGAAACGACACATCAAAACGGAATTGATTTTGTATTGGTAGGCATGATTAATGATAGCCAAAAGATCATTCCAAAACGTCTAGAAGACGACTTGTTAAACTTTAGCACCTACGGTATTAATAACCTTTGGACGGAATACCACAACAACTCTGTTAAAAACCTTACCTACGATTACAACATGCATGTGAACATAAGAGATATCAATATTTCACCAGAGCAAATACAGGAACGCCAGATTATAAAAGAAAAGCAAATTGCTGACGGTAAAAAACTCTTGTTAGATGAGCGTGGTAACCAAGTAAAAGATAGTCTTGGTGATGCTATTCAAATTGATAACCTAAAAACGGTACGCTGTGAGTATTACGAATTTAGACAATTTAAAACCGTGCAAGTCACAGGTAATGTAGAATACCATAACTTAAATACCAAACAATTGGCAGATGCTTTCCCAGTAACTAGTCAGTTTGTATTTGAACACATCTATGCAAATGCAAGTGGAGACCGCAGAGCTTTAGAAAACAATTTATTACCGTTTTTAGACTTACGTGCTGTCCCTTTCCCTACCGAAGAACAAATGATTTACGACTCTGGAGAAGATTTAAAACTGCAGATCAAACAAATTATGAATTCTTATACTTTGAATTAAACAAAACGCTCTAAATTCATCTCATTAATAGCACCATGCGAATCATGTGCTACCACCACTCCATTCCTTAAAACTAAAAGTTGTGGAGATTGATGCATCACTTGGAATTTAAAGCCAACTTCATTAGAAACATCACGATAATTCAGTAGATCTAAGTAATGCAAATCTGCATTTACATCAACATCATAAGCAGAAACAAACTGATTCATGACCATACGGCTAATACCACAACGTGTAGAGTGCTTAAAAATAAGCTGTGTTTTGGTTTTAGATTGGTCTGCTATAGCATCTAATTGGTCTATGGTCGTTAAAGGTAACCAAGGCATTACTTTTTCTTCTTTTGGCTCTGATGAACCGAATAATTTCTTAAACATCTTAAAAATTCTTTTTTTTAATTTCCCCTTAAAAACGAGAAACTATATTATTTTATTAGTCACTTTTTTGCTCAGTCAAGTGGTTCCGTTTAAGTCTCCACAAAAAGCACAAGGTATCGCGAACCTGTTTATAAAACTTCCCAATGCTATTTTCGCATCTCAAAATCACTCAAAATGACTATTGTCATTCTATAAGTCGAAACAAAATCGTAATCTTACAAATAGACAAAACGTCAGACTAGAACTCACTAAATCGGTCATTTTGTCATTTATTTCTTACGCGATAAGCTTGGTAAGATTATTGCCTAAATATAGACAGACACAATAATACTATAAAACATATGAACTTTAATAATTATACCATTAAATCCCAAGAAGCCATTCAGCAAGCGCAGGAGCTTGCGCAAGGCTTTGGGCATCAACAAATAGAAAATGAGCATATTTTTAAAGCCCTTTTCAATGTTGATGAGAACGTATTACCATTCTTGCTTAAAAAGCTGAATGTTAATCTCTCAATGCTACAACAAATATTAGATAAAGAACTAGAACGTTTTCCGAAAGTTTCAGGTGGAGATATTATGCTCTCTCGGGATGCAAGTAAAACGTTAAACGAGGCGTCAATCATTGCTAAAAAGATGAATGATGACTACGTATCTATTGAGCATTTGATATTAGCCATTTTTAAATCTAAAAGTAAAATTGCTCAGATCTTAAAAGATCAAGGTGTTACTGAGAAAGGTTTACAAGCCGCTATTGAAGAACTAAGAAAAGGCGATAGAGTCACCTCTCAAAGTCAAGAGGAAACTTATAACTCCTTAAATAAATATGCTAAAAATCTAAACCAACTAGCGCGAGATGGAAAGCTAGATCCTGTTATTGGTAGAGATGAAGAAATACGTCGTATTCTACAGATTTTATCGCGTCGTACTAAGAACAATCCTATTTTAGTGGGTGAACCTGGAACAGGTAAAACCGCTATTGCTGAAGGTTTAGCCCATCGAATTATAGATGGCGATATTCCTGAAAACCTTCGAGATAAGCAAATTTTTGCCCTCGATATGGGGTCATTAATTGCAGGTGCTAAATTTAAAGGTGAGTTTGAAGAGCGCCTAAAAGCCGTTATAAAAGAAGTGACTGAAAGCGATGGAGATATTGTCTTATTTATTGACGAAATTCATACACTAGTTGGAGCTGGCGGCGGACAAGGAGCTATGGATGCCGCTAATATTTTAAAACCTGCTTTAGCACGTGGAGAACTAAGAGCCATTGGGGCAACAACCTTAGATGAGTATCAAAAATATTTTGAAAAAGATAAAGCGCTAGAACGTCGTTTCCAAATGGTGAAGGTAAATGAGCCTGACACCGAAAGCGCTATTTCTATTCTTCGAGGCATTAAAGAAAAGTATGAAGCACATCATAAAGTTAGAATCAGGGATGAGGCCATTATTGGAGCCGTAGAATTATCGCAACGCTATATCACCAATCGTTTTCTTCCAGATAAAGCCATTGACTTAATGGATGAAGCGGCTTCTAAACTGCGAATGGAAATCAATTCTAAACCTGAAGAGTTAGATGTTCTAGATCGTAAGATCATGCAATTAGAAATTGAGCACGAAGCCATAAAGCGAGAAAAAGACGAAACCAAATTAAAAAGTCTTAAGGCAGATTTGGCCAACCTCAAGGAAGAACGCAACGAATTGAATGCGAAGTGGAAATCTGAAAAAGAGGTTGTTGACAATATTCAAACCATAAAATCAAATATTGAAGAATATAAAATTGAAGCCGAACGCGCAGAACGAGATGGTGATTATGGTAAAGTTGCTGAAATTCGCTACGGTAAAATCAAGGAAGCCCAAGAACAACTAGAAAAGTTTCAAAGAGACTATGCGGAGAATCAAAGTGAAAGTTCGCTGATTAAAGAGGAAGTTACCTATGAGGATATTGCTGATGTGGTGGCGAAATGGACTGGAATTCCGGTAACCAAAATGCTTCAGAGTGATCGTGAAAAATTACTAAAACTTGAAGACGAATTACACAAGCGTGTGGTCGGCCAAGAAGAAGCTATTGAAGCGGTTAGTGATGCGGTAAGACGCTCTAGAGCTGGTTTACAAAATCCAGACAAACCCGTTGGAACCTTCTTGTTTTTAGGCACAACAGGTGTTGGTAAAACAGAGTTAGCAAAAGCATTAGCAGAATATCTTTTTGATGATGAAAATGCAATGACACGTATCGATATGAGTGAATACCAAGAACGCCATGCGGTAAGCAGACTGATTGGTGCACCTCCAGGATACGTAGGTTATGATGAAGGCGGACAATTAACAGAAGCTGTAAGACGTAAACCGTATTCTGTAGTGTTGCTAGATGAGATAGAAAAAGCACATCCCGACACCTTTAATATCTTATTACAAGTTTTAGATGAAGGCCGTTTAACAGATAATAAAGGACGAATCGCAGATTTTAAAAACACCATTATTATTATGACCTCTAATATTGGAAGTCATATTATACAAGAACGTTTTGAAGCCACTAAGGATATTCCTTCGGCTATTGAATTGGCGAGGATTGAAGTCTTAGGCTTGCTAAAACAAACGGTGAGACCAGAGTTTTTAAATCGTATTGACGATACCATAATGTTTACACCACTTTCAAAAGAAAATATTGTAGATATTGTTGGTTTACAGCTAAAAAGTGTTAAAAAAATGATTGCTAAACAAGGCATTACATTTGATGCGACACCACAAGCCGTGAGTTATTTAGCCGAAAAAGGTTACAATCCAGAATACGGTGCAAGACCTGTAAAACGGGTCATTCAAAAGGACGTCTTGAATCAACTCAGTAAAGAAATCTTGTCAGGAAAGGTGACAACAGACAGCATTATTTTACTCGATGAATTTGACGGACAGTTAGTCTTTAGAAATCAAGGTGATTTAGTTGTAGAAGAATTATAAACATTTCTGTAACAATAGCGTTACTGAATAGTCTATATAATGATTGGTTGGTTAAAGCAACACAGAATAAGTTTCGAAAAGCTATCGAACTTTGAATGTGTTGCTTTCCTTTTTGTAACAAATTTAGAATACGATCTACTAATAGTTCAAAATAGTTATAATAATGCAAAAAAACAGGGTCCCTTTTAGTACTACTTTGTTTGAGTCTTATCTCAGTACAGGCTCAAAAATTAGAAAATTCAACCCTCTGGAAAATCGAAGGTAATGGCCTAGAAAAATCATCATATCTATTCGGAACCATTCATATTACCTGTGATGCAACACTAGATGATGACGTAAAAAAAGCATTGGACGACACATCGCAAGTGGTCTTAGAAATTGATATGGACGACCCCAACATGCAAGATAAAATGATGAAAGGCATGTATATGACCGATGGAACAACACTTAAAACTCTAGTTTCAGAAGATGATTATAAAGCCATCGACTCCTTATTTATTAAAAATATGGGAATGTCTGTTAAATTGATGGAAAACGTAAAACCATTCTTTCTTTCGGCGGCGTTATATCCCAAATTAATTGATTGTCCTATGCAATCCTATGAAGCCGAATTAATGAAAGTTGCACAAGCTCAGGGTGAAGAAGTTAAAGGCCTAGAAACAATTGAAGATCAACTGAAGGTATTTGATGACATCCCTTATAAAGACCAAGCTAAGGATTTGGTAAGAAGCGCTAAAGACAACTTAGAGTATGATAAAAAAATGTTTGAAAAAATGTTAGAAGTCTACACTAGAGAAGATATTACAGAAATGATTAACATGATGAATGACGACAACTTTACGGCAGTTGCTGACCATCAAGACAAACTATTGGATCACAGCAATAAGAATTGGACTTCTAAAATTAGTACGTACGCAAAAGAACAAGCTACATTTTTTGGCGTTGGCGCCGGACATTTAGCAGGTGACAATGGTGTTATTAATTTATTAAAGGAAGCTGGTTACACCGTCACTCCTGTAACTGAATAGATTTGTTATTGCTAATAAGAGCAAATAAAAAAGAGCCCCGAAAGGCTCTTTTGTTATTGTTTTATTAATAGACTATATTGAATATGATTAAAATTTCATACCAACACCTAAACCTAAAACTAAAGGATTGATATCAACATCAGCAACTACAGTCGCTCCTAAAGCTGTTGTAGCATTTACCGTAGCATCGGTTGATAATAAAATATATTTAACATCTAGATTTAAAAACCATTTATCAGTTAAGTTATAGTCTAAACCACCTTGAAATGCAAAACCTATATTGTTTTTGTAATCTACATTATCAGCAACAGGCCCTTTATCTGCACTATAAAAAATTGTATAATTAACACCAGCACCTACATATGGTTTTAAATCACCTGCATAAAAATGATACTGTAATGTAAGTGTAGGAGGCAATAACCAAACATCACCCAATTCAATATCTCCGGCAGCAGTACCTACAGCCTTAACATCGTGGTTTGCGGTAGCTAAAATTAATTCGGCTGCCCAATGCTTATCAAAGAAATAAGTAAAATCTAGTTCAGGAACAAATGCAGTAGAAATTTCAACATCACCGCCAATAGTTTCTATCGTTGCAGATTCGTTAGGCATGATACTGATTAATCTAAATCTAACTTGCCATTTGCTATAGTCATCTGTTGTTTGATCATCTGTTGCTTGATCATCTTGTGCATTTACATTGAATGCAAACCCAACTAGTAAAATAAATAATAATAAATTTTTCATGAAAATTATGTTTTAATTTGACGCAAAAATAGAAGCTACTAAAATCAAAAAGACTGATAAAAATCATAGTTCATGTCTTTTAATTCTGTAGGTTTTTATCCCAGAATAAGTGAAAAAATAATAGACTATAATACAGGTATTTACATGGAGGAATAAAACTATTCGATGAAGCGCATAACAAATTCTGATTTTAATAATCGTTTTAACGGAGAAATCATTAACTTTATCGAGCTATTTAATTCTACCGAAATATAAAAGATATTAGTATCTTGTTTAGTAATCCCTCTAATTGAAGGTAATTACTATAGCTAAATTTTGTAATAACCTACTTATATATATACATGGACATAAATAGATACATTGACCACACCTTATTAAGTGCGTCTGCAACCGAAGCTGCTATTTTACAACTTTGCGAAGAAGCTGTACATTACAATTTTCATACTGTTTGCGTTAATAGTAGCTACGTGGCTCTTGCGAAACAAGCTCTTGGCAGATCGAACGTTAAGGTATGTACCGTTATAGGCTTTCCTTTAGGAGCAATGGCAACAGAGGCAAAAGTATTTGAAGCTAAAAATGCCATAGAGCAAGGCGCTTCAGAAATAGACATGGTTTTAAATATTGGTCGCTTAAAAAGTAAAAATTATATCGCTGTTTTAAAGGATATTAGCGATGTTAAGCTAGCAATTGGCTCCATCCCCTTAAAAGTTATTCTAGAAATTAGTGAGCTTTCTAAAAATGAAATTGTTAAAGCCTGCGAAATATGTGTTGATGCTAAAGCTAATTTTGTAAAAACCTCAACCGGATTTTCTAAAAGTGGAGCGACACTCACGGCAATTAAAATAATGAAGAAAACGGTTAGAGATCAATTACAAATTAAAGCTTCTGGCGGTATTAGAGATATCGACACTGCACTCAAATATATTGAAACTGGCGTGCACCGCATAGGAACCTCTTCTGGAGTTTCAATGATGAAGCTTCAAACTTCTAAATTAGAATATTAAAAATATAAACACAATGCGTAACTTTACGGCATGAGTGTACACATTGGAGCCAAAAAAGGCGAAATCGCAGAAACTATTTTATTACCCGGAGATCCATTAAGAGCAAAATGGATTGCAGAAACATTTTTTGAAAACCCTATATGCTTTAACGAAGTTAGAGGTATGTACGGCTATACAGGAACCTACAAAGGTAAGCCTATCTCAACCATGGGCACCGGAATGGGCGTTCCGAGCATATCCATATATGCCAACGAACTCATTAGTGAGTTTGGTGTAAAAAACCTTATTAGAGTTGGTAGTGCTGGATCTTACCAAAAACATGTTAAAATAAGAGACGTCGTCTTAGCTATGGCTGCCTCATCAACATCTGGTGTTAATGAATTGCGTTTTGGCGGTGCAGATTATGCGCCTACGGCAGATTTTGAATTATTTATGAAAGCTGTAGAAGCCGCAAAAGCGAAGAACATTGCTATTAAAGCAGGTAACGTCTTATCATCTGACGAATTTTATGAAGATGATAGAGAATCTTATAAAAAATGGTCCAAATTTGGAGTCCTTTGTGTAGAAATGGAAGCTGCAGGCCTTTACACCGTTGCCGCAAAACATAATGCAAAAGCTTTGGCGATTCTTACTATTTCTGATTCTTTAGTTACTGGAGAAGTGACGACGAGCAAAGAGCGTGAAACAACCTTTAAAGGTATGATTGAAATTGCGCTAGAATTAGCCTAAGGAGATGATTTCTATTTCTAAAAATATAGAACTTCAAGATATAAAGATTGAAGATCAGCCTAGATTAATGACCCTTTTAGAGCAGATCTACCCTCCCGCTTACAAGCATCTTTGGATCAATGAAAACTGTCGTTTTTACTTTAATAAATTCTATAGCACCGAAAATTTAGAATTAGAATTATCAGACCCAGATGCTGCTTATTATTTTGTGATTTATAAGTCTAACTTAGTTGGAGTATTTAGATTTGTTTTCAACAAAACATTTAAAGATTTCCCAAAACAACAAGCCACCTATTTACATAGAATTTATTTAGGTGAAGATGCTCAAGGTAAAGGTGTGGCTCAGCAATTATTCAATTGGGCAGAAAATAAAGTAAAGCAAAAAGGCAATACTTTAATTTGGTTAAAAGCCATGGATTCTCAAAAACAAGCCTTACGCTTTTATGAAAAACAGGACTTTAACTATGGCACTAAGACACACTTAGATTTTCAATTAATACACCCTAATTTAAGAGGCATGCAGACGATGTATAAAGTTTTGACTTAAAATAAATTACAATACCTTTTTACCTGTTTTTGACTAAGATCTATTATAGTCCAGATGTTGTATGAGAGCGCTTAACCAATGTTATTTAACATACTTTTAAAAAGACATAGAGCCTTTCTAGACTATATTTGAGTGCACTAATTAATCCATCGCATCATGAAGTCTTTTTTACTTTCCCTTTTTTTATCACTTTCTTTTATTGGATTCTCTCAAGGCGATTCAGACGAATCCCAAATAGAAACAACGCTCAATAATTATTTAGACGCGTTTTACAAAGGTGATACCACAAAATTAAAATCAGCTATAAAACCAAGGTTGAACAAATTCGGTTATTGGAAAAATAAGGACTCTGGCAATTATGAGTATAAAGAACACATGAGCTACGAAAAGGCGATGGATTTTGTACAAAAAATGAAAGACGAAGGTCGCACTCGAGATGAAAATGAAATTAGAACTGTTGAAGTTTTAGATATTGGCAACCATATTGCGTCTGCAAAAATCACTGCGGCATGGGGAATTGACTATGTCTCGTTGTCTAAAGACGATGGTAAATGGATGATAGAACAAGTCATTTGGGAAGGTCCTTATCAACAAAAAGTTAAACAAAAAACGACAACCTACTACCTTATAAGACATGCTGAAAAGAATCGCTCAGACAAAACCAATAGAAATCCACATTTAGCCGAAACCGGACTAAAACGCGCCAACAATTGGGCTAAAGTTTTAAAAGAAGTAAAATTTGATATGGTCTACTCAACAGACTATAATAGAACAAAAGAAACCGCTTTACCAACTGCAAAAGCGAATAATTTAGACTTACAGTTTTACAATCCATCAGATATGCAAATTGAAGCGTTTATGGAAAAAACCAATGGTAAAACGGTACTTATTGTTGGTCATAGTAACACCACACCAATGTTTACAAATGGTTTATTAGGCGAGAAAAAATATGAGGCTATTGCCGACGATAATAATGCTAACTTATATATAGTTACGGTAACCGAAGATTCTAAAACTTCTAAGGTTTTAGTTATCGATTAAATTAACCTTTACGTTTTCGAGTTCAATTTTTGATAGTAGTTCGAGTTGATTGTTTTCAAAAGCTTTTGCCAGATCTAATAGTTGAATTGAAGTGCCCTTCGCTTTGTAATTCTTATAATCTACAAAACGTAATCCGTTTATGTAGCGCTCGTTGTAAGCTTCTCTAAAACGCATACCAATGCCATCATCTTCATTATATGAATACGCTAAATAATCGACCTTAAATGATTGTTTATTCACCCAGTAAATAAAAACATCTTCGTAATCCTCTCCCCCATCTTCTTGATTGAACGTGACTTTTATTTTATAATAGTCTTTGGCTTTAATTTGCGCTTCACCAATCAATTCTTTAGTAACCGCTTTGTCATTTAAACCATATGGTAATACCGAAAAATAGTGCACTGAATTTACTGAGGCTGTATATTTCTTTACCATAGAATCTTCAAGCTTAACAAACTCCTCGTTATGATAGCGTTCAAAACCTACATTGCTTAACATATCGAATATAGAATCGTCGTCTTTAACTAATACTCTTACCAAAAGAAATTCATGATTTCTGCGTAAGGCTTGATAATATATATCTCTGAATTCAAATTTGAGCTTCGATTGATCAAAACGTTCGCCACCCGAAACTTCAATAGATTTATTGATGATTTCATTAGCAGATAAGCGTTCAATCTTTGATTCATTTTTACAGCTAAAAACGAATAATGCTAAGACGACTATTGATATGTATTTCATGCGTTTATATTTATTTATTTTATCGGACACATGCTATTCGCTATGCATCATTACCTCGATTGACAACCTTTCTAGCTCGCTCGTGTCCTATTAAAGCTTTATGTTATTCTAGTCGCAAAACTATTTCTTTGATTACAATTACATCTGATTAATTAAATAAATCTTTATGCCTTGAGGATAAAACTTAGAGCCTCGTGCTTCAAACTTCTCACTTACTTTCCTATCTTTGCCTTCCATGCAAAAAAAAGTTAACATACTTAACAAGAAAGCAAGATTTCAGTACGAAATATTAGACAAATATACGGCTGGAATTGTACTTACCGGAACTGAAATAAAATCCATCAGATCTGGCAAGGCTTCTATTGCTGAAAGCTTCTGCGAATTTAATCATAAAGTAGAGCTGTTTGTGATTAATATGACTGTTGAAGAATATGCATTTGGTAATTACTACAATCATAAACCAAAGGCCGAGCGTAAATTATTACTCAACCGTAAAGAGCTTAAAAAGCTCAAAAAAGAAATGGATATTAAAGGCAATGCAATTATTCCATTACGATTATTCGTCAATGAAAAAGGATTCGCTAAATTGGTTATTGCATTAGCTAAAGGTAAAAAACTTTTCGATAAACGAGAGGTCATTAAGGATCGTGACAACAAGCGAGATCTAGACCGTATTAAGAAAAATTTTTAATAATTTTAAAAGCGCTATAACTTCTACCTGTTTATTTTTAATCTATGTTTGAAACATTATGGGCAACCATTCGTCATTAAATTGCGTCTCTATTTATAGAGATCTATAACCATCAATCAAACACTATGCTTAAAAAATTATTCATCGGTTTACTTATTCCATTTGGATATCTGGCTTCGGCTCAAATTGTTGGAACTATTAAAAACGCAGAAAGCGAACCGCTTCCATTCGTTAATATCCTCATAGAAAACACTTATAAAGGCAGCACAAGTAATGACGATGGTTATTATGAGCTCAATATTACCGAGACAAAAACCTATACCATTGTTTACACCTATTTGGGCTACAAAACGGTTAAGAAAAAAGTCACTATTGAAAAATTTCCCTTTGAAATTAATATTGTATTAGAAGAAGAATCTGTCTCTTTAAGTGAGGTTGTGGTGAGCGCAAAAGATAACCCTGCCAATGCTATTATGCGCCAAGCCATTGCAAAGCGAAAAGAAAATCTTGACAAGATAAATTCGTTTAAAGCCGATTTTTATTCAAGAGGTTTAATTAAAATTAAAGATGCACCAGAAAAAATATTAGGTCAAGAGATTGGTGATTTAGGTGGTGGTTTAGATTCAACACGTAGCGGCATTATTTATTTATCTGAAACGATTTCTAAAATTCAATATTTAAGACCCGACAAGCTCAAGGAAAAAATCACAGCATCAAAAGTTAGCGGCAATAGCAGCGGCTTTAGCTTTAACAACGCCATTGATGTTGACTATAATTTCTATAACAATACCATTGAATTTGGTAATGAAATCATTTCACCAATTGCCAACAATGCCTTTAGTTACTATCGCTTTAAATTAGAAGGTGTCTTTTACGACGACAGAGGAAATCTCATCAATAAAATAAACGTCATTCCTAAGCGCGAAAATGACCCTATTTTTTCAGGGACCATTTACATCGTTGAAGATCAATGGACAATTTACGCTCTCGAGTTAGATATTACAGGCGTACAGGCACGTATTCCTGCTGTGGATCTACTATCCTTGAAGCAAAGTTTCTCGTATTCTGAAACTCATGATATTTGGGTCTTGATCTCTCAGAGTCTCGATTTTAAATACAAATTCTTTGGCATTAAAGGTGATGGTCGTTTTACTGCCGTTTACAGTAACTATGAATTTAATACTGGTTTAACTCGAAAAGATTTTGGACGCGAAATTGTAGCATTCGAAAATGAAGCCAACAAAAAAGACTCTTTATTCTGGAATACCATAAGACCCGTACCTTTAACCCTCGAAGAACGCACGGATTATGTAAAAAAGGATAGCATTCAAATCCTTAAAGAATCTAGACCTTATTTAGATTCTATTGATCGCGTTAGAAACAAATTCAAATTAGGTGACATTTTGGGTTATACGTATCAGAATTCGCATAAAGATTACCGTTTAGGTTTCGATATTCCACTTTTAGGTGTTCAGTTTAATACCGTCCAAGGTTATACGGCTAATGCTAACGTATTTTACACCAAAGAATACGATGATTTTAAGCGCTATTTTAGGATTGGTGGAGATATTCAATATGGGTTTTCCGATGATAGATTGCGCGCTACAGGTTCGCTAACCTATAAATTTAATGATATCTCACGCGCATTTTTAACCCTTTCTGGCGGTGTGAGTGCAGAACAATTTAACCCTGCAAATCCAATAGATCCGATTATCAATACGGTGAGCACCTTATTTTTTGAAGCGAATTATATAAAGCTTTACGACAAAAGTTATGTTCAACTCAATTATTCTGAAGAGTTATTAAATGGATTAAGATTGTATTCTAGTCTCAGCTACGAAAGACGCAAAGCCTTATTTAATACTACGGACCAAACCTTTTACCCTAAAGCAGGTAAAGAATATACCAGTAATAATCCATTAGATGAAACGGCTAACGGCATTGCACCTTTTGAAACTCATAATATTTTAAAAGCTAATGTATCGGCTCGAATTAACTTTGGACAAGAATACTTAAGTTATCCAGATCGTAAAGTAAACGTTGGTAATGAAGCCTATCCGACCTTAATACTGAGTTACGAAAAAGGTTTCGGCGCCACAAATAGTGATTATAATTTTGACCAAATAAAAGCACGCCTCTATCAGACATTGAGTATTGCAGACAAAGGGCGTTTTAGGTACAACCTTAGAGCAGGGCAGTTTTTTAATGCTGATGATATTGCCTTTATGGATTATCAACATTTTAATGGCAATCAAACCAATGTGAGCACAGAAGGCAACTACACCGATGTGTTTAATAACTTACCGTATTACGTTGGCAGTACAAATGATGCTTATCTAGAAGCACACGCTGAGCACGATTTTAATGGATTTCTTTTAGGAAAAGTACCATTATTGAATAAACTGAATTTCAATTTAGTCATCGGCGCGCATCTCCTAGCGACACCAGATTTTAAACCTTACCAAGAATATACAGTTGGTATCGATAATATTGGTTGGGGAAAATGGAGATTCTTAAGAGTTGACTATCTGCGCTCGTATCAAAGTGGATTTCAAAGTGATGCCATTTTGTTTGGATTAAAATTCTTTTAACTTTATAGAATGAAAAAGCTATGTATTATTTTGTTCCTAACAACCTTAGGACTGAATGCTCAAGAAACAAAAGACTACTCTAAAAATGTAGCGACATTAGACAGCACCATTGAAACCTTATACAGCGTAATTTCTGGTGATAAAGGTTTTAAGCGCGATTGGGAGTTGTTTAAATATTTATTCCATAAAGATGCAAAACTCATCCCAACAGGCAAAACTGAAGAAGGCAAGGTTACAGCACGTTATATGAGTGCAGATGACTATATAAAAACTTCGGGCGACTGGTTGGTGACAAATGGATTTCACGAAGTAGAAATCAATAGAACAGCATCTACCTTTGGCAACATCACTCAGATCTTTAGTACTTACGAATCTTACAGAGTTAAAACCGACGAAACACCTTTTATGAGAGGCATCAACAGTATTCAATTACTAAATGATGGGGAACGTTGGTGGATTATCAATATCTATTGGATGCAAGAATCTGATGAAAACCCAATTCCTGAAGCGTATTTACCTAAAAGCTAATCCTTAGTGATTTAGGCGTCGTTAGTTTGTGACTTGGCGTATCACTTCCTTTTTCTTTGAGAAATATTAGAAATATCAGAGACTCTCGTTTGTTTTACTGAGCTTTTTGAAGGCCTATTTCGGCGTATCGAAATCATTCAAACTGACCTATACATCACCAATAAAATCAAACTGATCTTAAACGCATTTGAGTTCTAACTTATAGTCTCTATTTTTAACGGGACGTTTTACAAAACCACTCATATAAGACCTTTTTATTAAAACTAAATTCAATACTAACGATTGCATTCGTGTTTTCTATTCTTAGCTCTGCTCAAAATGTAGCAGAAAAAGCAGTACCCGTTTTTAAAGATGGTAAAGCACAAATTGTAGACGCATTCAATGGTGATCACAATTGGGTTAATCACGACCTTTGGACAGAAACCGAATTTGACACTGATAGAGATGGAGAACCAAACCGCATGCATGTTTCAGTAACGCGACCTAAACAAACAGATACCACAGGCAAAACTGCCCGTTATATATATCAAGTCCTTATTTTGCAGGTGTTGCAGAAGATGTCCCAGGATCCATGTGGAACGCTGAAAGAAAACTTGGTGGCAAAGCCGAAGAACGCACACACCCTGAAGTCACACACCGTTCAATTCCAAAACTAATTATTTCGTAGTCATATATCAAAAAGCGGCTACCAAGAGGCTATATTGTTGTTCACTCTTCATCACCAGGAACTGGTTTATCAGATGGAGCACCAACTATAGGTGGAGAGAATTAATCACTTGCATCAAAAACAGTTACCGACTGGTGATGTGGAAGAGCAAAAGGCGATACAGAACGGGATGGAAATGAAGAAGAAGATTTAGTTACTAGGAAATTCTACACTGTTAGTTTTCATTTACATCCGGACGACCAAATATTTAAAAAGGGACAACAGATTGGGTAGCTGATTTTTTCTAGTGATAAGGAATTTACAATACACATAAAAGCTGGCACAGAATTAACTATAGAATTAGATAAAACAAGGTTAACACTTACTGCTATTGGTGGTGAAGACACCTATATAAAGTGCACGAACTAATTTTTAATGAGTCTAAAAGTTTCCGTTAGATTTTCATTTACAATAGTTAGAAAATAAATACCTGGCTCTAATGACGCCGTATTTATTGTTTTAGAGTTCACGATTATATCAATTTGTTTTCCTAAAACATCAAACATTTTACAGCTCAAACCGTCTACTTCCGACTGAAGTGTAATAACATCCTTAAATGGATTTGGATAAACACTTAAACTAGTGGTTTCAAACGCTTCGGTGTCTAATAATTCGAAACAGTTTGGGTTTACAGATGTAGCCGTCATAAATGCGCCGTTATCAACGTACCAATTTTGCCATTCTCCTCCGCTACCGGTTTGCCAATCTGATAAATTGAAATAATTTTCACCAGTACTCCTTCCTGGCACTTTGTAAACTTTTAAAGCTTCATTATTTCGCATCCAGTTTAAAGCATTACTACTTGTACAATTTTCTGGTAAATACGCTGTAGCACAATTTGTTTGTATAAAAAAAGCATGTTCCTCGTAATTCGGATAGTCTCCATAGACATAAGCTTTGCCATCAGAATCGACACAAACCGCAGTATATTCATTACAGGCAATTCCAAAAGCTCTTGAATTGTTATCTGTTGCATACCGTGCTAAAAAAACACTGTGCCTTCCTCTTCTATCCGGATCGTCGTAATGCGAGTCCGTAATTACGTTTTCTAAAAAAGGGATTTCTAAAAAATCATTATAACCTAAGGTTGCTCTCGAGTGATATGGATTGCCCAATGCCTGAGCATTTGTTATTGTACCGTTTTTAGCAGAAAAATAAGCGCTTCCTAAAATTGCCATTCCGGCACTTGTCCCCCCAATAACTCCACCTTTTACGTTCACAAAATTATTTAAGGCATCTTCTAAAGCATTGTCTTTAAAATAACTCACGTAATCATATTGGTCGCCACCAGCAAACCAAATAGCTTCAGCTTTCTCAACTTTATCTAGAAGGTATTCGCTTGTTGCACCTGCTGCACTATTAATAACAAACGTGGTTACCGAATTAATAGTCACCCCCAACTCAGAATAAAAATAATCATTGTATCCATCACTTCCTGAAGCTCTTAAAACAACCACATCACCTCCATTGGCTTTATTTAAAAACCAAGCCATTGCTTCATCACTCTCACTTGCTCCTCCCATTAAGCAAATACCTGAATCTGGACTCACAACTAAATCTGAAGAACTACCAGTTGCGTACTCGGTATAATCCTGAGAAACACAAAACTGAAAACTAAAAAGGATAATTAAAACAATTCTATACATCTCTTAATTTTTATCTTCAAGTAAAGGCACAAATCTAAAATCACCAAACTCATGTTTTTCAAAATCCTTTGGCCCATTTCTAATAAACAAGGTCATGGTTTGCACAGCACCTCCAACCGGAATTACCAATCGGCCGCCAATAGCCAACTGACTCAATAAGGGATTAGGCACAAACGGTGCGCCAGCCGTAACAATAATACTCTTAAAAGGGGCTTCGTCTGGCAACCCTTTGTAGCCGTCACCAAAAATCAATTTTTTAGCACGATAACCAATTTTCGGTAAGAATTTAGACGTCTTTTTAAACAACTCTTGTTGGCGCTCAATACTATAAACTTTAGCTCCTAATTCAATTAATACAGCACACTGATAGCCACTACCTGTGCCTATCTCCATAACTTTATCGCCAGGTTGAACTTGTAATAATTCAGACTGGAAGGCTACGGTATAAGGTTGAGAAATCGTTTGGTCTGCACCAATAGGAAAGGCTTTATCTTGGTAGGCATGGTCTATAAAACTAGAATCCATAAATAGATGTCTGGGAATTTTACCAATAGCCTTTAAAACCCCTTCATCTTTTATGCCTTTATTTACCAATGTATCAACAAGTTGATGACGCATTCCTTGATGCTTTAATGTATTTTTCAATAGCGTAGTTTAGTTTCTAGGTAAAAATACTTCAAAAAAATTCAAAATTCAATCACAAAAAAAGCAAATTCCAAAAACTAAACCCCAAAGTGCAATCCTCACCCAAGAACGTCTATGGCATAGGCAAAGTCATTAAAGCGTTTAAAGTCTTTTAGATAAATTATCCAAAACAGTTTTAAATTTTGAAATTTAGATTTTATAGTTTTATTCACCTTGCATCCCTTCAACTTTGCGAAAAACTTTAAACTTTAATCTTTTGTTATCGGTCTTACTTGATAAAAATCTAATTAGGAATTTCACACTATTTTATATTTTCTTTTTAAAATTTCTAATTCAAAACAACTATTTTTGTTAAAAACAGAAAAACATGCTAAAAGTTGGTGTTTTAGGTGCTGGTCACCTTGGTAAAATTCATCTTAGACTCCTTAACCAATCTGACAAATATGAGCTCGTAGGCTTCTATGATGCTGATCCAGAAAATGCTAAAATTGTGGTTGCTGAATTTGGTTATACCTATTTTGATACGATTGATGCTTTAATTGATGCCGTCGAGGTGGTCGATATTGTGACTCCTACCCTTTCACATTACGACTGTGCTAAAAAGGCGATTAAAAAAGGAAAACATATTTTTATAGAAAAGCCAATAACAAATACCGTTGAAGAGGCTGAAACCCTAAGAAGCTTAGTTGCCGAACAAGGAGTGAAAGGTCAAGTTGGTCATGTAGAGCGTTTTAATCCTGCTTTTATAGGTATTAAAGATCAGATTGAAAACCCGATGTTTATTGAATGTCACCGATTAGCAGAATTTAATCCTCGTGGTACAGATGTACCCGTGGTTTTAGATTTAATGATTCACGATATTGACATTATCTTAAGTGTGGTCAATTCGCCCGTAAAACACATTTCTGCGAGCGGAGTTTCCGTAGTAAGTGAAACACCAGATATTGCCAATGCACGTATTGAATTTAAAAATGGGTGTGTCGCCAATTTAACGGCGAGTCGTATATCATTGAAAAACATGAGAAAGACGCGATTCTTTCAAAAAGACGCCTATATCTCTGTCGATTTTCTAGAAAAGAAATGTGAGGTTGTAAAGATGAAAGATGCGCCAGAAAACCCTGGTGATTTTGATATGATTCTTCAAAACGCAGAAGGCATAAAAAAGCAAATTTATTTTGATAATCCTAATATTGAAAATAACAACGCGATTTTAGATGAGTTAGAGACTTTTGCTGATGCGATCAATAACGACACAAAGCCTGTTGTTACACTTCATGATGGTACTGAAGCTTTACGTGTTGCCACTATGATTATTAATCAGTTTTAATTTTTTAAAAACTGTCTGTTCGAGCTTAGTCGAGAACTATTTAAATAAATACATCAAAATAATAAGTTCCCTTCTTCATGGGAATTAAAAATAAATTTTTCAATGAAAAATATAGCAGTAATAGGAGCCGGAACCATGGGAAACGGAATTGCCCATACCTTTGCTCAGTCCGGATTTAAAGTTCACCTTATAGATATTAGCGAAGCTTCTTTAAAACGGGGAGTTGCCACTATTACAAAAAACTTAGACCGCATGGTCTCTAAAGAAAGAATCACCGAAGCGGATAAAACTGCAACTTTAGAAAATATCACCTTATTTACGGACATATCGGAAGGTGTAGAATATGCCAGTTTAGTTGTTGAAGCGGCGACTGAAAATATAGATTTAAAACTAAAAATCTTTAAACAATTAGATGAGGCCTGTAGTGAAGACACCATCTTAGCCAGTAACACCTCCTCTATTTCTATAACGCAGATTGCTGCTGTCACTTCTAGACCCGATAAAGTTATCGGAATGCACTTTATGAATCCTGTACCAATCATGAAATTGGTTGAAATTATTCGCGGCTATAATACAAGTGATGACGTTACAAAGACCATTATGGAATTATCTAAAACCTTAGGCAAAGTACCTACTGAGGTGAATGATTATCCTGGTTTTGTTGCCAACAGGATCTTAATGCCAATGATCAATGAATCCATTGAAACGCTCTACAATAATGTTGCAGGTGTTGAGGAAATAGATACGGTTATGAAATTAGGCATGGCACATCCAATGGGTCCTCTGCAATTAGCTGATTTTATTGGTTTAGATGTTTGTTTGTCGATCCTTAATGTTATGCATGATGGTTTTAAAAACCCGAAATACGCACCATGCCCTTTATTAGTAAATATGGTAAGAGCTGGTAAACTAGGAGTGAAATCTGGTGAAGGTTTTTATGATTATTCTGAAAGTCGTAAGGCAGAGAAAATTGCTAAGCAATTTACTAAGTAAAGAAATACAAGTCATTGCGAGAAGCTACGACGAAGCAATCTCATATATTGAAACCTAAGTAAAACCATAAGCAGATTGCCGCGCTTTTTTCTATTGAAAAAGCTCGCGATGACGGAAACGATAAGTATGGCAAAAATAATCCCATTTAAAGCAGTAAAACCTACAAGAGCAATTGTTGGCCTTGTTGCGGCACGTCCATATCAAAGTTATACGATTGATGAGCGCGAATCTCGAATGGATTATAATCCGTTTAGCTTTCTTCACATCGTAAATCCTGGTTATAAATACGATCAAGAAGTTCTTGGTAAAGAGCGCTACAAGCTTGTAAAAAATAGATATTTAGAATTTAAAGAAGATGGTATTTTTATTAAGGATAAAAAGCCCTCATTTTATGTCTATAAAATTGTAAACAGGCATGGCCAAGAATTTAATGGCATTATTGCCGCAACGAGCGCAGAAGATTATGAACGCGACGTGATTAAAAAACACGAAGATACCATAGCCCAGCGCGAGCAAACGTTTAAATCTTATTTAAAAACCGTTGGTTTTAATGCAGAACCTGTGCTACTGACCTACCCGGATAATGATGTCATTTCTAAAATCATTAAGGAGACTCAAATAGGCTATGCTGAATTTGAGTTTACAATGACCTACAGAGACACGCATTATTTATGGAAAATAGATAATGAAGCGACCATTGCGATGATTCAAAATGAATTTGAGGCCATGAAAACCATTTATATTGCAGATGGTCACCACAGGTCTTCATCGTCCTATTTATTATATAAAGATGAAAAAGAAAAGAATCCAAACCACGATGGTAGTGAATCTTACAACTTTTTTATGTCGTATTTAATTCCAGAGTCAGATTTAGTCATACAAGAGTTCAATCGACTCTTAAAAGATCTAAATGGCTTATCAAAAGAAGAATTTTTAATTAAACTCGATGCTTTTTACCGCATTGAAAACAGAGGCGTGATGGCCTATCATCCTTCTAAACCACATCATTTTAGCATGTATTTAGATGGTGAATTTTATTCGTTATACTTCAGAAAAACGAATTATGACTTTAAAACGGCTTTAGACGAATTAGATGCACAATTGCTATACAAAACAATTCTTCAGCCTATTTTGGGTATCGATGATTTAAGAAACGATAGTCGGATAGATTATGTTAATGGCAGAAATGAAATGATTACTATAAAGAGTAGTGTTGACAGTGGTGAATTTGTTGTTGGCTTTGGCATGTGCGCATCTACAGTTGAGCAAATGAAAAAAATTGCGGATGAAGGCATGAAAATGCCACCAAAAAGCACCTATATATTACCGAAATTAAGAAGTGGAGTTACGATTTATGAATACGAATAGTTAGTAATGAAAAAGCAATATTATATTTTATTATTTATTTTATTTTTAAGCTTAAATGCTTTTGCGCATACCGAAACCAATGGTATTAGTAACACAGTGGTTAAAAGTGGTATTGGTCTTGGAACTGTATTAGCTGTTGTAACATCCTGGGATAGAAACAAATCTATATTACTAGCTGTAATACACGGTGTGTTCAGTTGGTTTTATGTTATTTACTTTGCATTAACGCAAAAATAATTATGAGTATAAAACAAAACCTTTTATCTATTAAGGACAGCCTGCCAGAAGACGTTACTCTTGTTGCTGTGTCTAAAACGAAACCTGTAAGTGATTTAATGGAAGCTTACCATGCTGGTCAGCGGATTTTTGGAGAAAATAAAATCCAAGAAATGGCGGATAAGCACGAAGAAATGCCAAAAGATATTCAATGGCAAATGATAGGCCATGTGCAGACAAACAAAGTCAAATATATGGCTGAGTTCGTGAATTTAATTCATGGTGTTGACAGCTACAAATTACTAAAAGAGATTAATAAACAAGCTAAAAAATACGATAGAGGTATTGATTGTTTGCTTCAAATTAAAATAGCAAAAGAAGATAGTAAGTTTGGTATGTCTGCAGATGACGCTTCTACGCTACTGCAATCAGATGCGTTTTCAGCCCTAAAGAACATTAACATTACAGGCGTCATGGGCATGGCGACATTTACAGAGGATAAAGCTCAAGTAAAAAATGAATTCAACACTTTAAAATCAACTTTCGACAGGCTAAAACTCTTAAATCCAGAACTTAAAACAATCTCTATGGGTATGAGTGGTGATTACCAGCTCGCTATTGAATGCGGCAGCACAATGGTTAGAGTTGGGAGTCGTATTTTTGGCGCTAGAAATTATCCATAGTTTTCACACATTAAAGGTGATACTTTTTTAACTTCGTATTTTTAAATTAATCTTCTAATTTCAGAATTATATACGCAATAGTAGACATAGAAACCACAGGTGGTAAGTACAACGAGGAAGGCATGACAGAAATTGCCATCTACCAGTTTGATGGTCATAAAGTCACCGACCAATTTATTTCTCTAGTTAATCCAGAGCGCGAAATTCAACCTTTTGTAGTCAACCTTACAGGCATTAACTCTAAAATGCTTAAAAATGCGCCAAAGTTTTACGAGGTCGCTAAACGTATTGTTGAAATTACAGAAGACTGTATTATCGTTGCGCACAACTCCTCTTTTGATTATAGAATTCTTAAAACCGAATTTAAACGCTTAGGGTTTCCATTTAAACGAAAAACACTTTGTACGGTAGAACTCTCTCAACAGCTAATTCCGGATATGGAATCGTATAGCTTAGGGAAATTAGCTCGTGCTTTGGGGATTCCTGTTAGTGATAGACATAGAGCTAACGGAGATGCTATGGCAACGGTGAAGTTATTCAAAATGTTATTGAATAAGGATTTAGATAAAGTCATTATTAAAGATGCCATAAAGATTGAAAAGAAATCTAATATTGCGCCGAATCTAAAACAGATTATTGAAGAATTACCGTCTATAACGGGAGTGTATTATATCCATAATGATAAAGGTGAAATTATCTATATTGGTAAAAGCAACAATATTAAAAAACGGATCACGCAACACTTTACGGGCAGCAATTCTAAATCTAAAAAAATCCAGGCCTTAGTATCGACTGTAACCTTTGAGCGAACAGGAAGCGAACTCGTAGCACTTTTAAAAGAAAGTGAAGAAATTAAAAAAAATAAACCCATTTTTAATAGAGCGCTCCGCAGAACTATTTACACTCATGCACTCTATAGTTTTGTAGATAAAAACGGGTATATAAATTTAAAAATCGACAAGGCAGACGGAAAAGAATTGCCAATAACAACCTTTAGCAATAGAGCGAGTGGCAAAAATTTTATGTTTAAAATTGTGGACGATTACAACCTTTGTCAAAAGCTAACCGGTTTATATACCACAAAAACAAGCTGTTTTAAATACGACGTCAAAGAGTGTCATGGAGCTTGTGTAAACGAAGAAACCCCGGAGAGTTACAACAAACGTGTTCTTGAACTTATTGAAAAACATAGCTACACAAACAAAAATATGCTCATCATCGATAAAGGTCGTGAGGTCCATGAAAAAAGTGTGATTTTAATTGAAAATGGTATTTTTAAAGGTCTCGGTTTTTTCGATTTAAACCATCAAATAACAAACAAAGAGATCTTAAACTCGTTATTGACACCGATGTCTAACAACAAAGATAATCAACATATTATTCAAAGTTACATGCGACGTAATAAGCGGTTAAAAATTATTGAGTTAACGAAATAGCTTTACTTTTCGTACTTTTAAAACGTGGAATCTAAAAATAAACATAATTGGAAAACGAAGCTTCATGAAATCATTTATGAAGCGGACACACCTAAAGGTAAACTCTTTGATGTTATCTTATTGGTTGCTATTCTTGCAAGTGTTATTTTAGTGATGCTAGAGAGTGTGAAGAGCTTTGATCAAAAATACCATACGTTTTTAAATATTTCTGAGTGGGTTATTACCATATTATTCTCCATAGAATATATTTTGAGGATTCTAACCGTAAAGAAACCCTTAAAATACATTACAAGTTTTTATGGCATTGTTGATTTACTATCTACAATACCTAAATACTTATCCTTATCTATCGTTTTTGATGGTGGACACGCTTTGGCTGCTTTAAGAGCGTTAAGACTTCTGCGAGTTTTTAGAATTTTAAAATTAGCCCGTTTTTTAGGAGCATCTAACCAATTATCTAGTGCCATTAAAGCGAGTAAAGCCAAGATTTCGGTATTTTTATTTGCTGTTATTATTGCGGCTGTCATATTTGGTACCATCATGTATTTAGTTGAAGGTGAAGAACATGGGTTTACAAATATTCCTAAAAGTGTGTATTGGTGCATCGTTACTTTAACGACTGTCGGTTTTGGAGATATTGCCCCACAAACCCCTTTAGGGCAGCTAATTGCGACTATAATAATGATATTAGGTTACGGTATTATCGCTGTACCAACGGGTATTGTTTCAGCAGAATTCACAAAAGCGTCTGATAATAAAGGGGATATCTCAGATGAGGAACATAAGCATCTAAAAAACGTGACGCTTAATACTCAATCTTGTTCAAATTGTTTGGCAGAGACACACCAAGATGGTGCCGAATTCTGTCATCAATGTGGTCATAAACTGCACCCATGACCCATAGACTTATTTCGATCGTTGGCCCAACAGCTATAGGCAAAACGGCTTTGAGTATTAAATTAGCAACACACTTTAATGCCGAAATTATTTCTGCTGATTCTCGTCAGTTTTACAAAGAGATGAATATTGGTACCGCAGTGCCTTCCGATGAGGAACTTAGTGCTGCGAAGCATCATTTTATTCAACACAAATCTATTAAGGACACGTATACTGTTGGTGATTTTGAGCGCGATGCTATTTCTAAACTAAAGCAACTACATTCCGTAAATTCTGCGGTTATTATGGTTGGTGGCTCTGGTCTCTACGTTAAAGCTGTCGCAAAAGGTTTAGACTATTTCCCTGAAGTTGACGCAAACATTAGACATCAACTAAATCATCAACTCGAAAAGGAAGGATTAGTTGCCCTTCAAAAACAATTGAAAGCATTAGATTCTAAAGCCTATGAAACGCTAGCTATAGATAACCCGAAACGTGTTATTAGAGCTTTAGAAATTTGTATCGGTACGGATCAACCTTATTCTTCATTTTTAACCAATTCAGACAAAAAACGTGACTTTAAAACAATTACCATTGGTTTAAATGCTGAGCGTTCTATAATCTACGATAGAATTAACCAGCGTGTCGATTTAATGATTGAAAACGGGTTATTAGACGAAGCCAAAGACTTGATGCCTCATAAGCATTTAAATGCTCTAAATACCGTTGGTTATAAAGAGTTGTTTGATTATTTCGAAGGGAATTCAACTTTAGATTTTGCCATTTCCGAAATTAAAAAAAACACAAGACGTTTTGCCAAACGTCAACTGACTTGGTTTAAAAAAGATCTATCGGTACATTGGTTTGACTACAAAACGGATGCTGCCGAAATCATTAAATTCATCGAAGATCAATAATAAAAAAATCCAGCGCATTGCGCTGGATTTTAAATTTATATCAATTAATAACTGATACCAATTTAATTTTGTAATGTCTTATAACCTGAGTTCGATTAATATTTATAGTTTTAAATAACTGACTGTCAGTTTATAAATGCAATTTTTATTATCCTGCAAGGTTTTTCTAACCTTGTAGGTATCGTTTTCCGACTTAAAAGACTTACAAGGTTTTAAAAACCTC
>RCND010000367.1_pt1 | contig 25279 bp, 17 predicted proteins | sample 2041351 | NCBI WGS metagenome assembly RCND01 (sample SAMN09708230, study PRJNA481090) | Marine sediment metagenome, whole genome shotgun sequencing project. | biome: marine sediment; feature: ocean; material: sediment; isolation source: Sewage treatment plant 12B marine sediment (STP12B) ... | reverse complement strand
AAGTGGTTCGTCGGGGTGGCAGGATTCGAACCTGCGACCTCCGCGTCCCAAACGCGGCGCGATAACCGGGCTACGCTACACCCCGAAATTGGTTATCATTATTATCTGTCTTCTCACACAGACCTTTGCGGAGAGACAGGGATTCGAACCCTGGGTACACTTTTGGTGTACGACGATTTAGCAAACCGTTCCTTTCGGCCACTCAGGCACCTCTCCTTTTAAAATTTATGAACTTAGCCGTTAAGCGGTTGCAAATGTACATTTTTACAACATTATAAAGCAACTATTTTGTAAGGTTTTTTATAAAATATATAGTACAAAAAATCCAGTTGGTTGGATACTTTCTCAAATAGAGTTGAAAATCAACATGCTAGGTGTATTTATCCCTTAAAATACTGTTTTTACACTTGCCATCTTACCCGTTTTTGTAACGGTACTTACCTTAATTTGTAACCGTTCAAAATGAATTGGTGACTTAAAACGGACCACAGCTTCCCCTTTAGCATTGGTCTTTAGATTAGAATTCCAAAAAACAGTAGTTGTTTTGTCCTTAAATTTTTTAGGCCTTTTTGCCAATGTCTCGGCATAAGTTTCAAAATTAGCGGGTAGGTTATACCCTTGAAAATTCAAATGTCCCTCTTTTCTGCTCACGTAATCTAAATCTTGACCAGTTCTAGTATATATAGCAATTACCCCTCCCGAAGACCTTGCCCCATACACTGCCGCAACTGGTCCTAAAAGGAGTTCTATATGGTCAACATCATTAGGGGATACCATATTCATAATATCTACCAAAGAAGTAGGCTGGATTAATGGATTACCATCCAAGACCCATAGCAACGGACCCATGCGTGATACCCTAGGAATACTTATTTGAGGATTTAATCCTCCGAGGTTTACTACTTGCACTCCCGGAATACCTAAAAATAATTGAGGTAAAGTTCTCGGCGTTTTTGGGTCTTGAACTATCACCCTTGTAGGGTCAACATCATAAACACCTCTATTGTCCTTTTTCACATCATTTTCCTTTTCCACTATCTCAACCTCATCTAGTTCTATTACATCGGTACTTGTAATTGGCCGCCATGGGGAAGCTTGTATAAGGTCTGACCTAGGGTTCAAATTATTTTTATATTCACTTTTCTTGTTCAAGTCTTTTTGTAATGGAACTATTTTCACTAACCGGGAAGCAGCATCCTCTCCCTTGGTTCTAAAAACGAGCTTATTTTTCCCTTCTAGTTGCAAGTCTTCTATCCTAATACGACCCATAGCGTCGGTTTCTACTTCTTGGGCTTGCACATTAGTATCCGAAGTACTTAGCATTTGTAAGTTGGTGCTCTTTAATAATTTATTGTTTAAATCATAGGCATACCCGAACAAATCCAAACCTTGTTGAAAAGGATATTTAATCCTATCTGGTATAACCTGAAAAGATTGCTCTTCTGCAGAGGTCAATAGCTCCAAATCTATACGAAACCTTCTGGTTCGTTCTAGGCTTGCTATCCTTTTTTCTATATCCAAATTTTCCCAAACAAAACCTGTTGCACGCTCTACCAAGTTCACTTGGGATGGTTCAACAAGATGTGTGGCACTAAAAGAAAAACCAGTAGACACAGGCTCACCGTTATCATCGGTAATACGAACTGTAACAGCAAGTTCTCCATTATCCTCAGACTGACCTACGGGTGTTATAGAGAGGTTTAAGCTGTTAGCTGCGTCTATAAAAACAGGCCGTTTGGACCATTGCTTGTCATTTTCATCAGTTAAGGAAATAGAAAGGACGCCAAAAGGAATTCCCTTTTTAGGTATCTCTAGCGCTACATTTGATTTTTTTAAATTGAGTTTCTTCTTAAAATAAATAACACCACTCATTTCTCCCTTGAGCCAAACCTCGTTAGTTACCATTTGTGGAGACGCCTCAACATGAATACTGATTGTTTCTTCATTCAGATTGTTCACATGTAAGCCATATCCTTGATTGGACACCTTGGGCAACGTATACGAGTTCTGAGCTTCGTCCTTGAGGATAAAGCGATACTGCTCTTGTGCTGTTGGCGTAAAAATAACTGACATAATTCCATTTTCAAACGCGGTCACTGGTGCCATTTTCTTACCGGATGCATCGGTTATAAAACCTTGCACATCAATTGTCTTTCCCTCTTCATTATGTGCCGTAACTAGCAATCTATTCGTTACATTAGAGACTAGGTTCCCCCCCTCGGGGAAAAAAGAAACGTTTACAGCATCCTTATTAAGTGCGTCATATTTGTCTCTATCATTTAGGCCCAAAGCCAGTTCTTGCGTATAATAAAAAGATTCGCCGTAATTCTGCATCCACCTTGTATACGCACGTAGGGTATAGATTCCCTTATCCAATCTTTTAGGCACTGCAAACTCACCTTCCGCCATTCCGTCCTCAATCTTATGGTACTGAACGGCCATAATCTCCTTGGAACGATTCAGCAACTCTACCTTAATCACTTTACTTAACGTAGCCCTTACCCTGTTAGGACCTATGAGAGCGTAGGCTTTAAAAAATAGGGGACTACCAGAATCTATGGTAGGTTTATCTAGATGTAAAAGAATTCGCTCTTGCCTGCTTATCAAAGAATCTTGCTGACTTTGTTGATAATACATGGAAGTATCGTTATAAAAAGACTCTTGAAGTTCTTGTACACTAGGACCACTCTGTTGTGCACATACTAAAACTGAGGAGGATAAGAATATCCATAGGAATACAGAAGTAAGCATCTTCCTTATTATCATAGTTTTACAAATTTAATTGATAGTATTACTACTGACTATGATAAAGATACTGTTATTATTTAGTATTGGAAATCTTGTTTAGAATCATTTAACAGGAATATCTAACAAAAACTAACAAACCACTTAGAAAGCTTAGCTAATGATTACTCGGGATATTCTACCCTTAGATGATAGATATTGGTTAGTTTTAACTTGAAGATTTTTTTAATGGACTCTATCTCTTTAAAAGTGATGTCAGCATTAACAAACTGGTTAGATTGCATTTGGCCCGTAATTATTTTTTCAACAAAATCATCGATTATCAAAAATGTTGGATTCTTAAGGCTTTTTGAGGCGGCCTCTACGGAGTCTGCCATCATAAGTATTGCGGTTTCCTTGGAAAATGGCAAAGGACCAGCGTATCTAAAATCGGCCTCATCTACATTACCGTCCAATTCCTGCTCCTTTTTATAAAAATAATAAACCAAACTTGTTCCATGATGGGATCGTATAAAATCTACCACCCGGTCCGGGAGGTTGTTTTTCCTTGCCAATTCTATGCCCTTAATGACATGATCTAATATGATTCGTGCACTTTCTTTAGCACTTATTTCATCATGCGGGTTTACATTGGTAATCTGATTTTCGATGAAATAGGTAGGATTCTCCATTTTTCCGATATCGTGATAAAGCGCACCCACGCGAACAAGCATGGCATTGGCTCCAATACCATTGGCCGCCGCTTCGGCTAAATTTGCCACCTGCAACGAGTGGTTAAAAGTGCCAGGGGCTTTATTGGATAGTTCCTTTAAGAGTTTAGAATTGGTATCTGATAGTTCTAGTAACGAAACATCGGACACCAGTCCAAAAATCTTTTCATATATATAAATTAAAGGCTGCACGAACAGCGTTATCATCCCGTTCAATAAAAACAAACCAAGCGTAAACCATTGGATATTGTTTAAATTCCCTTCATGGATGGTGTGGAATGATAAATAGGCTACTACATAAATAAGAGTTATCTGTCCTACAGATACAAATAAATTGGCTCTTTTATAGAGTTCAGAAACGGTAAGGATAGTAACAATACCCGTTATAATCTGAAGAAAAATATATTCAAAACTATTGGGAACTACAAAGCCCAAGATAAGTACCGTTAGCACGTGTACAAAAAGCCCCAAACGTGCATCAAAAAAGGTTTTAAGAACCAACGGGAGGATACAAAGTGGAACAACGAAAACTAAGGCCTCATTGTATTTAATCACTAAGGTGGTTACAAACACTAGCAGAAGAACATTAAAAAATATAAAGGTGACTTTTGTATTATTATCATATACGTCCCTTCTGTACTTCTTAAGAAACAAAAATAACATTAAAAGCACCAGTGCCACAAGCACTGTATACCCCACCAAAATAAAGTAGTAATTTGTATCTGTCCAAAGTTCAGACTCATATTCAGATTTTAAAGAGTCTAATAGTTTTAGATTATCAAGCTCTACTACTTCGCCTTTTGCAATAATCAACTTTCCTTCATCTACCGTTCCCCTGGTGTAGGATATTTTAGAAAGTGCATCATCTAGCGTTTTTTGAGTAAGTTCCTTTGCTAACGTAACGTTTGGAGCCACCAATTCGAAAAACAGTGCCTTAAAATCGTCATTAAATGTCAACAGTCTGCGTTCCGAAAGGATAGATTCTATTAATTTATCAACCTCGCTAATCTTGTAAAAATCGGTTATGGGTACCTGCCTTGCCTCATTGTTTAGGACTAGAAAAACAGAATTGCCCTTTATTGAAGTAGCTGTAGCATCGAGGATTCCATTTTTATAAATCGTATCCAGAATAGCTTCAGCAGTATTCTTTAGGGTATTTTTTTGAGCGTTCCTAAGTTTGCTCTCCTTCCATTGCGAATCAAATTTGGCATCAAAGCTTTCGTAAACGTTCTTGGATACCTGTTCGTCATATCTAAAATAGAGGGTTTGGTAATCTCTAATTTGCTGTTTTTCTTTTAATAACTCATCTGCTGTTTTATGAATGGAAAAGTCAAAAGGCGCGTATAAGTTTTCAAATTGCCAGGGTTTACCTTTTTGGTACTCGTATTTAAACTTACCGCCTTTGGGAAAGAAAAAAACTATAAAGCCTACAGAAATCACATACAGGAAGAACTTGTATATAAGAGACTGTTTTTTATAAAGATTTTCCAAGAGGGGTATGTTTCAATTGTATTGCTCAAAAATAGAAAATAATAACCTTATAATCAGGAATTGATGGTATTACCATAAGGTTGAAGAAGAATTTAGTAATTTCGCCTCACTTAAGTGTATAAAAAATGAAAGAGGTAGTTATTGTTTCTGCGGTGCGCACACCAATTGGTAGTTTCATGGGAGGTTTATCCACAGTTCCCGCCCCAAGACTGGGAGCGGCGGCAATCACCGGTGCTCTTGAAAAAATATCCTTAGACCCATCACTTGTAGATGAAGTTCTTATGGGTAATGTTGTATCAGCAGGAACGGGACAAGCGCCTGCCAGACAGGCCGCTATATTTGCAGGTATACCGGATACTGTTCCTTGTACAACAGTAAATAAGGTATGTGCCTCTGGTATGAAAACTGTAATGCAAGCAGCACAAGCAATTGCTCTTGGAGATGCTGCTATCGTAGTGGCAGGTGGTATGGAAAATATGAGCTTAATTCCACACTACGTTCACATGCGTACCGGAACTAAGTTTGGCCCGAGCAGTATGATAGACGGGATGCAAAAAGATGGCTTGGTAGATGTATATGACGAAAATGCTATGGGTGTTTGCGCTGATGCCTGTGCCAAAAAATATGAATTTTCAAGAGAGGATCAGGATAATTATGCGGTACAATCCTACAAAAGGTCTGCCCAAGCTTGGGAAAATGGAAAATTTAAAAATGAAATAGTTCCTGTTTCAGTTCCTCAAAGAAGGGGCGAACCTATTTTAATATCCGAGGACGAAGAATATAAAAATGTTGTACTGGAAAAAATTCCAAAATTAAGACCTGCATTTACAAAGGAGGGGACGGTAACAGCCGCGAACGCATCTACTATTAACGATGGTGCAGCTGCCCTAGTTCTTATGAGTTTAGAAAAAGCTCAAGAGCTCAACATAAAACCTTTGGCAAAAATCATCGGCTATGCAGATGCGGCTCAGGAGCCTGAATGGTTTACTACAGCGCCAGCAAAAGCATTGCCAAAAGCGCTAGATAAAGCAGAAAAAACATTAGATCAAATAGACATCTTTGAATTCAACGAAGCTTTTTCCGTAGTTGGATTAGCTAATATGAAACTCCTTGGTCTACGTGATGACAACGTAAATGTGAACGGCGGTGCTGTTTCTTTAGGACATCCTTTAGGGTGCTCAGGAGCCAGAATCTTAGTAACATTACTAAATGTTCTAGAGCAAAAAAATGCAAAACTTGGAGCGGCAGCAATTTGTAATGGCGGTGGTGGTGCTTCCGCTCTTGTTTTAGAACGATTGTAATTACCGGATAAACTTATGCAATACGGTATCTGTCCCATAAGCATAGTCCCCGTTAGAACTTTTCCGGAAGAGGCTAGTGAAATGAATACCCAATTACTTTTTGGAGAGCATTTTAAAATCTTAGAATCTAGAAAGTATTGGTCTAAAATTAGAGTGGCCTTTGACAGTCGAGAGGGATGGATTCTTAACAGGCAGCTGGATTTTATCTCAAAGGAGGAATTTGACGAGGTCACAAAAGGCCCCAAACGTTTTGCAGCTGATCTTATTTCTTACGTAGAAAGTGAAAATTCCATGCTTCTTCCCATATTACTAGGATCTTCCATACATGGGGTAAAGAAAGGCAAAAAGGAATTTGACGGTAATTTAATAACTTCGAAACAAGAAAAGGATAATCTTATAAAAATTGCCTTACTTTATTTGAACTCTCCAGAACTTTGGGGAGGAAAAACCCCCTTTGGAATTGATGCTTCAGGTTTCACCCAAATGGTCTACAAAATAAATGGATATCAACTTTTAAGAAGCTCAGAAGAACAGTCTTCACAAGGCGTTCCTTTAAGTTTTGTTGAAGAAAGTGAATCTGGCGACCTAGCCTTTTTTGATAATGCCAACGGTGTTATAAATCATGTAGGTATTATTATGGAAAATAACTACATTATCCATGTAAACGGTATCGTTAGAATAGATCGTTTAGATCATACGGGTATCTTCAATAATGATCTAAGAAATTACACACATAAGCTAAGGGTCATTAAAAAAATTATATAAAAAAAGGCTTCCATTGGAAGCCTTTTTTTTAAAGTATGTGCTGTACTATTATTCTCCCAACAACTTCTTTACTCTCATAAAGTTATCATTGTCTCCCATAGCACCGTAGATGTTTTTCAACTGCGTTAAAATCCCTTGGTTATCTGGATTCGTCTTTAGAGCTTCCTCCAATACCTCAGCACCTTGCATAAACAAAGCATCTTTCTTTTCTTTTATTTCTTCATATCTCGCTATATCTGCACGAGAGTTCCCTAGGCCATTCATCTCATCTATAAAACTGTTCCCTTCGTTAACATAAGTGGTGGAAAGGTTTAAAAACGCATTTGTGTATCCAGGATTGATTTCAAGTGCCTTTTTATAGTTGTCCCTAGCCTCTTCAACATTACCTTCTTCAGTACTAATTACGGCTACATTATAGTAAAGATCCGCATTGTCCGGAGCAATAGCTATAGCTTCTGCCATAAGGGATTTAAACTTAGTCTTATCTCCTTGTTTAAAATAAAGATTGGCTTCGTTTAAAATAAGGTTTACGTCGGTAGGATCACTTTCACGTGCCGCTTTGTAAGCTTCAAGCGCTTTATCGTCTTGACCTAGTTGGGTATAAATTAAAGCAGTATTCTTTACAATTTCCCCCTTCTTTGATGGTATACTTTCATTAATGGGATCTGTATAAGAACCAGATTTTACCATAAGGTCTCTTTGCTTCTCTTCCATTTCTTCCACTTCTCCAGTAACACCGTTGGTTGCTTTATACAACTCGAGACTTCCGTCATACCCCAAATCCTGTAGTTCGTTGTAGTAGCTCAAGGCTTGTTCCCACTCACCACCATTTACAGCACTACTTGCAGCGTAATAGAGGTAAATTGTATCCCTAGGTCTCATTTTATAGCCCATGTACAATTTATTAGCAGCATCCTTATAGTTCTTATTGGTATTGTCCGTAACAGCGGAATTTATCAAATCTGAAGTAAGGCTAGTTATATACTGACTAGTTTCAGCAGTGTACTTCTCTTTTCCAGAAGCAGATTCCGTTTCCAAAACCTTTTTGAAAGCATCAACGGCCGTCTCAAAAGCACTATCATCGCCTTTTTTTGCAAGGTCGTTATAAATTTTACCTTTTGTAAAATAGTATTGCGCCTGTAGTTTTTCATCTGCCCCGGATATTGTTCCTTCAGCAGCTTCCAAAGCAGTTTTTGCCGCAGCAAAATCTCCACCTTTTATGGCTTTTTCAGCCGCTTTTATCTCATTTTTCTGAGCTACTCCCATCATTGTGAATGATAAGGCAGCAACAATTAAAATCTTACGTTTCATCTCTATTGTGTTAATTATTAGTGTTTATTAATTTATGATTCGGTCTCATCCGTATCTTCTTTATCAATTCCCGTGCCATCATCCTCAGGCTTTACCTCGATATCGTTAAGAGCATCCTCATCAATTTCATCATCGTCCTTCATCACTTTTGCTACTGCGGCAATGGAATCGTTACCTTTTATATTAATAAGTTTGACCCCTTGTGTGGCCCTTCCCATGACCCGAAGATCTTCAACACTCATCCGGATAGCTATTCCTGATTTATTGATAATCATTAAGTCATCGGAATCAGTTACGTTCTTAATAGCAACCAGATTTCCCGTTTTTTCCGTTACACTAATGGTCTTAACACCTTTTCCTCCTCTATTTGTAATTCTGTAATCCTCTATACTGGAACGTTTTCCATATCCGTTTTCTGAAACTACCAATAGTTCGTCTTCAAAATTATGCACAGACACCATACCAATAACTTCATCCGCATCATTTGCAAGTCTAATACCGCGAACACCAGAGGCATTCCTGCCCATAGGTCTTGTCTTACTTTCCTCAAAACGAATAGCCTTCCCTGATTTTAAGCCAAGGAAAATCTGGCTAGTTCCGGTGGTCAACTTTGCTTCTAATAGCTCATCGCCATCTTTAATAGTTATAGCGTTAATTCCATTCTGTCTTGGTCTGGAATACTGCTCCAAAGAAGTTTTCTTAACAGTTCCCTTTTTAGTAGCCATAATTACATAATGACTGTTCACATATTCTTCGTCCTTTAGATCCTGAGTACAAATAAACGCTTTCACCATATCATCCTGCTCTATATTGATCAGGTTCTGTATGGCCCTACCCTTAGAGGTTCTACTCCCTTCAGGAATTTCAAAGACCCGCATCCAGAAACACTTTCCTTTCTGAGTAAAGAACAACATATATTGATGGTTGGTACCTACAAATAGATGTTCCAAGAAATCTTCGTTACGCGTAGAGGATGCCTTCTGGCCAACTCCTCCCCTATTTTGCGTTTTATATTCGCTTAAAGGTGTTCTTTTTATATAACCAGCACTAGAAATTGTGATAACAACTTGCTCATTAGGAATCATATCTTCCATACTAAGGTCGCCACCTGCAAAATTGATTTCCGAACGACGTTCATCACCATATTTTTCCTTAACTTCTAAAAGCTCGTCCTTGATGATTTGCATTCTGCGGTCCTTATTCTCCAAGATGTCTTTTAAATCCGCTATCGTCTTAATGATTTCATCGAACTCTGTCCTTAGTTTGTCCTGCTCCAGTCCCGTAAGTTGACGCAAACGCATTTCCACTATAGCTTTTGCCTGAACTTCTGAGAGCTTGAACCGCTCTATAAGATTCTCACGTGCTTCATCAGCATTGGAGGAAGCTCTTATAATGGCAATTACCTCGTCAATATTATCAGAAGCAATAATAAGGCCTTCCAATATATGAGCACGATCTTCGGCTTTCTTAAGCTCAAATTTAGTACGCCTTACAACCACTTCATGACGGTGCTCTACGAAGTGATGAATCATTTCCTTAACATTCAGTAGTTGAGGTCTCCCTTTTACCAAAGCAATGTTGTTTACGCTAAATGAAGTTTGAAGCGCAGTGTATTTGTAAAGCGTATTAAGAACGATATTAGGTATCGCATCACGCTTTAGGATATAAACGATTCGCATTCCATTTCGATCGGATTCATCCCGTATCATTGAAATCCCTTCTATTCTTTTCTCGTTTACAAGATCGGCCGTTTTTTTAATCATATCGGCCTTGTTTACTTGATACGGAATTTCATCCACGATAATGCATTCTCTACCCTGAACTTCTTCAAAAGTAGCTTTAGCACGCATCATTACTCTTCCACGGCCCGTATGAAATGCCTCTTTAACACCATCATATCCATATATAATACCTCCCGTTGGGAAATCTGGAGCTTTTATATAGGTAATAAGCTCGTCGATTTCTATATCATTATTTGCTATGTAAGCAATTGTTCCGTCTACAACCTCAGAAAGATTATGTGGTGGCATATTCGTAGCCATACCAACAGCAATACCTGAGGCTCCGTTAACCAGTAAATTTGGAATTCTTGCGGGCAATACTGTAGGCTCCTGCAGAGAATCATCAAAATTTAATTGATGATCTACAGTATCCTTATCAATATCGGCCAACATGTCATCGGCAATCTTACGCATACGTGCTTCCGTATAACGCATTGCCGCTGGACTATCACCATCTACAGATCCAAAGTTACCTTGGCCATCTATCAACATATATCTAAGACTCCATTCTTGTGCCATACGCACCATGGCATCGTAAACAGAAGTATCTCCATGAGGATGATACTTACCCAAAACCTCACCTACGATACGCGCAGATTTTTTATGGGCACTGCCGCTCCTGACCCCCAGGTCGTGCATTCCGTATAGCACTCGCCTATGTACGGGTTTTAACCCGTCCCTGACATCTGGCAGGGCTCGTGACACTATGACCGACATTGAATAATCAATGTAGGCAGATTTCATTTCATCTTCAATGTTAATAGGAATCAATTTTTCTCCGTCAGCCATTTTAAAATCTGGTTGTTATTTAATTAGTAAAAAAGCATCGCAATATACGTAAAATCAAGCCCTTCAAAGAATAACAAAAAGTATTTATTTAAAACGTTATCAACACTTTTAAATGATAACAAAATACCTTTGTAAATAAGCCAATTCCTTAAAAAAACTTAAATTTTTCGCGATTTAGAATAACTTTAACGAATATAGGAATAGTATTTGCTCCAAAGTAAACAAGATTTAGTAATTTTATAGTTGATAATAGATTTTATGGATGATAATTTTTCACCAAGGGTAAAGGATGTAATTGCCTACAGTAAAGAGGAAGCACTAAGGCTAGGTCATGATTTCATCGGCACCGAGCATTTAATGTTAGGCCTTCTTAGAGATGGTAATGGAAAGGCCATTAGTATCTTGGATGCCTTAGAAGTAGATTTGGATCATTTGCGTAGAAAGGTGGAGATACTTAGTCCATCTAACCCCAATGCAAGTGGAGTTCAAAAAGATAAAAAGAACCTACATCTTACTAGACAAGCGGAACGTGCACTTAAAACCACTTTTTTAGAGGCAAAACTATTTCAAAGCTCCTCTATAAATACCGCACACCTTTTACTTTGTATTCTAAGAAACGAGAACGACCCAACCACCAAGTTGTTGCACAAGCTACAGGTTGATTATGATGGGGTAAAGGAGCAGTTTAAATTTATGATTACCAGCGACGATGATATAGTTGATAGCCCTACCTCCGAATCGTACTCAAACGAATCCGATGAACCGCAGGAGGGAAAGGAAAATACCTTTGGAACTACCTCCGGTCAAAAAGGCGCAAAAAAATCAAAAACCCCGGTTTTAGATAATTTTGGTCGCGATTTAACCCAAATGGCCGAAGAGAACAAGTTGGACCCCGTTGTTGGAAGGGAAAAAGAAATTGAGAGGGTTTCACAAATACTTAGCAGAAGGAAAAAAAATAATCCGTTACTAATCGGAGAACCTGGGGTAGGCAAAAGTGCTATTGCAGAGGGACTTGCACTCCGTATTATAGAGAAAAAAGTATCTAGAATCCTTTACAACAAAAGAGTTGTTACGCTAGATCTAGCTTCTTTAGTAGCTGGAACCAAGTACAGGGGCCAGTTTGAAGAGCGGATGAAGGCCGTTATGAACGAACTGGAAAAGAATGACGATGTTATTCTTTTTATTGATGAAATTCATACAATTGTGGGCGCCGGTGGTGCTACTGGAAGCTTAGATGCTTCCAATATGTTTAAACCAGCATTGGCCCGTGGAGAGATTCAATGTATAGGAGCTACTACCTTAGATGAGTACAGACAATACATTGAGAAAGATGGCGCGTTAGAAAGACGTTTTCAAAAAGTAATCGTTGAGCCTACTACCGTAGAGGAAACCATAGAAATCTTACACAATATTAAAGGGAAGTACGAGGAACACCATAATGTAAACTACACTGATGCTGCCATTGAGGCCTGTGTAAAATTGACGAGTAGGTATATGACAGATAGGTTTCTTCCAGACAAGGCTATTGATGCCTTGGACGAAGCCGGGTCAAGAGTACATATCGTAAATATGGACGTGCCCAAGCAGATATTGGAGCTCGAAAAGAAATTAGAAGACGTAAGAGTACTGAAGAATTCTGTTGTTAAAAAGCAGAAATATGAAGAAGCTGCCAAATTAAGAGATGATGAAAAGAGTCTTGAAAAGGAATTGGCAATTGCCCAAGAACGCTGGGAAGACGATAGTAAATTGAACAAGGAAACAGTTTCCGAGGACAATGTCGCAGACGTCGTTTCCATGATGAGTGGCATACCTGTAAATCGAATTGCTCAAACAGAAAGCAAAAAACTTGCGGAACTTCCTAACCTCATTAAAGCCAATGTAATTGGACAGGATGAAGCAGTGGCTAAGGTTTCCAAAGCCATACAACGTAACAGAGCTGGATTAAAAGATCCTAACAAACCTATTGGTTCCTTTATTTTCTTGGGACAAACTGGTGTTGGTAAAACACAATTAGCCAAAGTAATGGCTAAAGAGCTTTTTGACTCTGAAGACGCACTCATACGTATTGATATGAGTGAATACATGGAGAAATTTGCTATTTCTAGGTTGGTAGGTGCTCCTCCAGGTTACGTAGGTTACGAGGAAGGTGGCCAACTTACCGAAAAGGTGCGCAGAAAGCCCTATTCCGTAATTCTATTAGATGAGGTAGAAAAAGCACATCCGGATGTTTTTAATATGCTGCTACAAGTATTAGATGACGGTTATTTGACAGATAGTCTTGGACGGAAAATTGATTTTAGGAATACCATAATCATAATGACCTCCAATATTGGGGCTAGACAGTTGAAGGATTTTGGACAAGGAGTTGGTTTCGGAACGGGTGCTAGGAAAGAACAGGAGAGTGACTATCAAAAAGGTGTCATAGAGAATGCACTAAAAAAGGCATTTGCACCGGAATTCTTGAATAGGATAGATGATGTCATTGTATTCAACGCATTGGAAAGAGAGCATATTCATCAAATCATAGATATTGAGCTCTCCAAGCTCTTTAAAAGAATCAATGATATTGGGTATGACCTTAATCTTACTGACGAAGCAAAAGATTACATTGCTGAAAAAGGCTTTGACAAACAGTATGGTGCAAGACCTTTGAAAAGAGCTATTCAAAAATACATTGAAGATGCGTTAGCGGAGGAAATTGTAAATTCTAAACTTGAGGAAGGCGATAGCATTTTTATGGATTTGGATAAAAAGAGTGAAGAATTGACTATTAAAATTAAAAAAGCCGAAGAAACTCCCAACACAAAGTAAGTAAATCTTACTATTTAAATTAAAAAGGAGCCCTCATTAGAGGGCTTTTTTTATGCGATAATTTGTAGGGAACGTAGGAATTAAAATACAGGGTTTCCTAGCTATTCGCAGTACGAACGATATTTAAGCCTTTAATCTAATATTTTATTTTTGCTAATAGTATACAATTACATTCGCATTAGACACTATAATACATACATAATGGGCGTGGAATCAACGAAGAAAAAAGTAATCGTTAGGGAATACGAATTAGAAATTGGAAAAGTACAAGTTTACGAGAATTATATGGTTTCCATCTTTGATGAAGGTGCAACACTAACTCTAGAACGTGCATATCAAATTATCGGGATATCTGAAATACATTTTAGGAACAAAAATTTTGGCTTTATAAGCCTTCGTAAAAATTCCTATGCTATTGACCCTACCATCTATAACTACTTAAAAGAACTGCAAAATCTAAAAGCGTTTGCCATAGTATCGGTAAAAGAAATAGATATGCACAACTTTAAAATAGAAAAGTTGTTCTACAAAAAACCTATGAAATTCTTTATAGAATTTGACAATGCGCTCAAATGGGTAAAATCTAGATTAAAAACAAAATAATAGCAAATTACCTTGGAGTTAGTGACCCTTTAACATGGTCATTCCAATCCAAAAATTTATTCAGATATTTCACTATCCGTCTCTTGCGTTGTTTCAGGAATTTTAAAGAGGTCTAGATAGGCTGTTCCTAGTCCTTCGACTATATCGGAAGCTATTAAAGCCTGATATCCCGTAACCTCAATACGCAAGTCGGCAGATTTCCCATGAAGGTATACGCCAAAAATAGCGGCCTGTAAAGGCTCGTATCCTTGAGCGATTAGCCCGGTTATAATCCCCGCAAGAACATCTCCACTACCTGCGGTAGCCATCCCAGGGTTTCCAGTCGTATTCACAAAGCCTTTGTCTTTATAAACGGTTATCGTATGCGCCCCTTTTATAACTACGATACAATCAAACTCTTTGGAAAAAGCTTTTACTTTATTGAGCTTATCAAAATCGTCTTTCCAGCTTCCAATAAGCCTTTCTAATTCTTTGGGATGCGGCGTAAGTACACTTTGCTTAGGCAAGTAGGAAAGCAACTCCTTTTTAGAAGCAATTATATTTAAACCATCGGCATCTATAACCAAGGGTACGGTGTTTCCTTTTAAAAATTTGGAGAATGCTTTTACCGTTTCCAATTCGGCACCCATCCCCATACCTATTCCTATTACTGATGGTGTAATATCAACCTCTATTTTTGATATATTCTTTTCCCCCTCCGTTATCACCATTACCTCTGGCAATGAGGTTTGCAAAATCTGATAACCACAATTCGGGAGATAAGAAGTAACTATACCACTGCCTATCCTCAATGCAGCTTCGCTTGCTAATTTTAAAGCACCAATTTTGCCATAGCTACCGCCTACAAGTAAAGAGTGTCCAAAAGTACCCTTATGTGAAAATTTTTGTCTTGGTATATAAATCGGTAATACTTCATTTTTTCCGATGAGTACATACTCGGTTTCTTCCTTGGTTAAAAATTCGGAATCTAACTCAATATCCAATACTTCCCACTGTGCAACATAAACACCAGATTCAGGTAAAAAGAAAACCAACTTCGGCGTCTGAAAACTTAATACATAATTTGCATTTACTACTGCTTCCTTATTTTCAGGAGCCCTATCCGTATATAAACCCGAGGGTATATCAACCGATAAAATAAAGGCTTTAGAAGCATGTAAATGTGATATTAATTTAATTACCCAATCGTCAGGTGTTCTATTTAATCCAATCCCAAAAATTGCGTCTACAATTATATCATCTGGTCCAATAGTGGGAAGCTCACAATCAGACTCCATAAAATTAGGCCAAATTTTACGGTCTTTTAACCTATCCAAATTGATTAAAAAATCCTTTGAACGCTTTTCACTATAGTTTACCACATTAACAGCAATATTATACCCGTGCTCTTGCAGGTGCCTTGCCAAGGCAATACCATCTCCGCCATTGTTACCAATACCGCAGAAAATATGAATTTTCACTGGCGCTCCCTGCATGCGAAGATGCATCCAATTAAAAATTTGTATGGCTGATCTTTCCATCAGTTCATCACTAGTGATTTTTTGTTTCTTAATTGTGAATTTATCAGCAGCGTAGATTTGCTCAGCACTAAAAAGCTTCATTCTATAGTTTTAAATGAGATAAAAATAACGATTCGGCAAAAATTTGTAGAATCATTTGATTAGGAACTCAAATGTACTACTTTTGAGCCTTATCAAATAGCATGGCTTGCATTGAATCCTTCTTAAAATTTGTACGCTTCACCTTAAATACGGGTGATGAAAATCCTACCCTATGGTTCACCCCTAAGGGGTAAAAAACTAGTATTCTCCTTCTTTAAATTCAACCACAATACCGAGTTCTAAAAGTTAACAAGTATCTAATATGAAAGTATTAAAGTTTGGAGGCACCTCAGTTGCCAGCCCGGAAAACATTTCCAAAATAAAAAATATCATAGATGGTTATACAGATAAGATACTTATTGTTGTTTCTGCATTTGGTGGAGTAACAAACGATCTTATTCGTGCTGGTTTTCTTGCTGAGCAACAGGATAGTTCTTATAAAGTTGTTTTAAAGGAAATTGAAACCAGACATTTGGAAGCTATTAAAGAATTGATTCCCATTACGGAACAAAGTAGGGTGCTGAGCAGTGTAAAAAAAGAGCTCAATGTACTGGAAACCCTTTTAGATGGCGCCTTTTTTATTGGAGAAATCACCAAGAAACTTTCGGATAAAATAGTATCCTACGGAGAACTATTATCTTCCTATATCATTAACGAATATTTTATAAGTCAAGGAATAGACAGTACCCATAAAGATAGCCGGGAGCTTATTATCACGGGAATTGCAAATGGCAGAACTACGGTTAACTTATTGAAAACCAATGCGAATTGTACCGCGTTTTTTAACGAAACTGACCATGGCGTAATCATTTGTCCAGGATTCATATCCAAATCAGAAGCTGGTGAACCAACCACCTTGGGGAGAGGTGGGTCCGATTATACAGCAGCACTATATGCCGCTGCCATAAATGCAGAGATACTAGAAATTTGGACTGATGTAAGCGGCATGTACACGGCCAACCCAAAAATGGTTAAACAAGCGAAACCCATTGCTCACATCTCTTATGAAGAAGCCATGGAACTTTCCCATTTTGGGGCAAAAGTGCTCTATCCGCCAACCATACAACCAGTTTTGGCTAAGGGCATATCCATACGTATAAAAAATACGTTCAGTCCAAATGAGTATGGTACGTTAATTACGAAATCCAAAAACGAAAAGGGAAAAACGGTACGTGGTATAAGTCACATCGGAAATATAGCCCTACTATCCTTAGAAGGTCCTGGTATGGTAGGTATTCCGGGCATATCAAAACAATTCTTTGAAGTCCTATCCCTTGCCAATATTAGTGTTGTTCTCATCACACAAGCCTCTTCCGAACATTCTATTTGTATCGGCGTATCCTCTGATGATGTAAACAAGGCAGTGAAAGTCGTTAATGAAGCTTTCTCCTACCAAATTGAAAGAGGTCGCATAAACCATGTAGTCCCGGAGACCTCTTTAGCCATTGTAGCCTTGATAGGCGACAACATGAAAAATCATCAAGGTTTAAGTGGTAAGATGTTTAGTACCCTTGGGAAAAACAACGTAAATATTAGGGTAATCGCCCAAGGTGCATCCGAACGTAACATTTCTTGTGTTATCGATAAAAAAGATGTAAAAAAAGCGCTAAACGCGCTGCACGAAGAATTCTTTGAGGAGAATGTAAAACAGCTAAACCTTTTTGTAATGGGTGTTGGTAATGTTGGTTCTAAATTTCTAAACCAAATACAGCAACAAAAAAAATACCTCAAAGAAAACCTAAAACTAAATATTAGGGTCATAGGAATATCAAATTCTAGAACCATGACTTTTGATGATAGCGGAATTCCCTTAAAAAACTGGGAATCACTTTTAGCGGATGGCGAAAAAGCGGATAAAGCCAAATTTTTTGAAACCGTAAACCGGCTAAATTTTCGAAATAGCATCTTTGTGGACAATACAGCCAGCGAAATGGTTTCACAAACCTATAATGCTTATTTAGGAAACAGTATTTCCGTGGTAACCTGTAATAAAATCGCATGCTCTTCTGAATACACCAACTATCTTGAATTAAAAGAGCTGGCGCGCACCTATAATGCACCTTTTCTCTTCGAAACCAATGTGGGAGCTGGCTTACCTATTATAGACACCCTAAAACACCTTATTGCCTCCGGAGATAAAATCCTAAACATACAAGCAGTGCTTTCCGGGAGCCTAAATTTTGTATTCAATAATTTTAACGATAAGACTACGTTTCACGATGTGGTCAAACAGGCGCAAGAAGAAGGTTATACAGAGCCAGACCCAAAAATTGACCTAAGCGGAGTGGATGTGATGCGAAAAATATTGATTCTTGCTAGAGAAAGTGGTCATCAATTAGAAATCAACAATATTAAAAACGACTCCTTTCTTCCCCAAGAAAGTCTTGATACGGATTCTAACGAAGCCTTTTTTGCTTCGCTAAAAAGACATGAAGAAGATTTTCAAAAAATATACACCCATGCGGCTGACAAAGGTGCCAAACTAAAGTACGTGGCCCAATTTGAAAATGGTGAAGCCAGTGTTGGATTACAGGAAATTCCAAAAGGGCATGATTTTTATAACCTAGAAGGTAGCGATAATATTGTTTTATTCTATACAGAAAGATATCCAAACCAGCCCTTAATAATTAAGGGGGCCGGTGCAGGAGCAGATGTAACTGCATCCGGTATCTTTGCCGATATTATACGCATTGGTAACTTTTAAAAAATGAACAACGAAATCAAGATTTTTTGTCCGGCGACCATAGCCAATATTTCCTGCGGATTTGATGTCCTTGGTGTTGCTTTGGACACTATTGGGGATGAAATGGTGATTAAAAAGACCAAAGAAAAAGGCATTCGTATAAGCAAATTGGAAGGTCAGGATCTACCAATGGAAACTCACTTAAACGTTGCCGGCGTAGCTGGTTTGGCACTTTTAGCGGTAAGTGATTACGATGGCGGGTTTGAAATAGAGATTTATAAAAGAATTAAGGCTGGAAGCGGCATAGGTAGTAGCGCGGCAAGTTCAACTGGCGCCGTTTGGGCCATGAACCAATTACTGAACACCCCTTTTTCCACTTTGGAATTGGTAAAATTTGCAATGGAAGGAGAACGTTTGGCTAGCGGTGTAGCGCATGCAGACAATGTTGCCCCTGCCTTGTTTGGCGGTTTCACATTAGTACGTAGTTATAATCCTTTGGATGTAATTCCCATTCCAAGTCCGTCTGAATTGTACGCCACGGTTATACATCCTCAGATAGAGGTAAAAACGTCCGACTCCCGGAAAATATTAAAGACAACAATCAGCTTAGAAGATGGCATAAAGCAATGGGGTAATTTAGGCGGCTTGGTAGCAGGTCTATTTATGTCTGACTATGATTTGATAGGGCGCTCCTTGGAAGACCATATTGTAGAACCAATTCGATCTATTCTAATTCCTGGTTTTGATGCGGTAAAGGCAACCGCTATAAACCACGGTGCTTTGGGCTGTGGTATTTCAGGATCTGGTCCTTCAATTTTCTCCTTTAGCAAAGGGGAAGCTACCGCACAAAAAGTAGGTTTAGCCATGAAGGAAGTCTATAAAAAAATAGGAATAGATTTTGATGTGCATGTTTCCAAGATAAATGCAAACGGTATTAAACAATTATAATTAAAGAGTAACGCTTATAAAAGATCTTAACCAATGAATTTTTATAGTCTAAACCAAGAAGCGCCTTTTGTATCTTTTAAAGATGCTGTAATTAAAGGTATTGCACCAGATCGTGGTCTGTACTTCCCAGAAAACATCAACCCTTTGCCAGCTACTTTTTTTAAGCAAATAACGGGGCTTACCAATCAAGAAATTGCTTTCAATGCCATACATCAATTTGTATCTGACCAAATTCCAAATGAAAAATTACGGGAAATCCTAGCTGATGTGCTTGATTTTGAGTTTCCACTAGTAGCACTAGAAGAAAATGTAGCAACATTAGAATTGTTCCATGGCCCAACAATGGCTTTTAAGGATGTAGGTGCGCGATTTATGGCTAATTGCTTGGAATACTTTTCTGAAAACAAGCAGAACGAGGTAACCGTTCTTGTAGCTACTTCGGGAGATACGGGAGGCGCTGTAGCCAATGGTTTTTTAGGGGTCAAGGGCGTTAAGGTGGTTATCCTCTACCCTAGCGGCAAAGTAAGCGATATACAAGAAAGACAACTTACTACTTTGGGACAAAATATTACCGCTTTAGAGGTTGATGGTACTTTTGATGATTGCCAAACTATGGTCAAAACTGCTTTTCTAGATAAAGAGTTGTTACAGAGTATGCAATTGACCTCGGCAAATTCCATCAACGTTGCGCGGTGGCTGCCACAACTATTTTATTTTTTATTCGCATATAAACAAGTTCGTCTGGCTGCTGAACAGAACAAAACAAGTGTAAAGGATATTGTATTTTCCGTTCCTAGCGGAAATTTTGGAAATATCTGTGCAGGTATGGTCGCACAACGATTAGGGATGCCTGTATCGCATTTTGTAGCCGCGACTAATAGTAACGATACGGTACCTCAATTTATGAAAACGGGAGCATATAAACCTAAGCCTTCCACCGCAACCATTTCCAATGCTATGGATGTAGGTGATCCAAGTAATTTTATTCGGATACGTCATTTGTTCCAAGATGATTTTGAACAATTAGAAAAACACCTGTCCTCCTACTCCTTTACAGATACAGAGACTCGAAAGGCCCTTTTAGATATTTACAAACAAAGTGGTTACATAGCAGACCCCCACGGAGCTGTTGGGTATTTAGGTCTTAAAAAGTATCAAGAAAGCCATCCAGACACCTACGGTATTTTTCTGGAAACAGCGCATCCTGTAAAATTTTTGGATGTGGTGGAGAAAACAATAGGGGAAAAACTCCCTATTCCTGCGCAGATACAAAAAGTGATGAACAAAGAGAAAAAGTCAATTTCTATAAAAACTTATATGGAATTAAAAGCCTATTTATTGGACCGTTAATTTAACAAAGGCAAAAGAAAATTATCCAAGAGACTAGGCTAATTCATCATGGCTTCAATAGCTGCTGTTAGCCTAGATTAAATGGCAGATAGATGATAAGTCCGTTTGTATATCTTGTAGTGTGGTCATAATTCCTTAACCTTATTCTAATTTTGCAGCTTAAAATTAGTTCTTTTTCCTAAAAACACTTGCTAGGGGAAGGTGAAATTAAAAGCAAACATAAGAACTGGGATTAATGGTATCCTTAATTAATTCTATAAATTTGCAGGGTATAAAACTATCGAAATGAAAAATACAGCGCTTTCCCAAACCCATGAGGCCTTTGGTGCTAAAATGGTCCCTTTTGCAGGTTATAACATGCCTGTTTCCTACGAAGGTGTTACCGCAGAACATGAAACTGTACGGAAAAAAGTAGGTGTTTTTGACGTGTCCCACATGGGTGAGTTTTTAATTAGCGGTCCTAAAGCTCTGGAATTAATACAAAAAGTGAGTTCAAACGATGCCGCTAAACTTACGATTGGGAAAGCACAATATAGTTGTTTGCCTAACGAGACGGGGGGAATCGTTGATGACCTTATCATCTACAAACTAAAAGAAGAGCAATACTTACTGGTAGTGAACGCATCCAATATAGAGAAGGATTGGTCACATATTAGCAAATACAACGAAGCTATAGGAGCAGAAATGCGAAATATTTCAGAGGACTATTCGCTATTGGCTATTCAAGGCCCTAAGGCAGTGGAAGCGATGCAATCGCTAACTTCTGTGGACCTTTCCGCTATTAAATTTTATAATTTTGAAGTAGCAAATTTCGCCGGTGTAGATCATGTTATCATTTCCGCAACGGGGTATACAGGATCTGGTGGTTTTGAGATTTATTGTAAAAACACTGAAGTAAAACAGATTTGGGATAAAGTTTTTGAAGCTGGAGCGGCCTTTGGTATTAAACCAATAGGTTTGGCTGCGCGGGACACCTTACGTTTGGAAATGGGATATTGTTTGTACGGAAACGACATAAACGATACCACCTCGCCATTTGAAGCGGGACTGGGATGGATTACCAAATTCACAAAGGACTTTGTAAACAGTGAGGCCTTGGCTAAAGAAAAAGCACATGGGCCAGAACGCAAATTGGTTGCTTTTGAACTAGATGATAGAGGTATCCCAAGACATGATTACGATATTGTTGACGGACATGGCAAAAAGATTGGAATTGTTACTTCAGGCACTATGTCGCCGTCTTTAGGGAAAGGAATTGGAATGGGCTATGTCCCTGCTATCCTTTCCGATACAGGAACTAAGATTCATATCCAAATACGAAAGAAAGCTATTTCGGCTACGATAGTAAAACTTCCGTTCTTGAAAGTATAATGCAAGATTTTCAACAACACATAGACACCATTTACCAGGATGTTTTAAAACTTCCGAATACCGGGAAAGTAGCATCTTACATCACCCAATTGGCATCTGTGAGTGATTCAAAATTTGGGATTCAGCTTATGGATATCCAACAGAATCAATATGGTATTGGGGATTTTAATGAAAAGTTTTCCATACAAAGTATTTCCAAAGTACTAAGTCTTTCCATGGCCATGCGATGTATAGGAGAAAACATCTGGGAACGTATAGATGTAGAACCCTCAGGCGACCCTTTTAACCATTTGTCACTTTTGGAATTTGAAAACGGAATCCCCAGAAATCCTTTGATAAATGCAGGAGCTATCGTAATCGCAGATATTCTGGTTTCTGAGTTAGAAAACCCAAAAGCAGATTTTTTGGAGTTTGTTAGGCAACTTGCCAATGACACTTCCATATCCTACGATGCGCAAGTGGCCAAATCCGAAAAGGAAACCGGTTTTAAAAATTATGCCGCAGCGAATTTGCTAAAATCCTATGGAAATCTTACCAATGATGTTGATGAAGTATTGGATTTTTACTTCCATCAATGTTCCTTGCACATGAATTGTGTGCAATTGTGTGATACGTTTTACCTTTTTATAAATAGAGGCAAATGCAAAAGAAACAACACCTACCTAAATATTAATCAAATAAAGCGGGTTAATGCTTTGATGATTACGTGTGGTTTTTATGACGAGGCAGGGGAATTTGCTTTCGAGGTAGGTTTGCCTGGAAAGAGTGGTGTAGGTGGTGGTATTGTTGCCCTTTTACCAAACCATTTTTGCGTTGTCACCTGGTCTCCTTCGCTTAACAAAAAGGGGAATTCTACTAGAGGTATGGCAGCACTGGAGCGTTTAACCACCTTATCTGGCTTATCTATATTCTAGTTTGGAAAGCAAAAAAATTCTCATATTAGGCGGAAGCGGTTTTCTTGGCAATGCCATATATAAGGAGCTATGTAATTATTTTGATACCTATGGTACCTACTGCCATACCACCAAACCGTTTGCATCCAACAAGCAATTTTTTAGATATGACCTTGAGCAAGACGATATATTTCCCCTGCTGGAAAAAGTTAAACCACAGATTATAATTTCCGCACTACGTGGAAATTTTTCAGGACAGGTAATCGCCCATCAACATATAGCAGAATATGTTATGGGTAAGGAGTGCCTATTGTATTTTCTTTCCTCTGCAAATGTATTTGACGCGTATAGCAAATACCCTTCTTACGAGACCGATAAAACCTTATCAGATAGTGTTTTTGGGCGTTTGAAAATAAAAATTGAAAATATGTTACTGCGGTTACCTCCTAATAAGGCTGGGATTTTAAGAATTCCTATGGTCTTTGGAAACGGTACACCCAGAATCAAGGAAATGAAAAACCAAATTCTAAAAAATGAACCTGTAGAAGTATTTCCTAATTTAATTCTAAATGTAACCAGCGAGGATAAACTAACGCAACAAATTCATTACCTTATAAACAGAAACAAAACAGGTATTTATCACTTGGGTAGCACAGATTTGGTACATCACGAAGATTTTGTTAAGGAGGTTTTGGAGCGGGTTGGAAGTTTCAATGCCCTATTAAAAAGAGTGTATACTACAAATGAAGACCGCTATTTAGCAGTATTGCCTAAAACGAACAAGCTCCCTAAAGACCTACAATTTACATATCAAGATATTATAGAACATCATATTTTAAATTAATAAGAATATTCTAAAACCCTTAACCATGGAAAAATTTACAGACAAACAAATAAAGGACTACCTAAGCCAACTGGATGGTTGGGAATATGTGGAAGGTGCTATAGAAACCACTTTCGAATTCAAGGATTTTAAAGAGGCATTTTCTGTAATGACACGCATAGCATTTGAATGTGAGGCACAAGGACATCACCCAGATTGGAGCAACGTTTATAAAACTGTGAACATAAGATTAAATACCCACGATGCCAATGGCGTAACCGAAAAGGATTTTAACTTAGCACGGAGTATAGAGGAAATTGTGGAGAGCGACTAAATGTATCATTTTGAATTTTCTTAAATTTACCAGTACTTAATAAATATAGGATATTATGGGAAGAGCTTTTGAGTTTAGAAAAGCGCGTAAGATGAAAAGGTGGTCTGCTATGTCTAAAGCCTTTACCCGCATTGGCAAGGACATTGTCATGGCTGTAAAAGAAGGTGGCCCTGATCCAGATTCCAATTCGAGATTACGAGCGGTTATTCAAAATTCGAAGGCCGTGAATATGCCGAAGGATAATGTAGAACGCGCCATTAAGAGAGCTAGCGACAAAAGTCTAGGTGATTTTAAGGAGGTTCTTTTTGAAGGATATGCTCCACATGGCATTGCAATTTTGGTAGAGACTGCCACGGACAACAATACAAGAACCGTAGCAAACGTTCGTAGCTATTTTAATAAGTGTAATGGGAGTTTGGGTACGTCTGGATCGGTAGAGTTTATGTTTGACCATACCTGTAATTTTAGAATCCCTGCAGAAGGTATAGATCCCGAAGAATTAGAATTAGAGATGATAGATTTTGGTGCCGAAGAAGTTTTTGTAGACGATGATGGCATCCTCATCTATGCTCCTTTTGAGAGTTTTGGAAACATACAAAAGGAATTGGAAAATAGGGAACTAGAAATCCTATCCTCCGGTTTCGAACGCATTCCACAAGTCACAAAAGCACTTAACACAGAAGAAGCTGCTGATGTTGAAAAATTATTGGAGAAAATAGAGGAAGATGATGATGTGCAAAATGTGTATCATACGATGCAGGAATAGTAAACCTTACTATTTCTGCATCTTTGAAAACCTACGATAAAAACTGTTTCCTGTTTCAGTTCATGGGGAGCTGAAATTGGAACACTATTTTTCATGTGAACGTTTCAAATACTGAAAAAGCTAAACACACTCCCACCATACTTTCGAGAACGTTCAAAATTGGGTAATGCTTCCAGACTGGTATGTTTAGAATGTTCTATAAT
>RCND010000383.1_pt1 | contig 25421 bp, 20 predicted proteins | sample 2041351 | NCBI WGS metagenome assembly RCND01 (sample SAMN09708230, study PRJNA481090) | Marine sediment metagenome, whole genome shotgun sequencing project. | biome: marine sediment; feature: ocean; material: sediment; isolation source: Sewage treatment plant 12B marine sediment (STP12B) ... | reverse complement strand
GATTGTTCAGAGACCGCTCCAGGAGCCTGATGCCCATCTTAGTGGTGGCCATCGGGGTCACACTGGTGGTCCTTATGCAATGCTGGGTAACCGGCGTGCTGGGCGATATGATTGTTTTTAATGCAAAGTTTGCCACAGGTCACGTCAAGGTCATGAGTAAGGCCTACAATGAGAATGTGGATCAGCAACCCAACGATCTGGCCCTGCTGGGCACCGAGCAGATCCTTCAGAATCTGTCGGTCGATTACCCGGATATGGAATGGGTCGAAAGGATTAACTTCGGGGGACTTGTGGACGCACCGGATGAGAATGGTGAGACCAGGGCCCAGGGTCCCGGAGGAGGAATGGCTGTAGACCTGCTCTCTCCTGACAGCAAGGAAGCAGAAAGACTGAACCTCGAAAAATCTCTTGTCAGGGGCCGCATGATACAGGCTCCGGAAGAGATTCTGCTGAGTGATGAATTCGCCACCAAACTGGAGCTTGAACCAGGCGACCCAGTAACCCTTATAGGCACCACCATGTACGGTGCCATGTCCATCACCAACTTTACTGTCTCGGGGACCGTTAAAACCGTTAAATTCGGGGCCGCTGCCCTGGACCGGGGAGGGATGGTAGCCGATATTAATAGTATCCGCATGGCTTTGGATATGCAGGATGCCACAGGGGAGATCCTGGGCTACCTTCCGGAAGGGGAATACGATGAGCTTCAGGCCGACGCCGTGGTGGGTTCATTCAATGAAAAGTATAGCAGCGAAGATGAATTCTCTCCGGTGATGCTCACTCTCAGGGAGCAGGGAACCATGACCATGTACCTGGACATGGTGGATTACTTTAAAAGTATTATCATTGGCATTTTCTTAGTAGCCATGGCCATAGTTCTTTGGAATTCCGGCTTGCTTGGCGGACTTCGGCGCTATGGAGAAATGGGACTGCGAATAGCCATCGGGGAAGAAAAGCGTCATATCTATCGCAGTCTGATAACCGAGTCACTCTTTATCGGATTTGCAGGCTCAGTTGTTGGGACCGCATTTGGCCTCTTTTTTGCATCTCTTTTAACTAAGGGTATAGACATTGGGAGCATGATGCAAAACTCCACCATGATGATGCAGGGAGTTATGAAGGCCAAGATTACTCCGGATGCATACTACATCGGTTTCATCCCGGGAATATTTGCCACAACCCTGGGCACAGCCCTTGCTGGCATCGGTATTTTCAAAAGAAAAACCGCACAACTTTTTAAAGAATTACAGGCATGATACATATTAAATATACAGTACAGATAACAGCCATAATGCTTTTATTTACAAGTGCATTGTGGGCACAACCTTCAGGCAAGGAAATCCTGGATAAGATAGACGCAAACATGTCTTCCGATACCAGGTACGTGAAATCCAAGATGGTCATTCATGGTCCGCGAAGCTCCAGGACAGTAGAGTCCGAAAGCTGGTCGCAAGGCACAGATGCCTTGACCGAATACCTGGCTCCTGCCCGTGAGAAAGGAACTAAGATGTTAAAACTGGAGGACAAACTCTGGATCTTCTCCCCTTCCACTGATCGCACTATACAAATATCAGGGCATATGCTCAGGCAGTCGGTCATGGGCTCTGACCTCTCATACGAGGATATGATGGAAGACCAGAAACTGAGTGATGTATACACTGCAGTGGTGGTAGAATCAGAAATCATTGGTGAAACAGACTGCTGGATAGTGGAGATGACCGCAATTACGGAAGATGTGGCCTACCAGATGCGAAAACTCTGGGTGGATAAATCACGTTATATTCCCCTTAAAGAAGAACTTTATGCAAAAAGTGGTAAGCTTTTGAAAAAAACAGAGTTAACCAACATCACCAAACATGGTTCACGCTGGTATCCCGGGAAGATCACCTTCAAAGATATGCTGAAACAGGGAGCCGGGACCGAATTTATCGTGGATGAGATTAAATTTGATGTGGAGATTCCCGAGCATGTACTGAGTAAGGCCTCACTTCGCTAAAACATACCATGAAAAGACGTCATTTTATTCAAAGATCGGGAGCAGCTGCAGGTGCCATACTTGCAGCTCCTTCCTTTTTTACCGCCTGCAGCGGTAAAGATCCCATGGCTAGGATCGGTCTAACCACTGTCACCTTCCGGACCCATTTCCTCAGTACCAACCCAGATGCCAGTGGCGATATACTCTCCCTGGAAAAAATACCCGAGTTTTTCCGGGACCGTTTCGGAATCTACCAGCCAGAATTCTGGTCGGAACATTTCGAGTCAAGGTCACCTTCCTACCTTAAGGACCTGAAAACGACTCTGGATAAAAACCGATGTTCACTAATCAATATCCAGGTGGACACACCGGGCAAGGACATGTCCAACCCGGAGAAAGGTAACTCTGCTCTGGCCGTCCAGGACATCAAAGAATGGATCGATGTTGGAGCAGCATTGGGAAGCAAAATGGTAAGGGGCAGCTTTATGCAGCATTCCCTGGAGGAAGGAATCAAATCCACGAAGGAACTGGTGAAATATGCAAAGTCCAAGGGTATTACCCTGCTTTCCGAGAATCACTACGACCTGATGTCGATACCTGAAAATCATTTGAGGGTGGCTCAGGAAGTTGGAAAGGATCATTTTGGTCTGCTGGCCGATTTCGGAAATTATCCCGAACCCATCGATATGTTCGAGGCCCTGGAGATGATTGCTCCCTATGTCCGTTTGGTATCAGCCAAAACCCATGGATATGATGAGAACTACGAACATACCGGATTTGACTTCGACCGCTGTATAAGGATCATGGAAAAAGGAGGCTTCACGGGGATCTATTCACTGGAACAGTGGGAAAACGGTTTACCTGATTACGATTTTGAAAAGATTGTGGATTGGATGATTGAACACGTAAAAGCCAATCTGAGCTGACTGTGAAATTTGAGCTTAACGGGTAAGTGCCATCGTCATCGAGAAAAGGATCAGTAACAGCGAAGCTCCGAAATAAAATAGAGATGCTCTGAATTTTCTGAAGGTTCCTTTGGATTTTTTAATAAAGGCCCGGCCCAACTGAGTCAGGAACAATGCAAAGATCATGAGAGCAATATGTTCTATGGCCCAGAATCTCAATGAAGCATCATTCTGAGTATCGGGCACCTCCCACATAGGTCCTTCCAGGGATGTTCGAAGCAGGTAATAGATTAAGGATCCCAGAATCAACTGGAAGTAGAGTGCTACGTTGAAGGCAATAGAGATCCCGGAATCACCCCTGCCGTATTCACGCTTGCTGATTAAGCCCTGAACAGACATTGCGATGGTTGCGATGCCGGCCAGCAGGGTAATCGTACTGATCACAATATGGATCTTGAAAGCAAATGAGTAGATCATGACAGCTGTAAATATAAAAAAACCACCCGTTTTCCCCCCAGATGGTTCTTTTATTTCCAATTTAGCTATGTTGTTATCATTGCCTTGATAACTTCTAAACAAACATAAAACAAGAATCTGAAGAAATTCTGAAGAAATTAATCCGGAAAGGTCACTTTAAACATATGTTGCTGATTATCAAATGTATATTCAATAATAAAATCGTAGTGATCACACACTTTTTTCACCAGTGATAGTCCCAAACCAAAATTACCGCTCCGCCTGATGTCCCTGACAAAGCGTGTAAACAGTTCCTCCTGGTCAAATTCCAGAGGAGGGCCGTCATTTTTAATAAGCAGGCTGCCGGGCCGGGTTTCCAGAACAATGGCACCCCCATCTATGTTATGTACGATGGCATTTTTCAGGAGGTTGCCAATCAGCAAATCGGCCAGTCCCTGATCCATGAGCAGTTCCATTCCCTCATCCCGGTAGCGCTTTTCCACCTTGATTTTTCTCAGGTCTATGTGTTCGTCCAATAGTTCCAGGTGCCTGTCCAGTAATTCAGTCAGTTTAATCTTCTCTTTTTCGGTGAATTGCCTGTTTTCGATTCGTGTAATCAAAGTCAATGTTGAGTTGAGTCTGGATAACTGATTAACACTGGTATTGATTGCCTGCAGGCATTTCATCTCACTCGCACCCAGATTTTCCGACTGTATTAAAAGTTCTGTTTTGGACTTGATTACGGCAAGGGGAGTTTGGAGTTCATGCGTGGTATGATCGGTATACTCCTTCAGCTCTTTATAGTCCTTTGCCAGGCGTCGGGTCATTACCTCAAGTACTTGCTTCAGTTCTTCAAATTCTTCTATATCCTGCTCTCCCAAAATTACAGGTTCCTTGCTTGTTTCGAATTGCTTTAATTTTTCAATCGCTTCAAAAAAACCTTTCCACAAAGAGGCAAATATGAATCTGTTAAGAATAAATATTCCCGCTAGAAAAAGGATCACCATAAGGGTCATCATCAGCGTAACCCGTTCCACCAGTTGATCTGTTGGAGTGGTGGATTTGTAGATTTTTATCAGGAATACTTCCTCCTCGATATCGGTCATAAACTGGATGTAGCGGTAGGTTTTAAACTGGTCTTCCCTGCTATCATACATCAGGGTATCCCCAAAAGTCTCTTCGACTCGTTCAGGACTCACCACCGCCTTAATGGTCAGAGAATCGATCCCGGGAAGTGCCTCGACCTCATAAGCCATATCATCATCCAGATAATCCACCACCAGTTCCTTCATATCACCCAGCTCCCTGTTCAGGTCCGATATACTCATATTTTTAAGCACCTGAAAGAAAATGATCCCCATGAAAAAAAACAGGAACAGGGAGAGTGTAGCGATCAGCAGTGACGACTTAGTTAACAGTTTCATGGGCTCTTATCGAGGGAAAATTTATATCCGATACCATAAATATTCTGCACATAATCGGGACAACCGGCATCCTGAAGTTTGCGTCTCAGGTTTTTCAGGTGTGTATAGACGAAATCGTAGGATCCATATCCTCCTCCATACTCCCCCCAAAGGTAGTCGGCAATGCTTTCCTTGGTAACCACCCGATTGCGATTTGCCATCAGGAACATAAGCATATCCAGTTCCTTCCGGGTCAGATCAATCTGCTTCTGATTTACAAAACAGGTATGTTCCTCCGGATGGACGTTGATTGCTCCAAAGCTAAGTACCTCGCCCCCCTTCATGCGGGTACGTCGGGCTACAGAATGCACCCTGGCCACCAGCTCAGAGAGGTGGAAAGGTTTTACCAGGTAATCATCTGCTCCTGCCTCAAGACCTTCCACGCGTTGCTCAATGGTATTTCTTGCCGATATAATTATGATTCCCGATTCCGACTGATTCTCTTTGGCAAGCTTTACCAGCTCCAGTCCATCCCCTCCTGGCAGATTTAAATCGATCAGCATACAGATATAGTCATGCTTATCAAGCACGCAGACAGCTGTGTGGTAATCTGCAGCCTTCTCGCATCTGAATCCCTCGAGCTCCAGATAAGAGACCATTGACTCCATTAATGAAGCCTCATCCTCAACAATAAGAATCTGCATAAAAAAGGATTTGGGGCAAATTAACAAAAACTTAGCTATTTTTAAGATTGGAAACTGATCCCTGAAACCATGAAAACGAAAAATCTCCTTCCCTGCCTGCTGGCCAGCATTATGTTTTTGTCCGGATTTGGACTCAATGCGCAAGTAAAATCCCCCATAGAAAGCGGCAAAGAGAAACTGCAAATGTATCAAAGTCATGAAGATATGCGTGAAAGCTCCACCTTCAAGGATCTACACTGGCAATTCATAGGACCTACCAACATTAGCGGGCGTTGTACCGATGTGGAGGCAGTGGGTCCCAAGGGGCAAAACTACACCATCTGGGTAGCCACAGCTTCCAGCGGAGTCTGGAAAAGCATCAACGAGGGGGTAAGCTTCGAACCGGTATTTGAACACCAGGGTACTTCCACCATTGGCGACCTGGCCGTTGCACCCTCCAATCCTGAAATCGTTTGGGTGGGAAGCGGAGAAGCCAATATTTTTCGTTCCTCAAATCCCGGATGCGGGGTTTGGAAGACTAGCGATGGAGGCGAAAGCTGGACGCATATGGGACTCGAAGAAACCTTCACCATCTCCCGTATCCTGGTCCACCCGGAGAATCCCGATATTGTCTATGTGGCCGCTTCGGGTCACGAATGGACCCAGAACAAGGAGCGGGGTCTCTATAAGACGACTGATGGAGGAGAAAGCTGGGAGAAGATATTATATAAAGGTCCTGAGAGCGGGGTTAATGACCTGGTCATGGACCCACGCGATCCGGAGGTTCTCTATGCCACCACCTGGCAACGTACCCGTCTGAAGTGGAACGATCCCCGCACCTATGAAACCCACAAGGATAATGGTATCTGGAAAACTACCAACGGCGGAAAGAACTGGAAACAGCTGAGCGATGGGCTGCCTGAGTCCAAATATATGGGTCGCACGGGGATCGATGTGGCACATTCCAATCCCGATGTGGTCTATGCCTTTGTGGATGATTATGAAGTCGCCTTCAAAGCTGAAGAAGGGGAATTGGACTCCTATGGACGACCCAAAGAAGATGTGATCAAAGGAGCTACGCTCTACCGCTCGGACGATGCCGGAGAAAGCTGGAAACAGGTAAGCGGTCTAAACGAGGAAACAAAGAAATATATGTCGGGGCACTCGGGTACCTATGGATGGGTATTTGCCCAGATGCGCGTAGACCCCAATGACGAGAACCGGGTTTATACCCTGGGTCTCTGGATCAATACCTCCGCCGATGGAGGGGCTACATTTGAACCCATCAAGCGAAAGATCCATGCCGACCAGCACGGTATGTGGATTGATCCCGATAACTCCAATTACATCCTGGCTGCCCATGACGGAGGCATCTCGGTCTCCTACGACAAGGGCGAAAACTGGAGAAACCTGATCGAAGAACTTCCACTGGCTCAATTCTATAATGTGGAATTTGATAACAGCGAACCCTTCAGGGTATTTGGCTCTGTACAGGACCACCACAGCTTCTATTCCGAGGTGGACCTCTCCAGGGGAAAGGATAAGATTAGATCTACAGAATGGGAATATACCCTGGGAGCCGAAGGAAGTACCCATGTGGTGGATCCGCGGGACAACAGCTCCATCTACGCTTCCCTATTTTACGGCAAACTGGCTAAAGCTACCGTGGAAGGCTATCCCGATGATATGGAGTGGGTATTGCCAACAACCTTCCCTGATGAGCCTGAATTCAGGGGACAGTGGATGGCCCCCACCCTCTTGTCCAACCACAATCCGGATATTGTCTATCACGGGATTCAATATGTTCTTAAGTCCACTGATCAAGGCGGAACCTGGGAACAGATTAGCCCGGACCTTACATACAACGATCCGGAAAAACAGGGTGATATTTCCTATCAAACCATCACCGCCCTGGAAGAATCAAAGTTCAACTCAAAACTGCTTTATGTTGGCACGGACGACGGCCGCCTCTGGAGTACCCGTGATGGTGGAAAGAACTGGGAAGATATCCGTAAAGATCCTCTACCTGTAAGGTGGATTTCCCGGATTGTGGCCTCCAAATACGATTTCGGTACCGTTTATGTGACCCAGACCGGGCGCAGGGATGATGATGCTGCAGTTTATATCTGGCGCTCCACCGATTTTGGAAGTACCTGGGAAGATATCTCAGCCAATGTTCCGGCCGGACCGGTCAATGTGATACGGGAAGATCCGGATGAAAAGGATATTCTTTACCTGGGAACCGATGTGGGGGTCTATGTTTCCAAAGATGCCGGGGAGAGCTGGGAGGTCCTGGGCGACCTTCCCTGTACTTATGTACATGACCTTGCCATCCATCCGCGTGAAAACCTGATCATCGTTGCCACGCATGGACGCGGCATGTTTGTGCTGGATGCCGATACGGTAAACAAGGTCCAGGAGGAAGAAGAAGAATTGGATGACTAACTATTAAGAGATCAATATGTACACCATCTATCACAATCCCCGATGCAAAAAGAGCAGGGCTGGTTTGCTATATGCCACTGAGAAAAAGATGGAATTTCAGGTGCGCGAATACCTGAAGGAGCCACTTAGCGAAGCTGAACTGACCGCCCTGGTAATGAAACTCCATGTGAAACCCAGGGAACTCGTTCGAACCCAGGAAGAGATCTTCCGCAAAGAACTGAAAAGACTGAACCTGAATGACGAAGAGTGGATCAAGGTAATGGTCGAAAATCCCAAGTTGATACACCGGCCCATTGTAGAGGGAAAGTACAAAGCAGTTGTTGGCGATCCACCTGAAAACATCGACCAGCTCTAAGCAACCTTTTAGCTTTGCTTTTCGTACTAAAGTATAAATGTGAAGATCATGAAAAAATTCCGCCTGATCCTTATACTTATGCTTCCCCTATTCTTCTTTTCATGCAAGAAGGACACAGGGCCTTACATCCAGATCAAGAACATTGAGAATCTGATCTACGAAGCCATTAGGGACTTCCGTGTTGATGAAGGAGAAGATGGCCCCTTTGTACACCAGTATTTTGTGGTCGGAGAGGCTCAGGTATACTCGTATAAGATGGCTAATGGAGTGGTGGAAGTAGATACTGATGGCCTTGACGTTCACTGGGATGCCCTGCTTGATAAATATAGCTTCTACAACCTGAACGCTTTGGTTTTGAAAACAACTTCCCATAATGAAGACGAGATTCTGGACGAGCTGCTGCTCCAGACCGATGGGGAAGCGACCCTCCTCGAAGATTTGACCCAGTGTGGTGTTGGGGTGGAATCCGATACAGAAGGAAACTTGTACATTACCGTTCTGTTAGCCAAAGCTGACTCCTGACCCAGATTCTTTTCAAGAACATTTATTTTGCTGCATCAGCTTGATTCTGATTGAGTATATTTAAACTCAAAATATACTCATCATGAAAACCAGGATTGAAAAGGATACTATGGGCGAGGTAAAGGTCCCCGCCGACAAGTACTGGGGTGCTCAAACTCAGCGTTCAAAAGAGAACTTTAAAATAGGAAATGGCCGGATGCCCATAGAGATTGTACAGGCTTTTGGCTACCTGAAAAAGGCTGCAGCAGCTACCAACCTGGAGCTGGGAGTACTCTCTGAAGAAAAGGCTTACCAGATTATGCAGGTTTGTGATGAGATTATTGAGGGAAAGCTGGATGACCAGTTTCCACTGGTGGTCTGGCAGACAGGTTCCGGAACCCAATCCAACATGAATGTGAACGAAGTGGTGGCCAACCGGGCCCATGTGATCCAGGGAAATACGCTTGGTGAAGGGAAGCCTATGATCCATCCCAACGATGATGTAAATAAGTCCCAGTCATCCAACGACACCTTCCCTACCGCCATGCATATCGCAGCATATAAAATGCTCACCGAAATAACCATACCCGGCGTAAAGGATCTTCGCGATACGCTCAAAAAGAAGGCTGATGCCAATATGAATGTTGTCAAGATTGGACGCACTCACTGGATGGATGCCACACCACTGACACTGGGACAGGAGTTCTCCGGATATGTATCTCAACTCGATCATGGTCTGAAATCATTGGTCAACAGCCTGGACCACCTCACCGAACTGGCCCTCGGCGGAACAGCTGTGGGTACCGGCATCAATACACCGGAGGGGTATTCCGTACTGGTAGCAAGGAACATCGCCCGCTTTACAGATCTTCCCTTTGTAACAGGCTCTAATAAGTTTGAGGGATTGGCCGCTCACGACGCCATTGTGGAAACCCACGGAGCCTTGAAGACCCTGGCTGTAAGCCTGATGAAAATAGGGAACGATATCCGTATGCTGGCTTCTGGTCCGCGCTGCGGAATCGGAGAGATCATAATCCCGGCCAATGAACCCGGTTCATCCATCATGCCTGGCAAGGTAAATCCCACCCAGGCTGAGGCACTGACCATGGCATGTGCCCAGGTCATGGGCAACGATGTAGCCATCAACATAGGTGGAAGCAACGGCCATTTCGAACTCAATGTATATAAGCCGATGATGATTTATAATTTTCTGGAATCGGCCCGGCTTATTGGGGATGCCTGTAGCTCTTTCAATGAAAACTGCGCTGTAGGAATTGAACCTAACAAGGATCGCATCGATGAGAACCTTAACAACTCCCTGATGCTGGTCACCGCCCTGAACACCCATATCGGATACGAAAAGGCTGCCGAGATTGCCAAAAAAGCCCATAAGGAAGGGTCCACCCTGAAGGCAGCTGCACTGTCTTTGAAATATCTTAGCGAAGAGGAGTTCGATGAGTGGGTCGATCCCTCAAGGATGACTGGTTCGCTTTAAGGTAAATGCAAAGCATAATAGTGCATGCAGAGGCCAGGTATCATATCCTGGCCTTTGATGTTTAACAGAATGTTAATCATGACTAAAAGCATTGTTAAGATGTTCTCAAAGTATTACTTTGTGCTTCAATTTTAGCCTATCATGAAAGAAGAGGGGACTAATCAACTGTTTAAAGACTTCCCGGAGATCACCACCTCCATGTGGGAAGAGAAGATCAAGGCAGATCTGAAGGGTGCCGATTACCAGAAAAAACTGGTGTGGGAAAGCGATGAAGGCATTCGTGTGAAGCCCTATTACAGGCAGGAAGATATTGAAGAACTAGATTACCTGGAGGGAATTGGAAACCTGAAAAATCAATCCGATACACCCAATGGGTGGCTCATATGCCAGCAAGTAAGTCCGGGGAAAAAAATTCGGAAAGCCAATGAAAGAATCAAAGCAGCCCTGAAAGGAGGCGCACAGGCCATTCGCATTCAACTGGGTGAAGCCCGGATTTCTGATGTTGCCATGCTTGAAGAGCTGCTGGACGGAATTTCCCTCCGGGAAACCGAATTGCATTTTGGTGGGTGCCTGGGCGCTGACGCCCTCTACACCTCACTTTGCACACTGGCATCCCATAAAGGAACACATTCCTCAGATCTAAGTGGATCTCTGGGTGCAGACCCCCTGGGAAAAATGGCGGAAACCGGTATTCCTATCGGTAGTTTTGAGAACCTGGGCAAGCTTGTGAAGAAGGTGAAAGAGTCCTCCCCCGAAATGAAGGTCGTAGAGGTACATGGTTCATTGATTCAAAACGCCAGTACAAACCTGGTGGAAGGACTGGCCTTTTCAATGGCCATGGCCAGTGAATACATGGCCATTCTGACAGATCAAGGAATTGATCCTTTCACCGCTCAGGAGGCAATCCTTCTTTACCTTAGCTCCGGCCCCAATTACTTCATGGAGATTGCCAAGGTAAGGGCTGCCCGGATTCTATGGGCGAAAATCGCAGAGGCTTATGGAGTAGAAACATCCGCGGCACGCATCCGCATCCATTCTGTCTCTTCGCAATGGAACATGACCCTTTACGATCCGCACGTAAATATGCTTCGCGGTACCACTGAGGCCATGTCATCCATTCTTGGTGGAGCTGATCTGGTGAATGTGTTACCTTATGATTATCCCAATGGAAAAGGCAGTATATTTTCCGATCGCATAGCCAGGAATGTACAAATTATCCTTCGCGAAGAAGCATACTTTGACCAGGTTGCAGACCCGGCTTCAGGCTCCTATTATATTGAGAATCTGACCGATTCTCTTGCAGAAAAATCCTGGGACCTGTTCTGCGAAGTGGAGTCCATGGGAGGATTCAGAAAGGCTTTCGCAGCTGGGTGGATCCAGGAGAAGGTAGAGACTTCACGCAAGAAAAAAACTGATCGGGCCTCATCAGGCAAGGGAAGAATTCTGGGGACCAATGCTTATCCTAATTTCCATGAGCTGAACCTGAATCAGCTAATTGCTGCACCCAAAACAGAAGAAAAGGATACTGCCGGTTCGACTCTCAAACCACTCCAACCCTTCCGTCTTTCCTGGCCATTTGAAAAGCTCCGTTTAGACACAGAACGAAGCACAAAAACGCCCAGGGTACTGCTGCTCAAATATGGAAATCCAGTATGGATGACCGCCAGAGCCACATTTGCAGGAAACTTTTTTGCCAGTGCAGGATACGAGATTGTGGACCGAAGCCCTTTCAAAAATGTAGAAGAGGGCATTACATTCGCTTCCTCCGGAGATTTCGACATAGTGGTTCTCTGCAGCTCAGATGATGTCTACGGAGAGACCGCCCCGGCTGCTCAGAAAGCACTTTCTGGCTTATCCATTGTAGTGATTGCAGGTTACCCTGCCGACAACATCGATGAATTAAAGAAAGCAGGGCTCGAGCATTTCATACATAGGAACAGCAACGTGCTTCAAACCCTGACCAGCTTCAATAAGGCACTTCTTTAACCAAAGGACGCTTAAGATATTAGACTGATATGAGACCAGATTTTACCAAAATAAATTTCCGCGATCTCAAGGCACCCTCAAATGTAGAGCCTGTCTCCAATCTGTGGGAAACACCGGAACATATAAGCATCAAATCTGCCTACGGAAAGGAAGATCTGGAGCAGATGGAACACCTCAGATATGCCGCCGGTTTTGCACCCTTTCTACGCGGACCCTATTCGGCCATGTATGCCATGCGGCCCTGGACCATCAGGCAATATGCTGGTTTTTCCACTGCCGAGGAGTCCAATGCATTTTACCGAAGAAACCTGGCATCCGGACAAAAAGGTTTATCTGTGGCCTTCGACCTGGCCACTCACCGGGGATATGATTCCGATCATGAGCGGGTGGTAGGCGATGTAGGCAAGGCCGGCGTAGCCATTGATTCCGTCCTCGATATGAAAGTCTTGTTCGACCAGATCCCTCTAAACAAGATGTCGGTTTCCATGACCATGAATGGAGCCGTACTGCCGATCATGGCCTTTTATATTGTAGCCGGTCTGGAACAGGGAGCGTCGCTGGAAGAACTGAACGGAACCATCCAGAACGACATCCTGAAGGAGTTTATGGTCCGGAACACCTACATCTATCCTCCGGAGATGTCTATGAAGATTATCGCAGATATCTTCGAGTTTGCCTCAAGGAGCATGCCCAAATTCAACAGCATATCTATCTCCGGATACCATATGCAGGAGGCAGGGGCCACAGCTGATATTGAGCTGGCCTATACCCTGGCTGACGGACTGGAATATCTGCGCACAGGGGTGAAGGCAGGCATCGATATTGATGCTTTCGCACCTCGACTCTCTTTTTTCTGGGCCATCGGGATGAACCACTTTATGGAGATTGCCAAAATGCGCGCCGCCAGGATGCTGTGGGCCAAACTGGTCAAACAGTTCAATCCTAAAAATCCCAAGTCCATGGCCCTCCGGACCCATTCCCAGACTTCCGGATGGAGTCTTACCGAACAGGATCCCTTTAACAATGTAGCAAGGACATCTATAGAAGCTATGGCCTCAGTGCTGGGTCATACCCAGTCACTCCATACCAATGCCCTGGATGAAGCCATTGCCCTTCCTACAGATTTCTCCGCAAGAATCGCCCGAAATACCCAGCTCCATCTTCAGGAGGAAACTGAAATCTGTCGTTCGCTTGACCCCTGGGCAGGTTCACATTATGTGGAAACCCTGACTCATGAAATTGCACAACGGGCCTGGCAACATATCGAAGAGATTGAAGAGTTGGGAGGTATGGCTGCAGCCATTGAAACCGGTCTTCCTAAGATGCGCATCGAAGAAGCAGCTGCCAGGAAACAGGCACGAATCGATAGTGGCAAGGATACCATCGTTGGGGTAAACCAGTACCGCCTCGATAAAGAAGATCCCCTCGATATTCTCGAAGTGGATAATACTGCTGTCCGTCAGGCACAGCTGGACCGTCTAGCTAAACTAAAAAAGGAACGTGATTCGGATAAGGTAGCTGCTTCTTTGAAAGCTATAAGCGATTGCGCTCTAGGCGGTAAAGGTAATCTTCTTGAACTTTCAATTGAAGCCGCTAAACAACGCGCTACTTTGGGTGAGATCTCCACCGCCATTGAGGAAGTCTCCGGTCGGTACAAAGCAGTGATCCGCTCCATCTCGGGTATATACTCTTCTGAATCGGGAGATGACAAGGCCTTCGGAGAGGCCCGTGCCCTGGCAAAGGAATTTGCATTCAAAGAGGGTCGTCAACCCAGGATCATGATCGCCAAAATGGGTCAGGATGGACACGATCGTGGCGCCAAGGTGGTAAGTACAGGTTACGCCGATATTGGCTTTGATGTGGACATTGGTCCTCTTTTCCAGACTCCAGCTGAAGCTGCCAAACAGGCCGTGGAGAATGATGTACATATTCTGGGAATATCTTCACTTGCCGCCGGCCACAAGACACTCATCCCCCAGGTCATTGGGGAACTGAATAAACTTGGAAGAGAAGATATCATGGTGATTGCGGGAGGGGTGATCCCTGCCCAGGACTATGATTTTCTCTACAAGGCAGGTGTCATTGCTATTTTCGGACCCGGTACACGTGTAAGTGAGGCAGGCAAGGATATACTTAAAGTATTACTGGAGACTTATTCATAGATAACGCTCTTTTTAAGCGTGTCATGAAATAATATTAACCTGGTTTTAGGAGCCAGATCCTGAAAGAATTTCTGTTTTTCCTGGAGCTGTAAATCGGGTTCCAGGTCATACCCGCACCAAAGCTCCTGCTTCAGGAAAATTTCCATTGGAAGCAGGTCCGACACAAAATAAGCAGGCCCATCTTCTGTATGAATCACCGGTACCACCATGCCCCTGGTATGACCGTTGAAAACTTTAAAGCTCATCCATTCGATATCCCAATCTTCCAGCCAGTTAATCCGGTCCAGATATTTAAATAAGCCCGTACAAAACGAGTCCGCCTCAAAGGGATCCGGATCAAGGGCATATTGATAGTGTTCTTTTAGCAGGTGATAGCGCGCATTGGGAAAGCGTTTCACAATATTCCCCGGTACTCTTTTAAATGCCCCGCTGGCATGATCAAAATGAAGGTGGGTAAAGACCACATCTGTGATCTGATCCAGCGTTACCCCCATACGCTCTAGCTCCTCTTCAAGGCTTACCGGGATTTCCAATCCATACTCCCGGCGCAATTTCATGGGTAGAAAATCGGCAACACCCGGATCTATAAGTACTTTTCGATCATCCTCCTCCACTAAAATGGCATGCATGGGAAGTCTCATATAAGCCTCCTGGTCAACTTCATACTTAGCAGCAATTTGAGCAAGTTCAAGAGGCTTTATCATCTCCGTGGCCTGCACCTTCAGGTAACCGCAATTAACACTGTTTATCTGCATACAAGGCAAAAATATGAAACCAGCTTACACCCTCAACAGGCGCGCTATCATTTTTTTACATTTTTTCTTGGTTAAAAAGAAATTTGAGTCTATTTTTGCACTCCGGTAAAATAATTATCGGAGTTCTAAATAATACGGTCCGTTCGTCTAGGGGTTAGGACGCCAGGTTTTCATCCTGGTAACAGGGGTTCGATTCCCCTACGGACTGCAACAAATGCCTCGTAAACTCAATGTTTACGGGGCATTCTGCTTTTTTAGACGCCCTGATTGGACACCTAAGCTGGGTTTCCCGGCAACAATCTGCTCTCCTTCTTTCATGTGCCTACTACCCTCTTACTGAATGATATGTTCTACATTTTGGGTATGTAGTCCAAGGACTATAGTTCTACTCCATGCCATTGAAGAGAGATTTCCTCATGGATTTAATCATTGTTCTTATTTGCACTAACTGTAATTTGATCTGACTTTTGGTTTAATTTAATTCTGGTTTTACCCACGATCATATCCGGAGACTTGATAAGAATTGGTATATCCTTTTTTTTTCGAATCCATTCTGCTCCAAAAACATAGTATGAAGAAAACATATGACCTTCATACGATCGTAGGGATTTGTTCTCTGAAAAAAAATCAACCCACACATAATTGGGTTTCCTCTTCCAAACACCTACTCTACCAAGATGTAAGGCAGGAAGCCTTTTCTTTCTCAACTTCTTTACTACATGCCGGATAATATGTCTAATCTGTGTATAATCGTTGGATTTATTTGTTAATAAAACCTGTGCTTTCACTCTTCTTATTTTACCTGCACTCCTATTTTCAACGTTTCTTACTTCATACCGGGAGTGGTGTAAACGCCATCCATGTTCCTTCAGATTATTCACGTACTCTTTCTTCATGAGTCTCCAAAGTACACGAATAAATACTTTTCTGTAGTGCATTTTGTTCTTGAATGTAGACACACCAAACCACAACATATTTGTATCAATCACACTTTGCAATGCTGGTAAATCCACATCATTATTTATTGCCTCCTGAAGTTTCACCCCATTGAGAAATAATGAATTTGGTAATTGTCTTCCACATTCAATACTAAATGCATATCTATCATAAGATTTGAAGAACATTTGGAATTTCCATGCAACATTTATTGCATGAGTGATTTGGGTTGCTCGACCCAATGAACCTGTTTTGCAAGCAACATGAAGTTGTTTCGTATTTTCCTGTATGATATTCTCGTAAGCATATTCGAACTGAAAATCATCATGTGAGATAATGCCATCTGCAACTAAAAATATTATACCAAAAGGTAATTGAAGATCGAGTAGCCGACTAGATACTTGCTCAAGATTGTTTAATGCAATCAATATGGAAATAATAACTGCATGGCAGTTCTCAATCAAATGATCAAAGTTCCTGAGCACCTCAGTTGAATATAATACTTCTGTCTCCTTCGTATCTACATATTTAATTTGTAATCCTTCATAGTATACCTTACCATGTGAGATCGCATTGCGCATTACCTTACTGCACCCTCTCGACAAATCTTTCAATCCATTCTTCTCAAGTGATTCTATTTGTGCATTAATATTTGCATCTCGCAACTTTTTATTATTCTTGCATTCCATGATCCCTAGTGGCACACGGATAAGTTTTCTATAAACATGTTCGAAATACCTCACGTATTCCGGATGCCATATCAATTCGAAATCCCTGATGCCATTTGGTGTGCTAGAATCAGATTTTATTTCAATGTTCCAACTTGGTGCTTTTTGCAAAAGTGAAAATACTGCACTTGTTATACCTACATTCTCTGATTTAAGGGTATTGAGAAAATGATCAGCGTTTTCACTGAAAAGTTTGATCAAAGATTTGGTTGTATCCCTATTGATGTAACATAAGGGTCTGGTTGATGCAAATCGATGGAGACTATAGATTATATTGTTTTGTGTACTGCCAACAGGGAGATCACCGAATTCTTCATTAATGCGGAGCATTTTTAACTGCAAACTGGTTTTCTCGATGAAATAATTACTGAAGAATTTGTTAACGGACATAAGTCATCACTATTGACATATAAAAATAGCATATTAATTTAAATGTCAACTATTTACAAAACGTTTTACCAGTTCAGAATAGTTATGATTCTCAAATTACTATGACTGTATCTAGCGTCCAAAATATATTTCGTATAACATTGAGATCATTGTGAACTAGCATGATTAACCAATGAATACGTTTTAATTAATTCAACAACTACTGAACTTTTAGTTGTGCCAAGTGAGCTGTATTCAAATTTATGCAGGAAAGGGTCCAGATTTGCTCCAATCCTTTCTGCATATTAATATAATTTCACTTATACTTATACTTTAGATATATATTGTATATAATACATATACTGCTTATTATAAAATACAAGTACTTTAATTATCATTTCCTCAACATTTATTACATCTTGAATAATGGTAAACTCTACTAAATAACATTGATCCCGGCATACTCTCCACTTGAGTAAGTGTTTTTTTATCCAAAAAACAAAATAGGTGTCCAACAGACATATCTGTTTACAAGAATTTCATGCTGGAAATCACTTTTATAAAAAATTATAATCCCAAGAAAAAATCACAAAAGGATCACTTTTACATAAAATGAAATGTATTTATGAAAAATCCCCCACCAGAACGTGAGGGATTTTGAAAGAATCATTGTATTAAAAACCAGAAATAATGTTCAACAATCCTTATATAAATACGTTTTCATCCGGAATAAGTGAAAGTTTTTTTAGTATAAATTATGCTAGTTCATTTCCCCGTATTAAAACTGCTCTCAAGAATCAAAACCCTTCAACGTCAAATGCTTTGAATAAAACATATCCAAAGAATAAACGTGAAATATTCTCATACAAATACACAATTGCTCTTGATTGGTTACAATTTGTTTGTGTACCAAATGATGAAAGATTCAGCATGGAACAAATACCACATCCAGATGTGATCATTGATAAAGTAATTATGCATCACAATCCCAACTTTTATTATTGTTACCGAATAATTTATAAGGGAATTGAGATGTGTGATATATATATGTACCCAACCAACGAAAATTATAAGGCATCAGAACTATTGATCAAAATATCCAATCACTTATTATACACGCAGGACTGGAGTGATCAGGTTGAATATTTATTGCATTTATTGAGCTTAAAAATCGCTCGTTTCAATCATCTCGATATTGCTGTGGACAGCGTCAGTAATATCAAGATTTGTGAAAGTTGTCGGGGATATTTCCGTAACAGGACTATTCAAATAAACAACGAGGCATTAATGATCACACCAAAGGATTTCAAAAAAAAGACGTTGATGTGGAATATGTATACAATCGGCAGTAAGTCCAGTGAAAAGTTCGCACGGGTCTATAATAAATCACAAGAGATAAAATACAGTGGGAAAGAATACATACTGGACTTCTGGCATTTGAATGGACTAGAAAAGGAAAATGTCTACCGTTTTGAAATCAGTCTTGGTTGGAAAATCTTAAAGATGTATCCCTCTCTATCACTAAAGGACTTGTCAAAGCCAGAAATATTATCCGAGCTGCTTGAGAAAGAAGTAAGAAAGTGGTTGATATTTAAGTATGTTAAACTGGAATTTTTGCGAAATCATCGTAAGGAACATGCTTTTAATAAGGGGACGGAGAGACCACTATTTAAGTGGAACAGACTACCAAAACAAATTAATTATTTAACCAAAGTTCCTGTTGCCCCACGCAAGAGAAATGAAGCCAAACGATCAATTACGTTCTCATTGGGGAAAGTGAGAGAAGACCCTGCGTGTTCAACAACAATGGATTATGTGAAAGTGATAAAAACAACGGCCGGAGATTTTGATCTGGTAGATTGGATGAACGTTAAAATTGACTATATGTTCCGGAAGAATGGTATTGATCCAATACCAATTTTTTCTGGCGGAACATCGATTACGTGAAATGAAATTAATGAAGAGCAGCATGTTGGATAATGCTCTGATTTTCCCTGATGGGCAATTCCATTAATAATAACCACTTTAAGTATCACTTCTGTAGTAAGTGATACCAGTTCAGATTATATATGCCGCTGAATATCTGCAAATTACAGTCGTTTCGTAACTTTATTGTTTATTTTTCGTATCACTTATGTATATTATAGTATATTTTTGATACTTAAATCAAACACTATGGGACTTAAAGGTCAATCAACAACAGCATCATTTTTGGAATGGGACTCAATGCTGGTACTACTCCAAAAACTTGAAAGGGACAGTCAATACAAATTCCAGTTACTTATTGCTGTAGGTTGCTTCACAGGCTTGCGGATAAGCGATTTATTGAAATTACGATGGAGCGATGTGCTCACGCATGATCACATTTTAGTCACGGAAGGAAAAACAAAAAAAGACAGAAAAATAATGTTAAACCCAACTCTCCGGGAAATAATCGTCAGATTATATCATAAGTTGAAGATTACCAACAATGATGAATACCTATTTATCAATAGATATAAAACCAAACCGATTAATATTCAGTACGTTAATCGGAAATTAAAAGACATAGCTAAGCAATACAAACTCAATATACCTTTGAACAGTACATCAAGCCATTTTTTCCGTAAAACATTGGGTCGCCACGTCTGGACAATGAATAATTATTCGGAGAAATCCCTTATACTTCTTTCTGAATTGTTTAACCACAGTAATACAAAAATTACCAAAATATACCTTGGCATTAAGCAAGAAGAATTAGGAGATATTTATCTTAAACTTTAGCATTTGTAATATGTAATCATCAACAATGTTGAAAAGACACCCTTGGTGATCTATGCATCAATAATTGTTGAGCTAGTGGAAATGCAAATTTGGTTTTTATAGACAATTACCTCTACATCCGAATTGAAAAATGAATACCATTTTCACAGAAATATTTGCTCTGATCAATGAAAATCTTTGCAACTCTTACTATATCCAAAACAATCAGTAGATTTATCGTATCATAGATAATACCTCAACAACATGCCATTTGGGAAGAATGGCTACAATAAATTATTACGATGAGAAACATCTTGCTATTGATACTCAGTATTCCCTTAATAGTTTCTAGCTGTAATCAAGACCTCCCTACTACAATAACAGGTAGACTAACAAATATCCAAGACACAACAATTTCGATTATTATCGGCCGTGATCCAATAACTAGGATTACGCCAACTGGATACAATGACGTTTTTACAATAAACAGAGATGGGACATTTTCTATCCCAATAAAAATGGAATACCCAAGTATGGTTACATTAATGAGTGAAAACTTCAATTTCCATACAAGTGTTATTCTTACACAAGGTGGCGAAATAAACCTTTCAGCGAACTGCGATGATACGAAAAAGACATTGGAATTTAATGGAATTAACGGTAGTCTAAATGCTTTCTATCTCAAGTTGAGTAATTTTTACAATAGTGCATATAATGAACTACGTCAGCATAGTGACTCCTATTCGCTTTTTAAGAATGGATTGGACAGCCTACAATCGATTTCATTAATGATGCTTGAGGACTTCAACAGTTCAGAGAAATTAAACAAGAAAGAAGTGCTGTGGCTTAATTCCGTGATCAATTACAGAAAGTTTTCTAGTCTGTGCTACCGTGCGTATGATTTAAAAGTTAATCCGGGGGATTCTGCTTTCCAATTCTTCCAAACACTAAAACTCAATGATCAAGAAGCGATCCAAGTTAGCCGTTCATATAATGAAGCTATCTTGCTTTACATTCTACATGAGGTAAATGCCAAAGGAATATCACACTCAAGCTCGAACGATAATACGGCATACTTTGATACCTATTACCACACAATTATTGAAAAATTAACTGGAAAAGTTAAGGATGTGATTCTAACCATATTTATTTCAGATTTACTCAAGAATAATGATGGTTTTGCTGTTGAATATTATGAAAAGTATCTTGTTGATTGTAAATCTCCGGAAATGGTGGTAAAGACATCCGGTTTGCATGCAGATTATCTTGAGGTAATGAATCAAACTCTCAGTGAAAATGTGAACTTTATTTCAACCGATCAACAAAGACCAATGGACGTGTTAAGCCAATTTGAGAATAAAGTAGTGTATCTGGACTTTTGGGCAAGTTGGTGTTCTCCTTGCTTAAAAGGTATTCCGTACACTAAAGAATTGGCAGAACATTATAAAAACTCAAATCTTGTAGTATTGTATATCGGTAATTCGGACCAGAAAGCCAACCTCATTAATGCCATTAAAAAACACAATATTGAGGGAAACCATATCATACTAAATGAGGAAGAAACGAAAATCTGGAGAAATGAATTTGAAATTACAGGCATTCCCACATATGTTATGATCAACAAGAGCGGGAAAGTGTATGATAAAAATGCTCCTGATCCCAAAACAAAGGAGGCTTATAAACAAATCGATAGCTTACTCTCAATTAACTAAACTAATTCCGCACCAACATATTGAGTGATATAAGTTGACAGTTCCTTTTTACTGCCTTAAATCCTTCCTGACGCTGTTTTGAAGCCGAAAATTGCACTAACACTTGCCTAAATAATATCTTATAGCTTTGGCATTATTCATCGGGAAACGGCTCTATTGGAACTGTGGGAGAAATGAAGCATTGGTGGAGAGCCGGGTGTTGAGGGGGTGAATAGGTAGGCGTTGAGGGGTGTGGGTAGGCAGGTGTTATATTTCGGTATCCCGAAGACATTTCTTTTTAATTAAAGCACCCCCTCCATAAAGCCGGGTAACACCATGCATATATCCGGCTACCAAAATTTCATTCACCTTTTGTCAATTATATTTTTTTGTAATTTTTTATAAAATGAAATTTTTGCTATTGTTTTCGGATAGGAATTACTTCGTTCAGCATTTCTTTGACTTGGAGCTTATGAACATCCCTGTAGTAACGTAGCATCTTTACATCTGTATGTCCCGTAAATTTTTTGATATAATGGTCGTTATATCCCATTTCAACGAGTATGCTCACTGCACAATTTCTTGCCCATCTGTTGCTCACTTTTTTATGCATCTCAAAATACTCTGTCCGTGGCTTATCTTCATTTGATAGCTCGAAACGAAACGGTAACTTTCTATCCAACCCTGCTATCTTGAAAACTACCTTCAGCCGGGCATTAAACTTATTTGACGATGGAAAATCCGGTAGTTTGTTACCATACTTTAAAATTATCGGGGTTACATAATGCTTGTTGGCCATATTAACCACTTTTGTGTCTGTCTTCTGCTGTTCAAACTGAACTTGTACCTCATCATCAAGGATCGAAATATTATCTTTTGTTAGGTTAAAAAAATCTGATTTTCGTAATCCACCAAACCACGTTTGAAGGATAAATAGGTCCCTAATGAGAGCATCATTTTGGTTGTCAAATTTAAAGAAGAACAAATCATCAAACTCCTTCTTTAGAAGTGCATGGGTGTTTTTAAATGGATTGGATGATATTTTTAACAATGATGATTTTTTTGATTTCGAATTTCTTAATTTGAATCGCTTATAATCTTCTGTATTTATCACCTCCTTTTCCTCAAAAAGCCACTTCCCGAATCCCCTCATAATTTTCAAGTACTTCTCCACCGTTGAAACCTCGTAAAAGCATTGACGCTCACCATTCTTTATTTTTTTTTGATACCCTTTTTTGATAATAAATGTAAAGTACCTCTCTAACCATAAGCTATTAAAATCCCTAGCTCTACAATTATCACCTGTTCTTTCAATGTATCTAAAGATTGACGGTTGGATTACGCCATACTCATCAGGTGCATACTTCGTTATGAACTCATCCCAAAAATCCAAAATATACTCCCTCTTTAGCAAGTCTTCATTTCCTTTCACTTCCCTAAGCTCTTTCATGAAAGGTGAATTCAGAGCATCATCGTCCAATCCAGAACCCCCACCAGATAAATTGAAAGTTAAAAATCCATCTTTCTCTGAAAGGTATTTTGTGTTAAAAGGTTCAAAAAATATATAGGTACATTCCAATACATTTTCACGTGTAGGGATTATTTTTTGTTGAAATAAAGTGTAAATGGCATCCTTGACAAAATGTTCAATATTTGCCATGTGCAAATTTAAATCCCTAATCGGTTTATAATACTTACCACCGATAATTGTTCCTTTACTCCAGTGCTCTGGTTTTACACTGATTCGGATTTTTTTTCCATCCATGAAATCATACACCGGAATTTCAATATCCTTGAACAGGCTGCTTCTGATGCGTATCATTACTTGTTTTCCATTTTTGCCTTCGTATCGCTTTAGCGTTCGAGTTACTTTGTAAGGTAGTTTCATATTTTAGACACCTTTTTTAGACACCTTCAAATATAGGCCATATACCTGTCAATACAAAGGTTTAAGCGATATATATGGGTATTATGATTCCCCTACGGACTGCAATTACAAAGATAGAACCCTCTGATTTTCAGGGGGTTTTGTTTTTGTGCACACCCTGATTGCACACCTTTTTCTGAATTATTCCTGTTCTCTACTGAAACTGGTAGAAACTCTATGGTTTCATTGGGGTACGGACACACGAAATCCTTTATCCCCCATCTACCCGCAACAGCGTAATTGTTGATAGACAAGTTTAAATAATTGATATTTAACAACATATACGCATTATTGAAAATAACAATCATTAAACAAAGAGATATTCATACAATTTCAATTAAATGTGATGAATATTGTAGCAGTAAGCATCGGCATTTGCTCCCCCACCTATTTATAGGTAATCCAGCATACTACCATCATCTGGATGTTTTAACAGCGATTATTACTAACTAATGTGGTCGGGAGTTGGTGTGTATTCGTTTACCAGAGCACCCACTGCGGTTTTAAACGCCAATAATAACCGTCCTCTGCTTACTAACAGCCAAATCATGCATGCTTTATTCTCCGTTTTGTTAATGCAGTAGGGGAGTTGAAAACTGCGGTGCAAACCTGATTGGCTATTAACCACTATGTATCAATCTTGACTTTGACAGGGAATCCAATTTAGTTGTGGGAATTTGCCATCGTTCGAAGAAAGTCAACCCTATGGATTTGAGTTGAAAAGAACATGATGACAATTGATTTGGTGTTCGTTCAGGATTTTTCCTCAACGGAAGCAAACTATTCTGCATTCACTCGATATCTTCGAAGAACTCATGCAGAGTATATCCATAGCAGTCGAGCAAGTTAAAAAGACTGCTCAAGGTCAGGTTCAAGCCGTACTCACCACGTTGAATTTGCCGTCTGGTCGCACCGTATTCAGCGTATTCATCCTGATTCCTACCTTCAGAGAATCGTATTTCTCTAAGCACATTTCCAATTGACTCTAACCTTTGGTTACTATTAATTTTTGCTTCTTCACCAACTTCAATCATACATCGATTTTCAGATAAATACTAAGCGAAGACGGTTTCGCTCGTCATGAAGTGCAAAAACATGTACCAAAACGGTCAAAATCTCCAAAATAGAAGCAAAAAATGTGACTTTAATGGTGGAGTATGGTTAGGGTAAAAGGCTGGAAATTGGCAATATAACGGCAGTTTATTCGTGTCACCACGTAGATAGGCGAAAAAAGTTCCCCTACACACAAAATACTTGTGAATTTCTTAACCAGCCTGTTGAAGCATACCATATTTCGCACCAATCTGCTTGACCTTGAGGATGGTTTTGTTGCTGGCTGATGTGATTTTGGAAATTTCCCTGATGGTACGCTTCTTATTCAAATACTTTAGTATCTCACGGCTCTTGTCTTTGTTGAGGAACTGGCGTTCACTTTCATTGCTTCCTTCTGGGCGACCAAGTTTACCGCCTTTCTGAACGTACACTGCCCGTCCCATCATCGTGCGTTCCTTTATGTTTTCCAATTCCATTTCATAAAGAGATGACATTACTGAAGAAATCATCTTCCAAATTGGGTTCTTCTTTCCGTTTGGTCGGCTTTGTAATCCATTGTTGAGGACATGAACGTTCACTTCATTCTCTTCTAACCACTCTAATGTTCGGATAACATCACCAGTATTCCGTCCAAGCCGAGAAAACTCTTCAACCACCAAGTCCGACACTTCCCCTGCCTCAACCAGAATAAGTACTTCTTTACCCTTTGGACGGTCTTTAAACGGCATGCTACCGCTTACCTTATCGAGTAAGGTCAGGTCATAGATATCTGAATCTAATCCAAACCTGTCTCCGCTTTGCTGTAGGGTTGAAACCCTGTTGTATTTGACCTTCATTTTGATTCCCTTTTATTC
>RCND010000366.1_pt1 | contig 25487 bp, 26 predicted proteins | sample 2041351 | NCBI WGS metagenome assembly RCND01 (sample SAMN09708230, study PRJNA481090) | Marine sediment metagenome, whole genome shotgun sequencing project. | biome: marine sediment; feature: ocean; material: sediment; isolation source: Sewage treatment plant 12B marine sediment (STP12B) ... | reverse complement strand
TCAATCAACCTGAGATGGTATTGGTCGCTTCAATATTTTTAGAAACGCTTGAAGATAGACAGATGCAAAGTGGGTTTGCTGAAATGTTGAAACATGGACTTATTCAAAATGCAGCCTATTGGCAAGAGCTGAAAGCATTGAAAAATCTTCGTGTTATTGATGACCATATCTTTAAATCTGTGTCAATAAAGAATAACGTAGTACTTAAAGACCCTACCGAACAGCATCTGCGTAAGATATTGAATTATGGCCATACACTTGGTCATGCCATTGAATCTTACTTTCTTGAAAACGAAGAGAAGGAAACGCTTTTACATGGCGAAGCCATAGCCATTGGTATGATATTAGAAGCATATCTCTCGCATAAATTGACCGGACTTACGCAAGAGGAATTAGAGGATATAAAATCCACTTTTTTAAAACGATATCAAAAAATTGATTTCACCGATAATGATATCACCGCTATTTTGTCACTATTGAAATTCGATAAGAAAAATTCCCATGGCAATATCAACTTCGTGCTTTTAGAAGCTATTGGCAACCCGATTATTGATGTGAAAATACCCAATGAATTATACCTTGAGGCATTTACATACTACAAAGAACAATAGCTTCACATACTAAAATCGGTGATACACAACTCTTTGAATTTTTCAAAGGAAAAAACATCTAGTTTAGGTTATAGAAATTATCCACCTGAGGATAATCTTTAAAAACCAAACCACTACCATGATTCGCAAACTTGTAGATTACAAAAAACTTGACCACAAACTTGCTGCTAAACTTATCGAAACGTATCCTGACGGTTACGGGGATGAAGACATCATCACGTTTAAAAATGTTAGGGGTGAAATTATCGAAACCGTTGAATTAAGAACTAACGATACTTTTTATTTGGTAAAAATCAGTAAGAGTTTAGCTAATTTTATTTCAAACTTCGAGGAAAACATGGAAAAAGGATTAGATGCCAATGTAACAGCCTTAAACCAAGAGGAAGAGCTTAAAGCAGAACTGGAACTGCAATCTGATGAAGAGTTCATTGAGGAATCTTGATCAGACAAGGCTTAAAGATATCTTTCCCTAATCACATTTCTGTGATGCTTCTGATGGCCACAAATAATGAATCCCAAGGCAGCAACACTCATTGGGGAATCACTTGCTATTCCCATATTATGTAGTGTCTGACCCTTCATATTTGAGAAAAGGGCAATCGTTGAACGCCGAACAACCCTATATTCTTCAATTATACTTTCTTTGGTTCTTCGATCAGCGTTAGAATTAGGTACAAATAAATCTTGATCAAACCCAGGTAATGGTGTTTTATCACCACGCATAAATCGCAATGCCCTATACTGAAAAACCCTTTCAGTATCCAATACATGTATTAATGCTTCAGCAATTGTCCACTTGCCTTCAGCGTAAGCATAATTTAACTTCTCATCGGGTAGGCTTTCTAAAAATTGAGGGAAATTTTTTAGTTGACTTCTTAAAATATCAAATAATTCCACATCTCCTAAAACATCAATGTAAGTTTGATAAAAGGAATTGTATTCTTCTTTTTTTAATTCTGTTACTCTCATACGTTTTGGTATAAAAAAATCCCAAAGACAATGCCTTTGGGATTTTTATTTTTATTAATCAAAGGCTTTACATTTCATTAAAAATCTTATGCATTAAACGTTTTTTATCGTTAATACTTTCTTCAAGTGAAATCATAGTTTCAGTTCTACTGATTCCTTCTATATCATCAATCTTAAAGATAATGTTTTTGGCATGATTGGTATCTTTCGCCCTAATTTTACAAAATATATTGAATTTACCCGTTGTAATATGGGCTACGGTAACATAAGGAATTTGCTCCAGACGTTCCAATACAAATTTAGTTTGATGGGTCTTTTCCAGAAATATACCTACATAGGCAATAAAAGCATATCCCAATTTTACATAATCCAAAGTGAGCGAAGAACCGCGAATGATTCCTGATTCTTCCATCTTTTTGACACGAACGTGAACCGTACCTGCTGAAATTAAGAGCTTTTTTGCTATATCTGTAAAAGGTGTTCTGGTATTGTCAATTAACATGTCCAGAATTTGGTGGTCTATTTCGTCTAATTTAACTTTTGTCATGATAATCATATTTTTGCCAAAAATAAGTAATTAATAAATTAAATTTAATAAAACTTGAGTATTTTTAACAAAAACGTAATAAATAATTGTTTTTGGAAAATATTATTTAAAAAACACCTTTAAAATTTATCCCAATAAAACTGTGCTTTTAAAGTAGCCAGATCACTTGTGCTTAAGCAATCAAAAGTATTATGACCATAGCAATCCCCAAGTTTTCCAGTCCTTTTAATTGTAGGCTTTAAATGAATTTTTTCATCCTGAAGTATTTCTTCGAAAAGCAATCCTATTGAATCTCCGATTTTGTACTTCTCAGAATCAATTTTTTGTGCATTTAATACAAGAATATCATAGAAAAGCTTATTGTTTTCCGGTATTTCAAAGTATTCTTCCTTGCTGTATTCACCGATTGAATTTGTCGAAATCACATGTAAGGCAGTGATTAATGCCTTGAAAATATACCGTCGCGTATTTTCCCGCTCATAATCATCAGGGTAGTGTCCCGCTTCAAACAAAATAGTAGGCGTACCCAACATCTGAAATGTATCGCCAATGCAATTTGCATTAAATCCATCATCATAGCGACCCACTTGGCTAGGAATTATTTTTTGAAGTTCTCGGTTCATTGCAGCAATCAATTGCATACTTATAGCCCTTGATTCTGAAATATTACGTTCTTCATTAAATGCTGGCGCCAAAAATGAAACTGTCGCTGGTTTTGACGTACCCTCCACGTTAAAAATGGTTCTTTGATCATGTAGGTTGAAACAAAAGTCAGGTCTAAACGCCTCAAAACAATTTCTTAGTATCTTACTTTCTGGCTGACTCCTGTCTTGGGCATCTCTATTTAAGTCTATGTTATTTGCATTTACACGGGTATATGCTTTGGCTCCATCAGGATTTAACATAGGAATTATCTTGATTGTGCAATTTTTTAAAATTGAATTGGATAACGTACTTTTTGTCCTCACCCAATTTATTAAATCAAAAACCGCCTTTGTGGTGGTTGATTCATTCCCGTGCATTTGGGACCACATCAATATTCTTTTTGACCCTTTACCAAAGGTTATAGATTTAATAGGAAGCTCTTTAACAGATTCGCCAATTTTATCAACTTCAAAATTAGTCGGTAAATTTTTTAGAATCCCCAAAATATGATCGTAGGTAACATACCGTCCTTTTATTCTTTTTTCCTTTATAGATTGATAATCAAATTCGGGGAAATCCATTTTTAAAGTTTTGTATGGTTACAAATGTAACATCAATATAAATTACAATTGTAACCACATATTTTACATTTGTATACCCCAGTAGTGCCTTTTATATCATTTTTCAAATACAATTGTAAACAAATTGAATATAAATTTAGACAGCATTAATATTCATTCTTTAAATTGCTTAATACCAATAATATATAATAGTTTATTTAAACTATAGTTATAAATAAAAGTAATTATTATTGTACGTTTTAGCCAGATTTACTTCTTTCTTTTATTAGATTTGCAGAAATATTTGTTACAATGGTAAACTCAGAGGATTTTGTAAAAAGGTTGGAGAAAATACTTGGATATTACGACTTATCCGCCTCTGTCTTTGCGGATAAAATCAAAGTACAACGTTCTAGTATTTCCCATTTACTTTCTGGTAGAAATAAGCCAAGTTTAGAGTTCGTGTTGAAGGTAATCAAAACCTTTCCTGAAGTAAATCTGTATTGGCTATTAAATGGTAAGGGGACCTTTCCCCCACTTTCTACGAGTCAATCAAAAACGATTGCACCTACCCAGCATCCCATTTTACAAAAAGAAGAAGCGCCAACTGTCCAATCCACCAAAGAAAAAACGATAGAAAAAATCATTATTTTTTATAATGATGGTAGTTTCAAATCGTACAAAGAATAAGAATACTGACAAAATGGTTGTTATTTTTAATTATAGCTATTCTATTTGCCACTAAATTCTTTATTTTGTGTTCATGTTCAGAAAAATCGGCATTTCAATAGTTACACTTATAGTTTTAAGTTCTTGTTATCAACCCCAAAGGGATTGTAAGGCATTTAAAGACGGCGAATTTAGTTTTACCACGACTATTAATAAAAAGGAAGTGACCACTACCTTCTTGAGGAAAGGGGTCTTGGAAATTGACTATTTTAACGGTAAGGCAGATAGTTCATCAGTTCGTTGGATCAACGATTGTGAATATGTCGTAAAAAAACTCCATCCAAGAAACAAAGCAGAGGAGAAATCTGTTCATATGAAAATATTGGTAACAACTGATAATTCATATACATTTGAATACAGCATTGTAGGAGACAATAATAAATCTAAAGGAATAGCCATAAAAACCAACTAACTATGTTCGAAATATTATCAAGCCCTGATGCTTGGGTGGCATTGCTAACACTAACGTTTTTGGAAATCGTATTAGGTATCGACAACATTATTTTCATATCGATAGCGGCCGGGAAATTAGAACAAAAACAACGCAAAAAGGCAACCAATATAGGGTTGGTACTCGCAATGGTCATGCGAATTATATTGTTATTCGGAATTTCATTGCTTACCAGTATGAAAAAACCTTTTTGGATTTTGGATAGTGAATGGGTTTCTGGTGGAATCAGTGGCCAAGGATTGATTTTATTTGGGGGTGGACTGTTCCTACTATATAAAAGCACTTCAGAAATACATGAAAAAGTTGAAGATAAAGGGCATGATGAACGTGAAGTGAAAAGCCGTCGTTCAGCATCATTGATGAATGCCATTCTTCAAATTACCGTTATAAACATTGTATTTTCCTTTGATTCTATATTAACTGCAATTGGAATGACAAATGGCATTTCACCTAATCCGAATGACGCGCTCCTTTTAATGGTAATCGCCGTGGTCATATCCGTTTTGATCATGATGATGTTTGCAAACCCAGTAGGCGAATTCGTAAACAAACACCCATCAATTCAGGTTTTGGGCTTATCTTTCTTGATCTTGATTGGATTTATGTTAATAGCCGAGTCAGCGCACATATCGCATCTCGTGGTATTTGGCAATGAAGTAGGCACTATTCCAAAAGGATATCTGTACTTCTCAATTACCTTCTCTTTGATGGTTGAATTCTTTAATATGAGAATGAAGAAAAACAAAACTGTAGCACAAGAAATAGTTGAGGATTGATTCTTTTCACCTCCCTTTAATTAGGTCTATGATAAGCAACCTTTGGGTTTTTCTGTTTCTGCTCTCTAAAAAGGCGTTGCTGCTGTTTAACCGTTAATGTACTCCCGTCAGCACTCCATCCTGGTGGACCAAAGATGTACATTAATACATGGGAGAATTTCTTTGCTTTCTTAACGTCGTTCCAGATGTCCTTAAACTCATGTGTGAGTATAACAATTGGATTGTAGGACTCGGGCGCATGAATAACACCATACTTAACATCAACATCATCATCCAATTCTTTCCAAGTGCCGAATATTTTATCAAAAAAATTCAAGAAACCACCATGGTTTTTGTCTAAATACTGCACATTTTGGGCGTGATGTACCTGATGCATGGTATGTGTATTGAATATTTTCTCAATGAATCCCATTTTAGGAACATATTTCGAATGCAATTGAAATTGCCATAATGCCTCTATTCCAAGACACACAACGACCATCTCCGGAGGGAAGCCTAATGCCGGCAGCCACATATAAAACAAAGGTTTGTAAAGAATCGTGAACCATCCATTTCGGACAGCAGTTCCCAAATTATAGTTCTCCGAAGAATGATGCACAATATGGGCAGCCCATAACAAACGTACTTCATGATTGGCACGGTGAAACCAGTAATATGTAAAATCATCTGCCAGCTGACACAACAACCAAATATACCATGCATACCCAAAAGAGGTATAACCCATAATATTGGTCCTTATACCATCTACCATTGGATTGAACAATTCATAGGTGAATTCGAATATCACGATTGCAGAAATCACCTTGATCAAGGGTGCGATGATGGCTGAACCTACGCCCATAAAGCCACTAGCAAACAAGTCTTTCCACACATACAAATCCTCATCACCATGAGTTTTGCTATAAGCTAGTTCCAATAAAATAAACGCTATAAAACAGGGTGCTCCGTACACCAGGGGGTTGGTAAAATCCATAGATTTCAATTTATTGCAAAGATACAGTATAATGTGGGATCCTTGCAAAACATCTTAATGGGATTATTCCTTATTGTCCCTTAAAATTTCATTTTGTTCTTTCATGAGCTGCTCCAAGTTGGCCAACAATTCAATGTTCTTTGGGGTCGTCTCTTCTGAGTTAGAAGGGTCTTCTGCCTTAGTCCGGAAACGGTTCATGAACTTAATAACCACAAAAATGGTCAATGATATTATCGCAAAATCAATTAACACTTCGATTAATTCACCATATCCTATTGCCACTTCTTTGACTTCAGCATAGGCTTCACGAAGTACATATTTCTTTTCAGACAAATTAACCCCTTCAGTCATTAGGGATAATGGTGGCATGACAACCTTCTTTACCAAAACATTCACAACCTTGTTAAAAGCAGTTCCTATGATGATGCCTATAGCCATATCAATCATATTGCCTTTAATCGCAAAATCTTTGAATTCCTGAACAAATTTTTTCATTGAAATCGCTAAAATAAGGTTATTTGACCCTCATCGTCTACTTCGGGGTCTTCCGTGTTTTTAGGCTTTTTTTTTGAAGCTTTAGCGGTTTGCGAGCTTACATCTTCCTCGTCAACAACTTCAATCTCACTGGCCTCTTGCTCCTCAGGTTCTTCATACGGTAATGAGTCCATTACATTAATATTTTTTACCTTGTCCGAGGTTAATTGATTACCTAAAGCTTTTATTCCTTTAATCGCTATAAAATCTTCTATATCAACACTTAAATTAGGCTTAGCCTCCTTACCTCTTGGTTTAGAATATTCTAATTCAACAACCGGTCGCCAATCTGTGGAAACCAATTCCAAATACGATTTTTGATGCTCGGAAATAAACAAATCTTCCTTATTTCCTTGTTCAATCAAAAATCGTTTTACATAAAATCGTTCTTTATCGCCATCCCAATATATTGCCGACAATGGTTTGTTCGGATTCCACTTTTCAAGTACAATCATATCGTCATCAAAACGGGAAGTCATAGTTGGTAAGATTGTTTTTGCAATTCCCTTTTGGTTGACAATCAACAAAAGATCATCTCCTCGAAACTCCCCAAGCAACTCTCCCCGACTATCTACATTGAGTCGCCGAACAACATCATCGAACCAAATTTTACGTGGTTTTAAAGTTGAAACTCCTTTTTCCTTAAGCTCAATTCGCTTAACCGTATATTTTGTGACGATATTTCCTTTGGAGGCTCTGCCCTTTATGAGAACATCTGCAAAATCTATATCCCATTTTAGTTTTTTAATACTGCTTACTTGTCTGAGATTAATCGTCACAATTTCTGCTTCACCATTGGGATTTGCAGAGAAGTAATATACTAATGATCCTGGCTTGCCAGTGGTTAAATCATAAAGCCTATCTCTAGTGACACTCGTCACATTAAATCTTTTAATATAGGTAGGACCGCCTTTACCATCTTTGTAAATCAAATTATAGGTGGTGCGCTTATCCTTTTTCTTAAAGACTGCCACATGAATAATATTCTTTCCGACAAAGGTTTTTGAGTCAACTTTGGTGACCATTGCTTTACCATCTTTAGTAAAGACAATAATATCATCTATATCGCTACAATCTGTGACATATTCATCGCGACGTAAAGAAGTCCCCACAAAGCCCTCTTCTCGATTCACATATAGTTTGGTGTTACGAATTACTACTTTAGTTGCTTCGATATCGTCAAAAATCCGAATTTCAGATTTACGCCCACGCTCTTTACCATATTTGGTTTTGAGGTTTTTAAAGTAATCAATGGCATATGCTATAAGATTGGCTAAATGATGCTTAACCTCAGCTATTTTTTCCTCTAAAGTATCAAGATACTGCTGGGCTTTGTCAATATCGAATTTAGAAATTCGTTTAATACGAATTTCCGTTAAACGAACGATGTCCTCCTCTGTCACAGCCCGTTTTAAATGCTTGGTATGCGGCTTTAACCCTTTATCAATTGCTGAAATTACACCTTCCCAGGTTTCTTCATCCTCTATATCGCGATAAATTCTTTTTTCAATGAAAATACGCTCCAAAGAAGCAAAATGCCATTGCTCTTCAAGCTCCTTTAACTGAATTTCCAATTCAGCCTTTAATAGTTCCACTGTATAATCTGCGGAACGTCTCAACATTTCCGATACCCCGGTAAATAAAGGCTTATTGTCCTCTATAATGCACCCCAATGGAGATATGGAAGATTCACAGGAAGTAAATGCATAAAGTGCATCAATTGTTTTATCAGGAGATATTCCACTGGGCAAATGCACCAAGATCTCTACCTTGGCAGCTGTGTTGTCCTCAATCTTCTTTATTTTAATTTTTCCTTTTTCATTGGCTTTAAGGATTGAATCTATTAAAGAAGATGTATTGGTGCCATGAGGTATTTCATTGATGACCAATGTGGTTTTGTCCAATTGAGAAATTCTTGCCCTTACTCTTATTTTACCACCCCGCATTCCATCGTTATAATTAGTTATATCGATAATGCCCGATGTTGGGAAATCTGGGTATATGGTAAAACGTTGCCCTTTCAGATGTTTTATAGATGCACTAATAAGCTCGTTAAAATTATGAGGCAGTACTTTTGTTGATAGCCCCACGGCTATACCCTCAGCTCCTTGAGCCAATAATAATGGGAATTTGACGGGAAGGTTTACAGGTTCTTTTTTACGGCTATCATATGAAAGTTGCCATTCTGTTATCTTTGGGCTAAAAACTACTTCTAGAGCGAATTTGGAAAGTCTCGCCTCAATATACCTTGAAGCTGCTGCCCTATCCCCTGTTAAAATATTACCCCAGTTACCCTGGGTATCGATCAACAATTCTTTTTGACCAATTTGTACCATTGCATCGGCTATGCTGGCATCACCATGCGGGTGATATTGCATAGTATGACCAACAACGTTCGCTACTTTATTGTAGCGACCATCATCTAACTCCTTAAGTGAATGTAAAATTCTGCGTTGCACAGGTTTAAAACCATCTTCAATGGCTGGAACCGCACGCTCTAATATCACATACGAGGCATAGTCCAAAAACCAATCCTTATACATTCCCGTAACCTTGGTCAGGGCATCTTGGGAATCATCTATTCCTAAACCATCTTTAATGGGTTGATCTTCGTTTTGTGCTTCGTTCAGTTCTTCATTATCTTCCATAAAGAAAGAATCGTATTATATTGATTTATAATTGGTTTTCTTCTATTAGGTCAATTTCTACTTTAAGGTTATTGATAATGAATTCCTGACGGTCAGGAGTGTTTTTACCCATATAGAATTTTAGTAGGTTTTCAATTGACATTGCCTTATCGAGCATTACCGGCTCTAATCGAATATCTTCTCCGATAAAGTGTTGGAATTCATCAGGCGAAATTTCACCTAAACCTTTGAATCGCGTTATTTCTGGCTTACCCGTTAACTTATTAATGGCATTTCTACGCTCTTCATCGCTATAGCAATAAAATGTTTCCTTTTTATTGCGAACCCTGAATAAAGGTGTTTGCAGAATATATAAATGATTCTCTTTTATCAATTCAGGGAAGAACTGCAGAAAAAAAGTAATCAATAACAATCGAATGTGCATACCATCTACATCAGCGTCCGTTGCTATTACAATATTATTGTAACGAAGGGCTTCCATTGATTCCTCGATATTCAACGCAGCTTGCAAAAGATTGAATTCCTCATTCTCATAAACAATCTTTTTTGACATTCCGTAAGAATTCAAAGGCTTTCCCCGTAAACTGAATACCGCTTGGGTATTTACATCACGCGATTTGGTGATCGAACCTGAAGCGGAGTCGCCCTCGGTAATAAAAAGCGTGCTTTCCAAACGGCGATCGTTTTTCATATCGCCTAAATGCACTCGACAATCGCGCAGTTTTTTATTGTGTAGACTTGCCTTTTTTGCTCTGTCCCTAGCCAATTTACGAATGCCCGAAAGCTCTTTCCGCTCCTTTTCGGCCATCATGATCTTGCGTTGTAACTTCTCGGCCGTTTCTGGATTCTTATGCAGATAATTGTCCAAATACTTCCCAACAAAATCGTTGATGTAAGTGCGTACTGTAGGGAAATCACCTCCCATATCAGTAGATCCCAATTTGGTCTTGGTCTGACTTTCAAAGACAGGCTCCATCACTTTTATGGCAATCGCCGAAATAATCGACTTTCGAATATCACTTGCTTCGTAATTCTTTCCATAGAAATCACGAATGGTCCTTACCAATGCTTCACGAAATGCCGCTTGATGTGTGCCACCCTGAGTAGTATGTTGTCCATTGACAAAAGAATGGTATTCTTCACTATACTGGGTCTTGCTATGCGTAATCGCAACTTCTATATCATCCCCTCTTAAGTGTATGATAGGGTATAAAAGGTCCTCAGTATTATTATTGTCCTCTAATAAATCTTTCAATCCGTTTTCAGAGAAGAACTTTTCCCCATTGAAAACTATTGTTAACCCAGGATTTAAATACACATAGTTCTTGAGCATGCGTTCTACATACTCATTCCTGTATTTATATTTTTTGAATATAGCCTCATCCGGGGTAAAGGAAACTCTTGTACCTTTACGTTTTGTAGTCTCTACGGGTCCTTCCTCAGAAATTAAATTCCCTTGGTTGAACTGTGCTGTCTTTATTAGATTATCTCGCGAGGATTGCACCTCAAAAAAACTGGACAATGCATTAACGGCCTTTGTACCTACCCCATTCAATCCGACTGATTTTTTAAATGCACGGCTGTCGTATTTTCCGCCGGTGTTCATTTTAGAAACCACGTCGACCACCTTGCCTAGAGGAATACCACGACCATAATCCCTAACCCGAACGATATTGTCTTTAATGGAAATTTCAATGGTTTTACCTGCACCCATCACAAACTCATCGATGCAGTTATCCAAGGTTTCTTTTAAAAGGATATAAATACCATCATCGGCAGATGAGCCATCGCCCAATTTACCAATATACATTCCAGGACGTAAACGAATATGCTCTTTCCAATCGAGTGATCGAATATTATCTTCGGTATATTGGGACTGTGCCATAATGAGTCAGGGTTTAACCCTGCTAATATAAAATTTCAAAGCAAAAATCAAAGCACTTGGCTTGGAAAGTAATTAACAACGAAATTAGCAAAATTGTTTATAGTATGGATTACCAGACCGAATAAGTTTTATATCTGACTTATCAATTTCCTGAGTTTCCTGGATTTTAGAATATTCAATATAGCCAAAAATCCGATCAACTTTATGTCCCAAAATTAAACGTTGAATCTAAAATGCATAACGTCACCATCTTGAACAACATACTCCTTACCCTCTACCCGCATTTTCCCGGCTTCTTTCACTTTGGCCTCACTACCGTAAGTTACATAATCATTATAAGCAATGACCTCAGCACGGATAAATCCTTTCTCAAAATCGGTATGAATTACCCCAGCAGCTTGTGGAGCAGTGGCACCTACAGGAATTGTCCAAGCACGGACTTCTTTAACCCCAGCGGTAAAATAAGTTTCCAAATCAAGTAATTTATAAGCCCCACGAATCAACTTGGCAGAACCAGGTTCGGATAAACCAAGATCTTCCAAGAACATTTGGCGCTCCTCGTAGGTTTCCAATTCTGTGATATCAGCCTCTGTACCTACAGCAAGAACTACAACCTCAGCATGTTCATTGGCCACAGCTGCTTTTACTTTTTCCACATATGCATTCCCTGAAACTGCTGCTTCTTCATCAACATTACAAACATACATCACCGGTTTATCAGTAATGAACTGCAAAGGCTTTACATAATCCCTTTTATCATCATCAGAAAGCTCAATTGCTCTTACGGAAACGCCAGCTTCAAGCCCTTTCTTTATTTTCAATAAAGCTGCTTCCTCTTTTTGAGCTTCCTTATTCCCTGTCTTCGCAGCTCTTTTAACCTTATCAAATTTTTTATCTACGGTTTCCAAATCCTTCAACTGCAGCTCCATATCAATGGTCTCCTTGTCGCGAATAGGATCTATCGAACCATCAACATGAACAATATTTTCATTATCAAAGCATCGAAGTACATGTAAAATAGCATCGGTTTCTCGTATATTGCCTAAAAATTGGTTACCTAGACCTTCACCCTTACTTGCGCCTTTTACCAAACCTGCAATATCAACAATATCAACAGTTGCCGGCAAAACCCTTTCTGGATGAACAAGAGACTCTAATTTTTCCAATCTGGCGTCAGGAACATTCACAACCCCGATGTTGGGCTCAATAGTGCAAAATGGAAAGTTCGCACTTTGCGCCTTTGCATTTGACAAACAATTAAACAGCGTTGATTTACCTACATTGGGGAGCCCCACGATTCCTGCTTTCATCCTAAATTATTTAAAAATGCTGCAAATATAGGTCTTACCCGTGTATATTTATCATAGTTACGAAAACAAATATCTTATTAACTTTAATTCCCATTAAACAATGAAAACAAAGGGGCTATGAAAAATCATAAAATAGGACTGCAAGGAATTTTATTTGATGCTAAATCGTCTTATATGAAGGGCCCGGCTTTGGCACCTCCCTTAATCAGAAATGCATACAATAACGATTCTGCAAATTACTTTTCAGAATCAGGAATAGAACTTCGACCAGATATTTGGGATGATAAAGGAGATTATGAAGTAGTTGATTATTTTGATATTGAAAAAATTACAGCCAAAAATATTTCTAAAGAGCAGCCTTTGATTACTTTAGGCGGTGACCATTCAATCACTTACCCAATTCTTAAAGCCGTTACCGACTTCCATGGTCCTGTGAATATTCTTCATATTGATGCCCATAGTGACCTCTATGATGAGTTTGAGGGAGATAAATTTTCCCATGCGTGCCCTTTTGCCCGGATTATGGAAGAAGAATTGGCAAACCGATTGGTACAGGTAGGCGTTAGAACTTTGTCTACCCATCAAAAAGGACAGGCCGATAAATTTGGGGTTGAAATCCTAGCAATGAAGGATTTTGATATTGAATCCATGCCAAAATTTAATGTTCCCATTTATTTATCGTTGGATATTGATGCCTTAGATCCTGCCTTTGCTCCTGGCGTTTCACACCATGAACCTGGCGGTCTCAACACCAGGCAAGTACTTCAAATTATACAAAATATAGAAGTTCCAATTCTAGGCGCTGATATTGTGGAATATAATCCCAAAAGGGATATCAATGGGGTCACCGCAATGGTTTGTGCCAAATTTCTAAAAGAAATAGCGGCAAAGATCATAGAAAATAAAGCTTGAATATTTCTAGTCCTCAGGATGCATGAACTTTTGCTTTCCTAAAAGTTCCTCTTCGGTTTCAACATTATCTTCATCTGGCACGCAGCAATCAACTGGGCATACTGCTGCACATTGAGGTTCATCATGAAAACCTTTACACTCCGTACATTTATCCGCTACTATGTAGTAAAGTTCATCACTCACGGGTTCTTGTACTTCATCAGTACTGACCGCTTTACCATTCGGCAAGACAACTTCGCCTTTCAAAGAGGTTCCATCACTATATCGCCATTCATCTGCGCCCTCATAAATTGCAGTATTAGGGCACTCAGGCTCACATGCCCCACAATTTATACATTCATCTGTTATTATAATTGCCATAATTTTCTTTTCCTTTTAAACTGAATTAACTTCAGCATGCTTATTTTTGCCCAAAGGTAAACCCAAATAGATTTCTGTACAAATATTTATGATGGACCATAAAGAAAGAGTGACGGCTTTTATAAAACTCGGAGAATTCTTTAGGGAGTATTGCGAAATCAATAAAAAAGACCACTTCGGCCCATCAAAACAAGTATGGCACACAAAATTGAATGATGCCATTCTACTTGCCGGTCATAAAAATGGTTGGTTCACTAAAGAAAATATAATTTATGCCTTAAACAGTTGGGGAGACTTATTGACCAAAGCAAATCTGGAACTATGGTTATCTAACTATGATATAGCAATAAACCAGCATAAAACCGTAGCATTGATAATGGCGGGAAACATTCCGCTGGTTGGTTTTCATGATTTTTTATCCGTTATCCTATCGGGTAACAAAGCGGTTATTAAACTATCATCAAACGATGTTATTTTACTTCCATTTATTGCAAGTTTTTTAATTGAACAAATGCCATCCCTAAAGGAGGAAATTGAATTTACTGAAAGTAAACTGGAAAAATTTGATGCTGTAATTGCCACAGGTAGTGACAATACTTCACGCTATTTTGAACATTATTTTGGACATAAGCCTAATGTAATTCGTAAAAACCGGAATTCTATAGTTATAATTACTGGAAAAGAATCCAAAGAACAGCTCATGGCGTTGGGCGAGGATATTTTTAGGTACTATGGTCTAGGCTGTAGAAATGTTTCAAAGGCCTTTGTACCCAAAGGATATAATTTTGATAATTTCTTTGAGGCCATGTTCGATTATAATCCGATTATAAATCAGGCAAAATATGCCAACAATTACGATTATAACAAGGCTGTATATTTAATGAGCGAGTTTAAAATCCTGGAAAACGGATTCTTAATGCTTAAAAATGATGAGAGTTACTCCTCGCCTATCGCAACTTTATTCTATGAAGAGTACAGTTCTTTAAATGAATTAAAAAAGCGACTATTAACAGACAATGATAAAATACAGTGTGTAGTCGCAAATGGTATTCTTGAAGGTGAAATTAAATTTGGCCAAACACAAAAACCTAGTCTGACCGATTATGCAGATGGTGTAGACACTGTTGAATTCCTGTTAAAAACATAGTGCAATAATTAATGAAATCATACCGGTTGTTCCCTTTTAATTCAAGACCTTTGAAGTCTAAATTTCAATAAAAATGAAGAAACATAATTTTAGTGCGGGTCCTTGCGTGTTACCACAAGAGGTATTGTTAAAAGCCTCAGAGGCTATAATGGATTTTAATGGCTCTGGCCTTTCGCTTATTGAAGTTTCGCATAGGGGCAAAGATTTTGTTGAGGTAATGGACAACGCCCGAGCGCTTGCCTTAGAGCTTCTTGGTCTTGAGGGTAAAGGTTATAAGGCCTTGTTCTTACAAGGTGGTGCAAGTCTTGAATTTCTAATGGTCGCTTATAATTTGTTGGAAACCAAAGCCGGATATTTGAATACTGGGACCTGGAGCGATAAAGCCATAAAAGAGGCCCGTCTTTTTGGTGAGGTCATTGAAGTGGGTTCATCTAAAGATGAAAACTTCAATTATATTCCTAAAGGGTATAATATTCCTCAAGGATTGGATTATTTGCATCTAACATCGAACAATACCATTTTTGGAACCCAGTTGAAAAAAATTCCAAAGGTAGATAGTACATTGGTCTGTGATATGAGTTCAGATATATTCTCTAGACAGATGGATTTTACACAATTCGATTTGATATATGCAGGGGCACAAAAGAATATGGGACCTGCCGGGACAACCCTTGTTATCATAAAGGAAGATATACTTGGCAAGGTATCTAGAAAGATTCCTTCTATGTTAGACTATAAAGTACATATCAGTAAGGATAGTATGTTCAATACACCTCCTGTTTTTGCCGTATATACTTCTATGTTGACTCTGGAATGGCTCAAGAACTTAGGTGGAATAGCCGCTATAGAAGAAATTAATGATAAAAAAGCTCAACTACTGTATTCCGAAATAGAATTAAATCCTGTTTTTAAAGGGTTTGCAAAGAAAGAAGATCGTTCAAACATGAATGCAACCTTCAGCCTAACGGATGATAAATTGAAGGATACTTTTGACGCCATGTGGAAAGAGGCAGGCATCAACGGACTAAACGGACATCGATCTGTAGGCGGTTACAGAGCATCTATGTACAATGCACTATCTCTTGAAAGTGTTGGTACTTTAGTGGATATAATGAGTGAAATGGAAAGAAAAGGTTAATCGATTTACAATGAAAATATTAGCAAACGACGGCATATCAAAAAGGGGGATAAATGATCTTGAAGCAGCAGGCTTCGAAGTTATTACAACTACAGTTGCCCAGGAACAATTGGTAAACTACATTAATGAGAATAAGGTCATAGGATTATTGGTTCGTAGTGCAACCCAAGTACGTAAAGACATCATCGACAATTGTCCTTCACTAAAACTTATTGGTCGTGGTGGTGTTGGTATGGATAATATTGATGTGGCCTATGCAAAGGAAAAAGGATTACATGTAATCAATACACCAGCCGCTTCTTCAGAATCTGTAGCAGAACTTGTTTTCGCCCATTTATTCGGCGGCGTTCGTTTTTTATATGATGCCAATAGAAATATGCCTTTAGAAGGTGATAGCAAATTCAAACAACTCAAAAAAGCATACGCAGGTGGTTCAGAACTTAGAGGAAAGACATTAGGTGTCATTGGTTTTGGCAGAATTGGTCAGGCTACAGCCAAAATAGCTTTGGGTATTGGCATGAAAGTAATTTACTCAGACCCCTTTATCGACAAGGCTTCTATTAATGTTGACTTTTTTGATGGCCAATCTGTCACTTTTAATTTTGAAAGTGTTGCCAAAACAGAACTTCTGCAAAATGCTGATTTTATAACGCTTCATGTACCAGCACAAAAAAATTATGTAATCGGTAATAATGAATTTAACATCATGAAAGATGGGGTTGGGATCGTTAATGCTGCTCGAGGTGGAGTAATTGATGAAGTGGCCTTAGTTGGTGCATTGGAAGAAGGTAAGGTATCCTTCGCTGGTCTGGACGTTTTTGAATCTGAACCCAAACCGGAAATAAAAATACTTATGCATCCGCAAATATCCTTGACCCCCCATATTGGGGCCGCAACGGGTGAAGCACAGGATAGAATTGGGAGTGAATTGGCTTCTCAGATTATTTCTCTATTGAAATAATATTATGCTTTGCATAACTGGAATACTGGAACACTTTTTGTACATTTCAAAACTGAACATTAAATTAACTATAACATGTCTGGATTATTAGATTTACTAAACAGCCCAATGGGCAAACAACTTATTAGTGGCGTAGCTGGCCAAACTGGTCAACCTGAGAATAAAACCTCTGATGTATTAAGTATGGCAATGCCATTACTTTTAGGCGCCATGAAAAAAAATGTATCCTCGCCTCAAGGTGCAGAAGGATTAATGAGTGCCCTTTCTTCTAAACACGATGGAAGTATTTTGGACAATCTTGGAGGATTGTTCGGTGGTGGTGTTGACGATTCTGTTATGAGCGATGGTGCCGGTATTCTTGGCCACGTTTTCGGTGGAAAACAATCACAAGTAGAAAGCGCTTTGAGTCAAAAATCAGGAATGGATGCTGGTTCTATTGCTAATATCCTTAAAATTGCCGCTCCTATTGTTATGGGCTTTATAGGCAAACAAACGTCTCAAAATAAAGTTAGCGATGCGGGTGGAATGAATAATTTACTGGGAAGTATGCTCGGAGGTCAACCTCAACAAAACCAAAGTCTTATTACAACTTTATTAGATGCTGATGGCGATGGTAGTATTCTTGACGATGTTGCAGGAATGGTAATGGGAGGCGGTAAAAAGAAAGGTGGTCTCGGTGGATTACTTGGAGGTCTCTTCGGGAAATAAGCTAGGAAAACCATTTTATAAATAGAAAGCCGCCCTGACATTATCGTCAGGGCGGCTTTTTTTGTATCTTTCTATTGATAGTTCTAATGAAGTCAAACACTCAATTAACTGATTATTAGAATATTTACATCAAAAAAAAGTTATAGCAATGAAAAATTTAATTTTAAAAATATCTGTAATATTATTCACATTGGTATTAGTAACCAGTAGCTGTGGCAGCACCAAAGATCGCGTGACTTTCTCTGATCAAGAGAAAATGGCTTTCAAAAAGCAAACTGGGGATACCCTTAAAATTGAAAGTGACAAAACAGAATATGAAATATTAATCATTGAACCTGGCTTTAATTTTTGGCTACAAAGTATTGCCAAACCAGAAGGTTATTATTCACAGTCCTACATGGAAAACAGAAACAATATTTATGTAATTGAATGGAACCAACGTGTATTAAGGCCTCAGCGCTTTGATTCCAATTTATACGAGATGCAAATAGATTATTCTCCAAATATTGATTACGGGTATGAAGTAAACTATAAACTCTATAATTATTTTATATATTTTCAACGTAAGCACAACCAGCGTTTAGGACCTTTCATCCCTCGGATTTAAAAAGTATATTTGCCGCTTATTATATGCTTATATGGAGAAATTAAAGCAGCGTTGGGGCATTGATTCCAATTTTCAAATACTCGTGATTTTTGTAGTATTTGCCGTTACAGGGTCAACGGCCGTTAAGCTTGTTGCTCCTATAACAGGATTCATTGGGCTTGATCGGGAAACCACCAATGCGTGGTTGTATTGGATTATTCGTATTCTACTCATCTTCCCCACCTATCAAATATTATTAGTTGCTTTTGGATGGCTTTTTGGCCAATTCAAGTTTTTTTGGAATTTTGAAAAGAAAATGCTCCGACGATTAGGCTTAGGTTTTCTCCTCAAATAAATTACACTTTTCTTAACAGAACCTTACCCTAATTAATGGCTAACTTTGAATTATGAAATTGTTTGGCAATAAATATTTCATAATCATAACATCCTTACTCTTGGTAGTGTTCTTAATTACACCTTCAATTGTCAAGATTGTGCATGCCTTGGATGATCATAGGCAATTGGAATGTAAGGCCTTTGGCCAATTGCACATACATGAAGTTGAATTGGATTGTGACTTTAATGACTTTAACTTGTCACCACAAAATCATTCTTCCTTAGTTGAAGTTCCAAAACCCTTGATTATCCATATTCCGAACAAAATTACTTCCCAATATACTTTTCTAAGTAGGTACCAAAAACTTCATTTTGCCCTTAGGGGTCCCCCATCAGCTTCATAGATTATTCGATTTAGTTTATTATCTAATTATAAATCAATATGTTATGAAGTACATAATTCTATTTATAGTAATGGTAATTCCCTTCCATATGGGTTTTACACAAAACACAATATCAGGAGCAGTAAACAATGCAGAAAATATGGCTCCGTTAGAACAGGTATCCATTTATATTCCGGAATTGGAAAAAGGTACGGCAACCAATGAAGATGGTAGATATGAACTTAAAGACCTTCCAAGTGGTAGTTTTATATTGGTCGTTTCCTCAATCGGTTTTGAAACATTTTCAAAGACTATAAATATTAGCTCCGGAGAAAACATAATCAATGTTTCCATGACTTCTAGTGCCATTGAAATGGAAGAGGTCATCGTATCAACACCTTTTCATAAGTTGCAGAGCGAAAATGTTATGAAAGTGGAACGCGCAAATATGAAAGAGCTCAAAACATTAGGAGCTATTACCCTTTCTGACGGTATTACAAAAATTGCAGGGGTTGAAAGCGTCTCAACAGGTGTTGGTATTGGCAAACCAGTTATCCGAGGATTAAGTGCCAATAGAGTTTTGGTCTATACCCAAGGTGTTCGAATGGAAAATCAGCAATTTGGTGATGAACACGGACTTGGAATCACCGGTGCCGGAATAGAAAGTGTTGAAGTAATAAAAGGCCCTGCATCACTACTCTATGGGTCCGATGCCATGGGCGGTGTACTCTATTTCAATCCGGAAAAATTTGCCATGACAAATAATACCGAAGGTGATTTGAATTTAAATTATTTTACAAATACGCAAGGATTAAGCGCAGATGCGGGGTTAAAAACTTCAGGAGAAAAATTAAAATTCCTAGTACGCGGAAGTTATTCTTCACATATAGATTATAAGACCGGAAATGATGAAAGATTAACTAATTCCCGTTTCAAACAGTTTGACTTAAAAACTGGTGTGGGTTATCAATCCACTAGATTTAAAACCGAGTTAAGGTATAATTTTAATACCTCTGATTTGGGTATTCCTGAGGAAATAGGAGAACAAACCAAAACACGTTCGCCCGAATTACCAAATCAAGAGATCAACAATCATATTTTAAGCTCAAAAACCAAATTTTTCTTTGAAAATTCAAGCCTGGAAGGCACTTTAGGCTATATATTCAACAATCGTAAAGAATTTGAGGATGACCAAAATATTGCCGCCTTGGAAATGCATTTAGCTACATTCAATTACAATTTACAATATGAAATGCCCAAATGGGGCAATCTTGAGACCATCGTAGGACTACAAGGTATGCGCCAAACGAATAAAAACTTTGGTGAAGAACAGCTGATACCAGATGCAAATACCAATGATGTTGGAGTGTTGGCCACCTCGCACATTCATTTTAAAGATGAAAGTGGAATGCAATTGGGAATACGTTTTGATCATAGAAATATTAATGGAGATATAAACATCAGTCCCCCAGGAAGTAGTTTTTATGAAAATTTAGACCGTAATTTCAATAGCATAAATGCTGCAGTCGGTTATAAATTCAATCTTTCCAAAAAAAGTATGGCCCGCATGAACTTGGCAACGGGTTTCCGAGCACCAAATTTAGCCGAATTAACCTCTAATGGGGTTCATGAAGGAACAAATAGATATGAGATTGGAAATCCAAATCTAGAGCATGAACAAAATATACAGACAGATATTTCCTTGGAATATAAAAACAAGTATATGGAGTTCTTCGTAAACGGATTCTATAATGCTGTCAAAGACTTTATTTTTATTGAACCCAACGGCGAAGTCATTGGTGAAGATGACGTGTTCGTTTACCAGCAAGAAAATGCCGAATTATATGGGGGCGAAATTGGCTTTCATTTGCATCCGCACCCATTGGATTGGCTTCATTTTGAAAGTAGTTTTGAAACAGTTATCGGCAAACAGAATAACGGAACATATTTACCACTTATACCCGCGAACAGCCTTGTCAATACCATAAGGATGGAATCAAAAACCGCCCAAAACTGGCTTAATAATGGATATGCCTACATTACTTTAAAATCAGTTTTTAATCAAAATAACGTTGGCGATTTTGAAAACACTACCAAAGGATATAATTTAGTGAATCTTGGTTTTGGTGGTGATGTTTTGGCATTCAAAACTCCTTTTGAAGTACGTCTGAGTGCACAGAACATTTTTGACAAAACATATATCTCGCATTTATCTAGATTGAAAACTGATGGGATTGCCAATATTGGTAGAAATATCTCATTGGCAGTAAGTATTCCATTATAAAAATAAAAAGGGAAAATAATTAGTCAGCATCGACCTCGATTACCCTTCCCTTTTTTGAGCCTTTAAAGATGTAGGTATAAATCCACATAATAGTGAAGGAAGGCACAATATCCAATCCTGGTAAAATTTCCTCGACAAAGGTGAATACACCTGCCGCTTGACCAACTTTGCCCTTATATAATCTGGTCATCAACCAGCCCGCCAAAGGGGCCCAAATAATATCAGAAAAATCACCAATAAAAGGCACTGCTAAGGAAAGCATTCCTATACCATCGAATAACAATCCCAATAATAGGGTTTGGTACTTCTTATCTTTATTTTTTGACATATTTAAAAGTATGAATTCACCTTTAGCAATGCAACAAGGATGCCAAATTTTAAGAAGGAAAAGTGTACTTCTTAGGACAGATTTGAACTTATCAATTTTAAAAATTCATTTCGAGTTTCCTCTTTTACAAAACTTCCCCTAAACCCCGAAGTAGTTGTCACGGAGTTTTGTTTTTGTACCCCTCGCATCATCATGCACATGTGCGAAGCTTCAATAACCACAGCAACTCCTTGAGGCTTTAAGGTATCATTGATACAATCCAATATTTGCTCTGTCAATCGTTCTTGAACTTGTAATCTCCGTGCAAAGACATCTACAATACGGGGCAATTTGCTTAAGCCTACAATATGCCCATTGGGAATGTAGGCGATATGTGCTTTTCCAAAGAAGGGCAGCATGTGGTGCTCACAAAGCGAATAGAGTTCAATATCCTTTACAATGACCATTTCATTGTAAGATTCCTTGAACATAGCACTTTTTAATATATTCGCGGCATCCTGCTCATATCCTTGTGTAAGAAACAACATTGCTTTAGCGGCCCGCTCCGGGGTTTTCAATAAACCTTCGCGAGAGACATCCTCCCCTATTTCTTCGATGATCTTTGAATACCGCTCTTTAACATCATTTGTTATTTCCAAGTTGTATTCTTCTAAACTATTATATGATGCCATATTTTTGTTTTAGTTAAAGTGAATTTCATTTTACAATACCTATAGTCACTATTTTAACATGAAAATTACACCATGGCAATTTACGTTAAAATCGATAAAATGAAACAACAATCTTTCAATGTTATGGACATGGTCGTTTTCGTATGTCCTCACTATTGATTAATTTTCAAGCTGCAAAAAAAGCCTACATGATCCAAGCCACCAATATTCAAAAATTTTACGGTGATTTACAAGTATTAAAAGGAGTAGACCTTCATATAAAAAAAGGTGAAATCGTTTCTATTGTTGGACCATCTGGTGCCGGCAAAACAACACTTTTGCAAATATTAGGAACATTGGATGTTCAGAGCAACAAAGTGGATAGTAGATTGCTTATCAATGACATTGAAGTCAGTGACCTATCGGATAGGGAATTAGCTAAATTCAGAAATCAGCATATTGGTTTTATCTTTCAGTTTCATCAGCTATTACCTGAGTTTACGGCTTTGGAAAATGTGTGTATACCTGCCTACATTAAAAAAACTCCAAAAGATGAGGTTGAAAAAAGAGCCAAAGAATTGCTGGAATTTTTGGGGCTTTCGCATCGCATTCACCACAAGCCAAATGAACTTTCAGGTGGAGAGCAGCAGCGCGTTGCTGTGGCAAGGTCTTTAATCAATAATCCTTCTATCATTTTTGCTGATGAGCCTAGCGGAAATTTGGATTCTGAAAGTGCAGATAATTTGCATAAACTCTTTTTTGAACTCCGTGACAAATTTGGGCAGACCTTTGTTATTGTTACCCATAACCTGGAATTGGCTGATTTGGCGGACCGCAAGCTTACCATGGTCGACGGACGAATTACGGACTCCGTTGGTATTGAATGGACGGATTTTACCAATCGGCCACTACTATGACCCATAAAGAACTCAAGGAGTTTCTAGATATAAAAGTCGACCAATACAATCTCCCCAATTTTTTAGAGAGTGATCCAATCCAAATTCCCCATAAATTCAGCACAAAAGAAGATATAGAAATAAGTGCCTTCCTAACAGCGACCATTGCTTGGGGTAATAGAAAGAGCATCATCAATAACGCCAATAAAATGATGTCTTTATTGGATTATGCGCCTTTAGATTTTGTCCAGAACCATACAGATTCTGATTTAGACAATTTGAAGGATTTCGTACACCGAACATATAATGGTAGCGACCTTTCATTTTTTATTCGAAGTTTAAAGAATATTTATACGAACCACAAGGGGTTGGAAAATGTTTTCGCTACTGATGCGAATAAAGATTCCGTGCAAAATTCAATTTCAGAATTCAAAAAAGTATTCTTTGAAATACCCCACCCACAACGAACGACCAAACATATATCAGACCCTTTAAAAGGTTCTGCCGCCAAACGAATTAATATGTTTTTACGGTGGATGGTAAGGGATGCTTCAACCGGAGTTGATTTTGGGATTTGGAATAAAATTTCACCTGCCCAACTCTCATGCCCATTAGATGTTCATTCTGGCAATGTAGCCCGTAAACTAATGCTACTCAAACGAAAACAAAATGATGCCAAGGCATTGGCAGAATTGGATGCTTCACTGCGAAAGTTAGACCCACTAGATCCCGTTAAATACGATTTTGCGCTTTTCGGGCTTGGTGTATTTGAAAAATTCTAATTAACAATTGTTATTATATTTCATCATCGCTCAAATTTCCCTACATTTATTACAAGACTAAAATCAACCCGAAAATGAAAAAACTAATACTTTCCGCATGCCTTGTCATCTGCTTTGCGATTGCCAATGCCCAAGAACGTAAGCTGCCAATTGATACTGTAATTACTACCCAACATAGTGTTACCATAAATGGTACACCTATCAACTATACAGCAAAAATAGGCACCCAACCTGTATGGGATGAAGAAGGCAAGCCTACTGCCTCTTTGCATTATACCTACTATACACGAAATAATGTGAAAGACCGTGCGTCAAGGCCTTTATTAATTTCTTTTAATGGTGGTCCAGGCTCAGGATCAGTTTGGATGCATCTTGCCTATACAGGCCCAAGGGTTCTAAAAATTGATGATGAAGGTTATCCTATACAACCCTACGGAGTTAAACATAATCCATATTCTGTCTTGGATGTAACCGATATTGTATACGTTAATCCTGCAAATACGGGTTATTCCCGTACAATTCCTGAAACAGGAAAAGATGTTGATCGAGATAAGTTTTTTGGAATTAACGCTGATATAAAATATTTGGCCGAGTGGCTAAATACCTTTGTGACAAGAAATAATAGATGGCGCTCACCAAAATACATTATTGGTGAAAGTTATGGTGGAACACGTGTTATGGGACTTTCCTTGGCACTGCAAAATCAACAATGGATGTATTTAAATGGGGTGATTATGGTTTCACCTGCTGATTACAAGGTGATACGAAATGGTGGTCCTGTTTCTGATGCCATGAACCTTCCTTATTATACAGCTGCTGCTTGGCACCATAAGGCCTTGCCAACAGAATTACAAAACAAGGATTTATTGGAGATTCTACCAGAATCTGAAAATTATACTATTAATACGCTCATTCCTGCACTCGCCAAAGGCGGATATATTGGTGAAACTGAAAAGAACGCCGTTGCTAAAAAAATGGCTTATTATTCTGGCTTATCAGAGAAAGAAATTCTTGATCAAAATTTAGTGGTCCCAACGGGATATTTTTGGAAAAATCTTTTGAAAGATAAAGGCTATACCACTGGGCGACTAGATTCCAGATATTTGGGAATAGACCGACAACAATTTGGTTCAAGACCTGATTATAGTGCAGAATTAACTTCTTGGTTACATAGTTTTACACCTGCAATCAATTATTATTTACAGGAAGAATTAAAATTTAAAACCGATATTAAATACAATATGTTCGGATCTGTTCGCCCTTGGAACAATGAGAATGACAATACACGTGATAATCTACGTCAGGCAATGGCTCAGAACCCTTATTTGAATGTGTTGGTGCAGTCGGGCTATTATGATGGGGCAACTACTTATTTCAA
>RCND010000540.1_pt1 | contig 25529 bp, 15 predicted proteins | sample 2041351 | NCBI WGS metagenome assembly RCND01 (sample SAMN09708230, study PRJNA481090) | Marine sediment metagenome, whole genome shotgun sequencing project. | biome: marine sediment; feature: ocean; material: sediment; isolation source: Sewage treatment plant 12B marine sediment (STP12B) ... | reverse complement strand
GCTTACCGACAGGTAGGCGTTTTTTTAATGCACAAAGGCGGGACTTGAACGTGGCCTGAAAGCAAAAGGTCCAGTGGACCATTAACGGAGGAAGTCCCTTGACTGCATTACTGAAAAACGTTTAAATTCTTGCTATGCAAGGGTTTGGGCTTTTTTTTATTTACAGGGATGGAGTCCACTTAAGCTTCGAAAAAAAATGAAGTCTATTAAGTGTTTTGAAAATTGGGTCAAATGGGAAACATCGAGATTGCTCATTGAAGAGGGGGTGCGTTTAATGTTATAATTTAAACAGCTTTACTTAAATTCTTCCTACACCACACGAGAATAGAGAATTTTTAAAGTTGACGTGGCATTTAGGGACTAGATAATGATAGAGGGACAGAGAGGTAGTATATGGAATATCTTGATAAAGAACAATGGCGTCTTGAAAGTATAATAGAGAGCACAGGTTTGGGTACTTGGCAGTGGGATATCGATGCAGGAGAAACGATATATAATAGTAAGTACGCTGAAATCGTAGGTTATACTTTAGAAGAGTTTGGTTCTCCCATATACAATACTTGGGAAAACTTAGTACATCCTGAAGATCTAAAAAAAGCTGAAACATTACTGGCGTCTTGTTTTGATGGAGAAATTCCGTTATATGATTCGGAATTCCGCATGAAACATAAAGAAGGCCATTGGATTTGGATACATGCTAGAGGCAATGTTGTTTCCTGGTCAGAAGATGGCAAACCACTCATCATGTTTGGTACACATGATGCTATTACAAAACAAAAACATGCAGTGAAAGAGTTACATGATACACAGATACTATTAAAGGCAAGCATTGAAAGTACTAAAGATATTATTATACTGGCCATTGATCAAGAGTATAGATATTTATATTTTAATGAGAGTCATAAGAAGGTTATGGTTTATGCTTATAATAAGCATGTTGATGTTGGCATGAATATCTTGGATTGTATAACTGATGAAACTGATAGGGTAAAGTCATATGATAATTATAGTAAATCTCTTATGGGTGAGGCCCATTCTACCATCGAAGTTTACGGTGATGTTAATAAATCCTATTATGAGACTTTCTACAATCCTATCTATGATGAGAATAAAGAAATTATTGGCGCAACAGCATATGCTATAAACATAACACAGCGTAAGTTAGCTGAAGAAGCTTTATTAGAAGCAGAATGGAAGTTTAAAGCTCTATTTGATAAAGGACCTATTGGTGTTGCTTACCATTCAATGATTTATGATGACAAGGGTGAAGCCGTTGATTATTGTTTCATAGATGTCAATAATTCCTATCAAAAAATAGTTGGTGTTAATCCTATAGGAAAAACTGTAAAAGAAGCCTTTCCAGGAATAGAAAATGACCCATTTAATTGGATTGGCACATTTGGTAAGGTAGCAAAAACAGGGCAAGAAATTCACTTTGAACAATATTTTGAACCCAATGATAGCTGGTATAATATTGTATCCTATCAATATAAACCAGACCATTTTGTTGCTGCCTTTACAAACATTACAGAGAGTAAATTAGCAGAAAAAGCCTTAGCAGAAGAAAAAGAACGCCTTGCAGTAACCCTTCGGAGTATTGGAGATGGGGTTATTACAACAGATATATCTGAGAGAGTATTAATTATGAATAGAGTTGCTGAAGCGTTGACGGGTTGGAAACAATCAGAAGCTTTAGGCAAACCTATTACCACGGTATTTAAACATAAGATTTATGATGAATTTACCCAGAAGAAGAGTGAAGATATTGTAGAAAAAGTAATGGTCAGTGAGAAAACACAGTTGCTTTCCAACCACTCCATATTGATTATGAAAAATGGAAAAGAAGTTTTAATTGAAGGCATCGTTGACCCTATTTTAGATGAAACAAATAAAATCATTGGCACTGTAGTAGTTTTTAGAGACGATACAGAAAAACGGAAACGACTCAAGCAAATTGAGTTTCTTAGCTTTCATGATGAACTTACAGGGTTATATAACCGCAGGTTTTTTGAAGAAGAAATGAAAAGAATGGACACAAAACGAAACCTGCCATTAAGCCTTATTATGGGGGACGTCAACGGGTTAAAGCTAGTCAATGATTCCTTTGGCCATGAAAATGGAGATGCACTGCTTAAAAAAACTGCAAATGCAATAAAAGAGGGATGCAGGGGTGATGATGTTATTGCCAGAATTGGAGGGGATGAATTTGTCGTCATACTACCTAATTCTGATGAAGTTAAGGCTTTGGAGATTATTAACCGAATTAATAGCATTGTTAAAAAGAAACAAATCAAAGGTATCAATATTTCAGTTTCTTTTGGTTCTGGTACAAAAACGTATTCAACACAAAACCTTCGGGATATATTTAAAGATGCAGAGGATCATCTGTATAAGCATAAACTCTATGAAAGTTCAAGCATGAGAAATGAAACCATAAAAATAATTTCCAACACACTCTATGCAAAAAATCGCAGAGAACTTATTCATTCTCAAAAGGTTAGTGAACTTTGTGAAGTGCTTTCTACTACAATGGGTTTTAGCACTGACGCTGTAAAACTGATTAAACTTGCTGGTCTTATGCATGATATCGGTAAAATCGGCGTTGAAGATATGATATTAAATAAACGCGGGAAACTAAACGATGATGAATTTATCGAAGTTAAAAGGCACCCCGAAATCGGTTATAGAATATTAAGTTCGGTCAATGAATTCTCTGAAATATCCGAGTATGTTCTGCAACATCATGAGAAATGGGACGGATCAGGGTATCCACAAGGCCTTAAAGGAGAAGAAATCAAAATTGAAGCAAGAATCATAGGTGTAGCTGATGCTTACGCTGCTATGACTAATGAGAGAACCTACGGCGCGATTCTAAGCACTGAAGATGCTGTAGATGAAATTAAGAGATACGCGGGAACTCATTTTGATCCCCAGATAGCAAAGGTGTTTGCCGAAAATATTTTAGGGAAACCTTGGTAACTGTATATATAACCTGAAAGTTATAGACCCTTCCGACTCAAAATGAAGCTATATGAATATGAAGCAAAAGTAAAGGTCCAGTGGACCATTTGCGGTGGAAGTCCCGTCGACTGCATTACTAAAAAACGTTTGAAACCTTTCTAAGAAAGGGTTTGGGCGTTTTTTAATTTGCAGAAAAGGCTAAAAGACTGTCCATGATCAAAAGCAAATAAAAACGCAGATTATTCGATGATAATGGGTAAGAGGGATCCAGTGACTTATAAAGCGAGACGCCGAAGAAATAGTTTGATTCGCAATGCATATGGTATAATAACCCTGGGGGACATCTATGGTCAATTCACAGAACACAAAACTGAAAAATTTATACATCTATAACATAGATAGCCTACATGAAACCATCAAAGAACAATAGGTAGAGACAAAAGATAAAAGACAAAGGAGTCTAACCACAAAGGCACAAAGTGTTATATCAAGTGGCGAAGTCAAGGTTGTCTATAACCTAGAATCCAATCAATCACGAACCACAAAGTTGAGAATACTGATTATGACTTAAGTACCAAATACACTCTTAGTAATTCGTGAGAGCATAGCGTTTAGAATCTGGAATGAATGATACTTAGACATTAGTAACACCCCTTTGTGCCTTTGTGGTGAACGGGAATAATTGTCTCAAAATTAATATTACCACTATTCAGAGCGACACTTTGTAGGGGAGCGTCAGCTTCCGGTTGTACCCGCACAAGAGATAAATCATCTGCGAGTATCAGCGCTATCCGATCTTTTATCCCTGTTATTAGTTAGGCAAAGCCACTGGATTCTCCGGTGGAGAATGACAAATATCAGTATTTTCTTAACCATTACATAGCATCATATAGCTTCCACAGCGTTTAGCTAACAATACTACACAAGGATGACTTATTTGTGTTTAAGGTAGGTTCAGTATGATAATTACGATGTAAAAAACGCATCATAAATTCAGTAAAACACATGAGAGGGAGAGTATCATGAAAATATTACATACAGGGGATTGGCATATCGGCAAGTTGGTTCATGGCGTTCATATGACCAATGATCAGAAACACCTACTCAAACAACTCATATCATTAATAGAAAAAGAGACACCTGATGTGTTGATCATTGCCGGTGATGTCTATGACCGTTCTGTGCCACCGATTGAAGCGGTGGAACTACTGGATGAGGTACTGACAGAGATTATTATGAAACATCAGATTAAGGTAATGGTAGTAGCAGGGAATCATGACAGTCCTGACCGTGTTGGATTCGCCAACAAACTATTAAGGGACAAAGGCCTATATATCAGTGGTAACCTAAAAAGAAATATAAAACCAATCAAACTTGTAGACGCTTATGGACCAGTCAACTTCCACCTGATTCCCTATGCTGAACCAGCCATTGCAAGAGAGCTATACGATGATCTAACAATCAAGAATCATGACACAGCAATGAAAGTGATTACAGATGAGATCAAAGGAAATATGGCGACGGATGAACGTCATGTGTGTATTGCCCATGCCTTTTTAATGGGAACCGAAAGTATTGAGATCAGTGATTCTGTACGACCTTTATCCATTGGTGGGTCAGAGTATGTGGACGCTGCTTATTTTGAAGACTTTAACTATACAGCCCTTGGCCATCTGCACAGACCACAAAAAGTCCTTCATGACCGCATAAGGTATGCTGGGTCTTTAATGAAGTATTCTTTCTCTGAAGCAACCCAGAACAAATCCGTGGCTATGATTGAATTAGACGAGCAGGGTCAAGTAGAAGTCACCCTCCATAAGTTAGAACCGCTACGGGATATGAGGATTATCAAAGGCCACCTTGAGAACTTAGTTGATGTTGGTGTCTATGGTGAGACCAATACAGAGGACTACATCATGGCGGTGCTAACAGATGAAGGTGAACTCATAGACCCGATTAACACCTTAAGAGCTGTGTATCCCAATGTCCTAAGAGTTGAGAAAGAGAATTACGATAGAGTCACTGGAGAAGAACAGACCTCCGCCAGTGATAATTTTAAACAAAAGAACCCACTAGAGTTATTTCACGAATTCTATGAAAACATCTCTGGTGAAGTTTTTGATGAAGATAAAGCAGCGATTGTCACCAAAGTCGTTAATGATCTCGAGCAGAAAGTGAGGAATGCCTAATGCGTCCAGTAAAATTAACCATGTCAGCTTTTGGTCCTTACAGTGATATTGAAGTCATTGATTTTACTGAATTGCAAGAGCGTAACTTATTCCTTGTAACAGGAGCAACAGGGTCAGGTAAAACAACCATCTTTGACGCCATCAGTTATGCCCTTTATGGCAGAGCAAGTGGTGACCTTAGAACAGAAGACACCTTACGTAGCCACTTCTCAGAACCGGATGTGTTAACAGAGGTTCAACTAACCTTTGAATTAAAAGGAATTACTTACCATGTCCATCGCACCCCAAAGCAAATCCGTCCGAAAGCAAAAAGTGAAGGTTATACAGAGCAGAAGCCGGATGCCACTTTAACCATTGAAGATGCGGAACCTCGTACAGTGGTCACAGGGGTCAGCAAGGTTAACCGTAAGATTGAAGAAATCCTTGGCATCAACGTTGAGCAGTTTAAGCAGATCATGATGATTCCTCAAGGTGAGTTCCGAAAGTTACTAACCTCTGACAGTCAAGAACGTGAGAAAGTCCTGCAACAGCTTTTTGATACTTATATCTATAAACGTATACAGAATGAATTGAATGAGCAGGCTAAGACATTAGGTAGTGACATCAAAAGTAAGAAAGTTGCAAGAGATACCCTTGTGACCAAAATCAAATATGGTGAAGACCCAATACTACAAGAGATGATCACAGCAGAGGACAAATTCATTGATGTGATTGTAAAGAAAACCAACGCCCTTATAGACAGTGATAAAAAAGTTGTTGATCACTTAGTTGATGCCCTTGAAAAAGTGGATAAGCGCATTGAATCCAATCTTAAAGAACAGGCAAAAGCACTTGAAGACAATAAGAATCTGGCACGTAAAGAGTCTTTGACAAAAGAATTGGGTGATCAAGACTTAATGGCACCGTCCATGGCAAAGCAGCAACAACAGATTCTTCAAGGGGAAAAAGCAGCCCGTCTTCTTGGCACGGAAACAAACATTTTTTCAAGAGATAGTGCCCTTGTCGGTAAAGTGCAAGAACAAAAAGCCATAGAAGGCCAACTCAAACAATTGGTCCTTGATTTTGAGGTAGCTAAGAAAGCCTTAGACCTAGAAACCTCAACGGAAGTAGAAGCCAAAAAGAATACCCTTAAACGCCAATTCGATAACTATAAAAGTTATTTACCCAAAGTTGAAGGTTTAAAGGTTTTAACGAAAGAAATCATGAGGCTAGAGTCTAAGCATAAAGAAATCTTGGCATCTATTGAACACAACAAGCAACAAACGACAAATTTGACCAATCGGTTACAAGAACAACAGAAGACACAAGAAAGTCTAAAAGACACAGCTGTACTATTGGAAAAAGCTAAAAACAGGTATGAAAAAGAAGAGGTTCAGAGGAATCAACTGGAAAAAGTCATGACAAAGATGACCTCTTGGTCTTTGGTCGAAAACAATAGAAAGAGAAAAGCGGAAGGGCTTGAGAAAGCCTTAAAAGTTTATGAGACAGAGGACAAAGCATTTAAAGAAGGTAAATACCTCTTTTTGATGAATCAAGCCGCCTTTCTCGCAAAGGAATTAGAGGTCGGCGATGCCTGCCCGGTATGTGGCTCTTTGGAACATCCTTCACTTGCTCAGTTATCAGAGGAAGCCATAACAGAAGAAGCACTGGAACAACTAGAGCTGAAGATGACCGCCGCAGAACAAAAGTATAGAAAGGCTATGGAAATACTAGCAGTACAGGAAGAGCGTTGCAGCAGTCATCAGAAAAGTCATGAAGAATTAGTGGTGGAAGTGTATGGTGAAGATGCCACTGCACTACTTGAGAAAAACATTTCTGAACAGGAGGCAAACATCAGCCAATCAGTCCAAGTGGTTGAAGGTGGGTTAAGGGAGATTGAAGAAGAGATTGCCAGATTGGTTGTGGCATCCAAGAGGTACGAGACCTTAACCAAAGAAATCACCAATGATCAACACTCTGTGGAGATATTGGAACAAGAAGGCAAAGGTCTAGAAGAACAGAAGCTGTCCCTGGTGACAGACATGACGGAGAAAAAGACCAACCTAAAACATGTCCTTGAAGAAGTCCCAGAAGAGATGCGTCAACTGACCGCTTTAAGGTCAATGATTAAAGAAACAGAAACACTAATCACACAAAAAGACCAACAGTTAAAAGAGGTTAGGTCAAAATATGATACAGCGAATAACCGTCATATAGAAGTGTCTGCTAAGAATGAGCAGTTGCTTAAAAGCCTTGGAGAAGACAGGGAGACGTTGGCATCCCTAAAGGGATCCTTTATTCAATTACTTCATGAAGCAGGATTTGTCACCTTAGAGTTGTATATGGCAGCAAAGATGGATGAGAAACAGCTTGAATCAATGAAAGAAACACAAGCTGGTTACCATCGTAACCTTGATCGACTTAAGCAAAGTATTAAAGAGATTATTGAGAAGACAAAAGGCATACAGATGGCAGATCTGGCGATATTTGTGACCATCCATGAAGAACAACAAGAGAATAGACTTAATCTTACCAATCAACAAGGCACTGTTAAGGCTAGGATTACGGATAATAAGGACACAGTCAAGCATATTACAACCATCAATGATCAGATCAAAGACAAAGAAACCAAATACAACGTGGTAGGCAGACTAGCAAGAATCGCCCAAGGCATTAACCCAGCAATGATGACCTTCGAACGTTACGTCCTTGCAGCGTTCTTAGAAGACATTTTAAAAGCAGCCAACACAAGATTAAGGCAGATGACCCAAGGCCGGTATATCTTATCTAGAACCAGTGAACTTCAGAGGAAGAACAAACAAAGTGGTCTAGAGTTAGAAGTATTTGATAATTTCACAGGTAAATCAAGGCATGTAAAAACCCTTTCCGGTGGTGAAGGCTTTAAAGCATCTCTATCTATGGCCTTAGGCTTATCTGATGTGGTTCAGTCCTACGCGGGTGGTGTTCGCTTGGATACAATGTTCATCGATGAAGGATTTGGAACGCTGGATCAGGAGTCCCTTGATAGTGCCATTAATTGCCTCATTGATCTTCAGAAGTCAGGCAGATTGGTTGGTATTATCTCACATGTCCAGGAGCTAAAGGAGCGGATTGATACACGATTAGAGATTCTTAGTACGAATAAAGGTAGTGAGAGTCGGTTTGTGTTGGGTTGATGAAGGTGAATAATAGATGTCTTATAGTCCCATAAAAGCAGTTAAGAGAGAAACATGGAGAGTGGAAAATGATGGATCATTTATTGGCGCCAGGGAGTTCTATCTATACTGAAAAATTAGAAGATGACCTAGCTATTTATTTTACGAAGGATTATTTTGAACTGAAAGCAGATGGTATTGGAGATGATACGGATAGTCTTCAAAAAGCCATTAACCAAGCACACATGAAGTCACATAACAGTGTTCTCTTTATTCCTGAGGGAAAGTATAGGATAAGTCGTACTATTTATATCCCCAGGGCAATGAGGCTTATTGGTTATGGAAAGAATCGTCCAATATTTATTTTAGGCAAAAATACAAAGGGTTTTCATAAACCAATAAGTGAAAATGATAAGGGGCAAGCTAATTACATGTTCTGGTTTGTGGATCAATTGCCCAAAGAGGGTGATCCTATGGTGATAGATTCAAATCCTGGTACTTTTTACAGTGCTTTAACAAATGTGAATATTCGTATTGAAGACGGAAATTCCTATGCGGTAGCACTGCGTACACATTTTGCACAACACTGCTTTGTGTCTCATGTAGATATACATATTGGCAGTGGTAAAGCCGGTCTCTTTGATGTAGGCAATGAAATAGAAGATGTACGATTCTTTGGAGGAGATTATGGCATATATACAACAAAACCTTCTCCAGGTTGGCCTTTTATGATGATTGACACTATTTTTAAAGGACAGCGAAAAGCAGCCATCTTGACAAAGGAAGCCGGGCTAACTATTTTAAGGATGAAGGTGATGAATGTTCCTATAGTCATTGAGACGGCACTTGATTCTATTGAAAAGCTATACATGGAGGATTGTCAGTTTGAGCAAATAGGGGAAGCTGGGTTAATTATAAGCAATGAAAACAACGTTCATAATCAAATCAATCTTAAAGAGATTAGATGTAAGGATGTGCCTGTTTTAGCTAGCTTTAGGCAAAGTGGACGAAAGATTAAAGGCAATGGCAAGTGCTTCCTTGTAAAAAGTTTGACCCATGGCAATCAAATAGATGACTTGGGTGAGAATGAGGCAATTCAAACAATTGTTGACATAGAACCACGCCAAACTTTTCCAAAACCTGTTTTGAAGGATATTCCGGACCTTCCATTGCTAAAGTCTTGGATAAATATAAAACATTTTGGTGCTAAAGGAGATGGCTTAACTGATGATACACTAGTCATTCAAAGGGCTATTCATCAGCATAAAACCATTTATTTTCCACAAGGCGTTTACACTGTTTCTGAAACGATTCAATTAAAAGAAGATACAACTCTGATTGGGCTCAATCCATTGACTACAATTATAAAACTACCAGATCATACAAAAGCCTTCAGCGGATTAGGTAGTCCTAAACCTCTTTTAGAAGTGCCACAATCTGGTAGAAACATTGTTTTTGGACTTGGTATTGATGCAGGGGCTAGAAACCCTAGGGTTGTCGGGTGCAAATGGATGGCAGGGCATCATTCATATATGAATGATGTTAAATTCATTGGAGGGCACGGTAATCTAAATTCAAATGGTGACCACCCACCAGTGTATAATTCAAATCGTACAGGCGATGTTAACCCAGATTTAAAATGGGATTCACAGTACTGGAGTTTGTGGATTACGCTTGGCGGAGGCATCTTTAAAGATATTTGGACTGCAAGTCCTTACGCGGAAGCAGGGTTGTATGTATCTGACACTACAACAATGGGTAAAATATATGCCATGTCAGTGGAACATCATGTGCGCCATGAGGTTAAATTTAAAAATGTATCGAATTGGAAGATTTATGCATTGCAATTTGAAGAGGAAGTTGCAGAGAGTAGTTATTGTCAGCCTTTAGAAATCGCCTCGTGTAGCCATTTGCTTTTTGCAAATCTTTATTTTTTTAGAGTGATATGGATGTTAACTTCTTACCCATATGCAATCAAGATATGGGATGTTAAAGACATTACATTTTACAATATTCATAATTTTTCACAAATCAAGCAAACGATTAATAACACATTACTTGATGTTACCACGGGATTAGAAGTCAGACCTTGGGAGTTAGCAAGACTTACAATAAGTGGGAAAAAAGATAAAATTTTAGTGACATCAGAGGAGCAAATTGAACAACTAGGCACGGGATTTGATTTTGCTGATGCTATCTGCAGAGATAGTAAAGGCAATATATATTTTGTCGATTCTCGGTGGAAGCAAATTTACAAATGGTCTGCAGACAGTGATCAATTAGGTCCCTTAGTTGATGTTCATTATAAGCCACTGCTGGTTGCATGTGATACGATGGATCATCTAATCGTTGTCGTTGAATATTTTCCACCAAAAGGAACAACACATGATGCGGAAGCTGAAGTTTTTGAACAACCATTTGATTCTGAGGGGACGTCTCATAGCTATTGGTATAAGGTAGGGTCTACAATTAAAGTATATTCATTGGACACATCGGATCCAGATAATAGTTTGCAGGAGCTAAGGTCTGTCAAAATGGGTTCTATACCTAATATTCATAAAGTCTTGTATCCTGGAAACAGATGGAGAGACAGTGGCGATTATTTAGATGTAACAGTGCGACGTCCTGAAGTGTGTTATGTGGCGCCTGATGGCATAACAATCCTTCCAGTGACTTATGACCTTATGCGAGCGGTCTCTTTGATTGAAGCTTTTCCGGGGACACCATTTTATGGAGTGGATGAATATTCTAAGAGAACTGTTAAGTTTAATGTTAGTGAAGAAGGGTATGTAAGTAACGCGGAAGTATTTATTGAAAAAGGTGAATACAATCTAACCGTGGATGATGATGGTAACATCATCATTGCGGATGGCGACCTCTATAAATACAACCCAGAAGGTAGGCTCATAGAAGTCATAAGGATGCCTGAAAGGCCTGCTTGTATTGTGTACGGTGGGCGTGATGGAAAATCGCTTTATGTCACTACAAGGGGATCGTTCTACAGGGTGGGCGTCACATCTTAGGTAAATTTGAATAACAAGAGCAGTACCTACAACACAAAGAACTACAATTCAAGCTAAAGGGAGACCAATGGTTTTGTGGGGAAAAAGGATTACGTAAAATTACCATATGTTGAATTTTAGATGGTTATAATGAAACAAACGAATAGAATGAAAATTGGAGGAACTGGTATGAATTTTGATCAAAGAATTGACGCTATGCGCGCTGATATTATTAAATCAACACAAGAAATAGTACAAATAAAGAGTGTTGAAGGAGAAGCGGCAGGTGACATGCCATTTGGTGAAGGTGTCCAAAAGTCATTAGAATATGTTTTGGATCTATCTGATACCTTGGGATTTAACACAAAAAATGTTGATAATTATGCTGGTCATGCTGATTTTGGTGATGGTGAAGAAACCTTAGGACTGCTAGTACATATAGATGTTGTACCAGAAGGAGACAATTGGGACTATCCGCCTTATGGAGCGGAAATACATAATAACAGACTATACGGTCGCGGAACGATTGATGATAAAGGGCCAGCGATTGCAGCACTTTATGCTATGAAAGCAGTCATGGACTCGGGAATTAAACTGAATAAAAAAGTACGAATGATTATTGGTACTAACGAAGAAACACATTGGAAAGGTATTAACTACTATTTGGAAAGAGAAAAGGCACCGGATCTAGGATTTACACCAGATGCAGAGTTCCCAGCGATTCATGGTGAAAAAGGTATATTGATTTTTAATCTACTTAAGAAGTTTGAGGAAAAATTAGATGATGGTGGCATTGAAGTATTATCGATTAAAGGTGGAACAGCACCAAATGCAGTGCCCGATTATTGTGAAGCTCACTTAAAAACAGACAAAGAATTTGAACATATACTAATAGCTTACAATAATGAAAAGAAGGGAAAAATAGAGTTAGAGAGAAATGGCAATGCAATAGTTTTAAAATCATTTGGTGTAGCAGCTCATGGTTCAACACCAGAAAAAGGCGTTAACAGTATCGCCCATATGCTTGAATTCTTGAATGTGTTAGACCTTCAAATTGGTGCTTTGTCTAAATTTATTCGTGACTATTCTAGGTTGGTGGGCATGGATTTAAACGGCGAACGCCTTGGTTGTGCAATTGAAGACGAACAATCTGGAAAGCTCGTGCTTAATGTTGGTGAAATTGATCTATCAGCTGATGAAGTAAGTATGGCTATAAACATTAGATACCCTGTTACTGAAGAAGCAAAAACTGTGTATGATGGGATAAAAGAAAAACTCATAGGGTTAGATATAACCATAGAAGAAGTAGAAATGAGATTGCCCTTATACGTAGAAAAGGACAATGAGTTAGTGGTCAAGCTGATGGATGTTTATAGACAACACTCAGGCGACACAACATCAGAACCAATAACTATTGGCGGTGGCACCTATGCAAGAGCCATAAAAAATGCCGTCGCTTTTGGTCCGCTGATGCAAGACATGGAAGAAACCGCGCACCAACGTAATGAATATATTGATATTGATCATTTGATAAAAGTGTCGAAAATATATGCTCATGCAATTTACGCATTGGCAAAATAGGTTTAGAAAGTGCTAGAACCCTTACGTTGCAGATTTTAGTGGACGCTTTGATTGGGTTCAGGTAGTATGCCTCAAACCCATTGATTGACTTACTAGTCCTTACTTAATCTTGTATGATATAGCAATTTTTCCCTTGGTTTTTAGCTAAATATAGCATATTGTCTGCATAATTGATTGCAAGTTCAGAGCTGATATCCTCCCAATTGTTGATGATTGAGACACCAATGCTGATGGTGACAAAAGGACTGACATCACTTGAATCATGGGCCAGTTTAAGGGCTTCAACCCCTCTACACACTCTATTGGCAACTTGTGAAACACCCTCTTTATCGAGGTTGTTTAAAATTACAATGAATTCTTCGCCGCCATAGCGAGCCAAAAAGTCTGATTCTCTTAAAAGTAGTCCTTTAATTGACGTTGCAACAAGTTTAAGACACTTATCCCCTTGTTGGTGTCCATACGTATCGTTGTATTGCTTGAAGTTATCGATATCAATCATCAAAAATGAAACAGGCTCTTTATTACGTTTAAAATACTTCCACATATTATTGATGAAATCATCAAGGCTCCGCCGATTTGGTATGCCAGTAAGAGTATCTGTAAGCGAAAGCGATTTAAGTTGTGAGTTAGCAGCAATCAATTCAGATTTTGTATTTTCCAGCCGCCCCATGGTGTTCTTCAGTTCGATGGTTCTTTCTTCAACAGCATCCTGTAAAACATCATATGAATGTCTAATTTCGCTAGACATACTGACCAGTTCTTTTTCTATTAAACCAAACTCATTATCTTGAACAACATAGCCTTCGATATGGGCATCATCGGACTTAATACTGGCAATCATTTTAATGATTTTATCAATTGGTTTTTTGATGTAAAGTGAAGCGATAAATACACCTAAAATCGAGACAAGTACAACACCAATCCCAACAAGTAAAAGCCGGTTATTGATAAGTCCGACATCTTTTAATGCCTCGTCTTTTGGTATTTGGAACAATACACCCCAATTCGTTATTAATGAGGGGGTATATGCAACCAGTTTTTCAACGTTATCAAAAGTATAAACGCCAATGCCTTCTTCGTCAGACATGACCGCTATTACTGGCGTAAGGTATGATGCATCAAACTGTTCTTGAACCAAACTGAAATCTGGGTGTCCGATCACATGTCCATTAGAATCAACTATGTAACCATAGACCTTATCATCCGTGGTACCAAGATGTGATTGAAGTGCATCAGTGCTCAAAAAACTAAGGTCGATGCTCACACCAATAACACCATCAATCTTACCATTTCGGAAAATCGGCTGGGCGTGAACAACAATAGGAACATTGGTGCTTCTTGAAATAATCACATTAGAAAAATATGAGTTGCCTATGAGTGCCTCTTGAAAATATGTACGATCAGAACGGTCTCCCAATGTGTCTATATGGGATGATTTATATATTTGCATGCCTGATTTATCCATGATGTATATTTGCGTTACAGCTGGAAGCTTTTCTATTAACAATTGTGCCATCCGGTCAAACTCCATATAATTTTCATTCAAAATAGTATAAGAAGTGGACAATTGATATAAAGATATTTCTACTGTTTTCATATAGTCATCTATTTGGTCACGTAATAAAGAGGATCTTTGCTGAATATCTTCATAAGCATGTTCTTCCAAAAAATCTGCCAACTGGATTGATATAAGGTGTGAGAGCAGCAACATGGAACATAATATGATCAAAACAAATATAGTGAAAATACGAAAACCAAAATTTTTTATCAGTTTCATCAGGTTAGTTCTCCCTTATGTTCAAATTGGTTTCTGAAAAGTGTTTTGTACTAAAAATTTGATGAGCGTCACTTTTTTTCTGTTATAAGTGTTATACTCCTTTTTAGGGATAACACACTATAATGGAGGAATAGGATAATAAAACAGAAAATAAGCAATAAGATTATACTAGGATCAGTGCTTCTGATTGCAGTGATTATTGGTCTAGGTTTTTTGCCCAGCATAAATCATAATGTTCAAGTACTTAGTAGCGACAATGGTGAAGGTTTAGGCAATATCTATGATTCACTTAAATACGAGAAATCAATACATATATTAGCTATGCTGTTACTTGGATTTGGATTTTTGATGGTATTTATTAGAAAACATGGAAAATCATCAGTTACGGCAACATTTTTAGCGGTTAGTATTGCACTACCAATGTATATGTTAGTTAAGTCATTTGTAAGTAAAGATTTTTCAGTTGTAGACATCGACTCATTGATATTAGCTGAATTCGCAGCAGCCAGCCTTTTAATTGCTATGGGCGCGCCACTTGGTAGACTAAAGATGGACCAATACATTGCACTTGGACTATTATTTATTCCAGCGTATATATTAACGAATGGCTCATACTTGAAAGTGGGATTTTGAAGGTTTTGTAGATGTAGGAGGGTCAGTGGTCATTCATGCTTTTGGTGCGTATTTTGGACTTGGATTAGTGGTTAACACAATATCAAAGTTCAAAAATCAACCAGAAGGTGATAGTAATATAATAAGTCACCAATTCACATTGATTGGTAGCATGGTCTTATGGATTTTTTGGCCGTCATTCACCAGTGCCTTGGTAGCGCCAGGTGAAGTTGTGGTTACTGCAATCAATACAATATTTGCCTTATGCGGCGCAACACTTGCCACTTATGTATTCACTAGACTAATCAGAGGTAAAGTCGACATTGAAGATATTGCTAACGCAGCGCTTGCCGGTGGTGTCGCAATCGGGAGTGTTTGTAACACAACAACGCCAGGATTTGCCCTACTAATTGGAGTGGCAGCGGGTACCGTAAGTACAGTTGGTTATATAATCATAGCGCCAAAAGTAGAAAAATTAATCAGAGGAACAGATACTTGTGGCGTTCATAACCTTCATGGTATGCCAGGTGTACTTGGTGGTATCTTTGGTGTTTTTGTATCGGGATCAGTAGGTGTACAGTTAGGTGGTATTGTCGTAACTGTCATCATCGGATTCATATTAGGTAACCTAACTGGACTGGTAATAAGATTACTTGGCCAAAAAGAAATACCTTACGATGATTCAGATGAATTCGAGGTAGTGGACTAGATTAATCGGTATAAGATATTCATAATAAAGGGAATCTAGTAGGGTAATGACTAGATTCTTTTTTTGTTTCATAGCGAAATCACTAGGAACAAAGATCTATATGAACTGTTGGTAAAAATTGGGTAAAGCAAAGTGGTTATTCACTACGAAAGATAGCAAAGATACTTGAAGTGTCCTATAGTAGTATACAGAAAGTGTGTAGCTCCAAGTAAAGAAGTGAATCGATAGAATCAAGACCAGAGCGTCCCAAATGGTTTTCGCTCGTGGTGAGGTTGATGAGAGTAAGGTGACTATTAGAAAAGATATCAAATTCTTTAGATTAGACGATGGATTTGAGCAGATGACATTTTTGGAATAGTATAGATGTCATCATTAATCCAGCCAATAACCATCTCCTTAAAGGTGGTGGTGATTGTGGTGCTATTTCTATTGAAAGGTATAAGTGGTTTGGTATAATTGAGGGTATTAAGAGGACGGGAGAAATTAGATGAGCGGGCGGTTCTACATGGGTAGTATAAAAGAGTGAACCTAGCCATGGGTTAATAACAGCTAGGCAGAAAGACTATTCATATTTTCCGTCATTCTGAGGCGCCCTATTGGGCAACGTGAGAATCTTCATTAGGTTACAATTCACATCACGTTACGCTAAAAATGACGTAAGCTGTAGATTGTTGAGCACTGTATGTTCTGAATCGTATAAATATGTACACAAAAAAGGGTTGCTAGGTAGCAACCCTTTCAAAACATTTACTTAACAGTTAAACAGCTAAAGCTAGCGCTCGTATTTCTAACGCTTAACGCCTAACGCTTAACCCTTGCACTTCTAACCCTTGTATTTCTCCTACTTATTCAAACAGCACTGCTTATACTTCTTACCACTGCCACATGGACATGGGTCGTTACGGCCTATTTTTTTTGACTTAACAACAGTTTTTGTAGCATTGTAGGTTTTCTTGATGTCTTTCTTCTGATCGTCACTAAGAAGCTCATCCCACTCGGGTAGGTTATAAAGCCAATCTGCTTTTGCATCCAACATGTTGTAGTATAGTTTCTCTAGATTAACATCTAAAGTGACTTTGTTGGTTGCTTTTAAGTTCTCAAGATCAATCTCTTCAAGAAGACTTGAGTTAATACCGTCAAGGAAGCCAACAAAAGTTGCGCTGTCCATGTTGTATTTTTTGGCAAGTGTTGATACAACCCCTGAGACGTGTGTTGTAGGGTCTCCAAGGATGACTTCATAGATGGCTTGTTCCTTTGGTAAGTAATCACCCCAGAAAGCATTGTAGTCATCTTGGTCACGTTCTTCTTCAGCTAATTTTCTCCATTTAGTGTATAATGACATAACAGAGTTCCTCCATATTCTTTAGTTGTACAGTGTATGCTAAATAACTGAGCAATAGACCAGTGATTTAGCCTACCCTGTACTCAGGCAATTATAGCACAGCAAAGCCACTAATATCAAGGGTTAGAGAGATGAATAACTCTACCACCAAAATGCAAAAGTACACGAAAAAATTTTGCCCAATAAATGCCTCTTTCTTTATATGCAGTTTTAAAACCCAATATGTATTAGATCATAGAACATAGAAAAGGGACTATATGAAAACACTAAGAGAGAACAAACCACTGCTAATATACTTCATTATTATCGCGCTGACAGCATTAGCCTTAAGTATGAGCAACAATATCCTGTCTAATTATTTTAAGGATGCCTATGACGTAACGGCAGTGCAAAGAGGCTTCATAGAGCTTCCTAGAGAGTTGCCGGGTGCATTACTGATATTCACTGTTTTCCTACTATCATTTTTGTCAGACATCCGTATGGCTATGGTGGCTCAGGTGTTGAGTATTATTGGTATTATTGCATTGGGAATATTTACACCATCTTTTAACGTGATGCTCATATTTATCTTCATCAATTCTATGGGGATGCATTTATTCTTTCCATTGCAGGACAGTATTGGTTTATCCATGGTTGATAGCAACAATGTTGGCCGTCGGATGGGACAGTTTAAAGGGGTGACAACAGCCTTTTTGATGATTGGTTACGGTCTGGTATTCCTTGGCTTTCGAGCAGGTGTTTTCAGTTTTACAACAAACATTAAATGGATTTTTGTTATTGTAGGCATCTTATTAGCCATAGTTTTGATCTTATTCTTTTATCTTGAACGTCACTTGGGTCATAGCCCAACCAGTGAACATAAATTTAACTTCGTCTTTAGGAAAGAATATAAGTACTATTATGTTTTGGTCACCATGTTTGGGGTGCAGAAACAGATGATGATGGTATATGGTCCATGGGTATTAATTGAAATACTTGGAAAAGGTCCAGATACAATGGCGGCCTTGGCTATGATTGGTGCATTCATTGGGATATTCTTTATGCCAGCAGTTGGCCGGTGGATTGACCGATTTGGTGTTAAAAAACTCCTTTTTGCTGATGCACTATCATTCATATTTGTTTACGGTATCTATGGCTTCATGAGTGGTGGGCTTTATGAAGGTTGGCTAAATAAAATGGGTTGGCCTGTGATGTTTATGTTTGTACTATACATTATTGACCGGATGTCCAGCCAACTTGGAATGGTCAGAAGCATATACCTTAAGACCATATTGGTAGAGGATGCAGATCTAACCCCAACCTTATCTTTGGGGATTAGTTTAGATCACATTATGTCTATTACCTTCGCCGTGTTAGGTGGTTTGGTGTGGAAAGCCTGGGGTCCTCAATATATCTTCTATTTGGTTGCATTATTGTCTTTTGTCAATCTTTATGTTGCCTTCAAAGTTGAGCCTTCAAATTAAGTGAGTCATAGCAAATATCAACAGAGGATGATTCAGAACTTTGTGGAGTATTCATAATGGCATTTTCAGGATATATTGTTATAATGAAGCTATACTGGTGCAACCGTTTGCCCGAAATGTTTAGGAGACTTTATGGAGACAACATTACTAGGCTTTAGAGCCCAAACCGCGCAATATGAGCGTCTTAGAAAAAACTATAGTGACATCTATACTAACAATGACTATGAACCTTGGGAGAAGTCTTTTGATCAGTTGGTTAAAGTCATGGATGGTTATCATATTAAACGTAAAAAAGCTTATCTCAGTAGAGATGATTTAGAACAAGGCTGGTTTCTTAAAAAAGAAGTTATTGGGATGACCATGTATGTGGACTTGTTCTCGGACAACCTTGAAGGTTATTTTGAACACATCAACTATCTGAAGAACTTAGGGGTGACATTCATTCATTTTATGCCACTATTGCAGGGACGACCTGGTGAGAATGATGGTGGTTATGCAGTGATGGCTTATAAGAAGGTGGATACGCGCTTTGGTGATTTCAAGATTTTTGAACGTCTGTTAACAGCACTCCACAACGAAGGTATGTACGGTTGCGTTGACTTTGTCGTTAACCATACAGCCAAAGAACATGAGTGGGCGCAGAAAGCCATGTCTGGTAACAAAAAGTTTATGGATATGTATTATATGTATGAAGATGATACCTTTCCAAAAGCTTTTGAAAAGACCATGCCGGAGGTGTTTCCGAAAGTAGCACCTGGTAATTTCAATTACTATGAGGCAATCAATCGTTATGTAATGACGTCTTTTTATGAATTTCAGTGGGACTTAAATTATAACAACCCTTTGGTATTTGAAAAGATTGTGGATATCTTGTTGTACCTTGCTAACAAGGGCATAGATATGATTCGGATGGATGCAATCCCCTTTATCTGGAAAGAACTTGGCACAACATGCAGAAACTTACCAGAGATCCACTTGTTCCTAGAGATGTTCCATATAATTGTGGCGTACGTTGCACCTTCAGTGGTATTACTTGGTGAAGCAATTGTAGAAGCGGAAGAAATTGTTGGTTATTATGGTAAAGAGGTTATCGAGTGTGATGTGATGTACAATGCACCGATGATGGTTAATATCTGGAACGGTTTAGCAACAAGGGATACAACATTGCTCAAAGTAGACATGAATAAATTGCAAATCCCGAGGAGTAGAGCTTGGATTAACTACGCAAGGTGCCATGATGATATTGGTTGGGGATTTAACGAAGAGGCGGTTAGGGCTATGGGGTTAGACCCATTTGACCATAAACAATTTCTCATTAATTTTTATGCTGGTAATTTTGAAGGTAGCTTTTCAAGAGGCGAGCTTTACGAGTTTGATACAAAGACCATGGACGCAAGGAATTGCGGTACAATGGCAAGTCTCTGTGGCTTAGAGAATGCTTTAGTCAGGAAAGACAATTATCAAAAAGAGCTGGCACTGAAAAGAATGCATCTGATCAATGGCCTTATTATGTCAATGACTGGCATACCTTTAATCTATAGTGGAGATGAACTTGCAACACTGAATAACCATGATTTTAAGATGGACGAGAAAAAGTCACATGACACAAGATGGCTTCATCGTTCTAAGTTTGACTGGTCTGTGGTAGAACATTTGGACAACCATGAACTGTCCAGTACTCAAGTCTTCAATCAGCTTAAACGGATGATAGAGGTGAGGAAAAGCAATAGTATTTTCGATGGTGATATTAGAACTTATAGCCTTGAACTTAATAAGAAAGAAGTGTTAGGTACCATGAAGAGGGATGAAGATGGTTTTCTTATTGGGGTTTATAACTTTAGTGAAGACAGGCAGTTTATTTCAGTACAAGCTCTAAGAGAAGCATCTGACAGCACAGTTCTGAAAGATTTGTTACAAGGTAAAAGCATTGATTTAACCAAAGAGTCATTGGTTCTTGGACCTTATGAATACTTATGGTTGGTGAATCATTAAGATCATTACATCATTCATATCAAAGAGGAACATAGATATTACGTCTATGTTCCTTTTTATATTTGGGCAATAGCTTTAAACTTCTATGAAAGAATGGTATAATTAAATGAGAATAGTTATCAAATAAATTAGGGAGTTGATTATATGAATAAATTGATGGTTGCATTAGTGGCGGTTGTTTTAATTACTGCCGGTTGTAGTACTGGTCCATCAGTAGAAACAATTAAGGGTGAGTATGAAGAAGAAGCGCAGCGTCTTGAGGCTGAGGTGGCTGAATTATCAGGAGACCTTCAGACATCACAGGAAATGTTGGGCGAGAAGGAGGCACTTATAGCAGACTTGTCTGGACAACTAAAACTGGAAGAGGAAGACAAGGCTGCAATTATAGCGGACTATGAGGGGCTTCAATCGGACTACGAAGGGCTTCAATTAGACTATGAAACCCTTATGAGCAGTGGCAATGGCATTCCGAATGTGGTGGTTTTATCTCAGGTGGTTATTGAATTGATAAGGGATCAGGACTTTGCAACATTATCTACCTATGTACACCCGAGCAATGGACTACGTTTCACACCTTATCCATTTATTAACCTTGGAACAGACTTGATTATGAGTACAGCTCAGGTTTCAGCTTTTGGGACTGATCCAACGGTCTACAATTGGGGGAACTTAGATGGGAGTGGTGATCCGATCAACCTCACACCAATGGATTACTACAATATGTTTGTCTACAATGCAGATTTCGCAACGCCTGAGATGATGTCGTGGAATGCGCCAATCGGTTCAGGCAATATGATTAATAACTTACCTTCTATCTATCCAACGGCGGATTATGTTGAATTCTACTTTAGTGGTTTTAATCCTGCCTATAGTGGGATGGATTGGACAGGTTTGACACTTGTGTTTGAGCAAGTAGGACCTACTTGGTACTTGGTTGGTGTTGTTCATGGACAATGGACAACTTAATTGAACGGTGTGTATAAATGGGACTAGTCCTAACAGAGACCTAGGACCTATAGATTATTTACATTTGGTGGGACTTATGGGAAAATCATACTAGGTCAATCGATATTATCTAATAATTACGGCGTTTATGTATTGAAAGTGAGTGATTAGATGAAGATAGCAGTATTATCCGATATTCATGGTAACGATGTGGCATTTGAGGCAGTGGCGCAGGACTTGAAAGAACAGTCTATTAACTGCGTGATTTTTCTAGGAGACTTAGTAGCAAAAGGCGCTCAACCACAGGAGTGTTACGATCGTTTAAAGAAGATGAACCCATTAGTTTGGTTAAAAGGTAACACAGAATACTGGTTGGATGACGCCATGATTGATGTGATGCCAACATCACCAGAGAACATTATTCTCTTAGATTATTATGACTATATGGTTAAACATATGTCTGCAGAGGCAATGGATGACCTAATAGGCATGAAACATTCTAAAGAAATTCATCTTGGTCATTACGAAGGATTCTGTTGTCATGGATCACCTAGAGATGTCAATGAATTGATGGACCCTGTCAGTGATTCACTTGGGACAGCTGTTAAGCTTAACGACATCAATGCATCCTTCGTTTTATCAGGTCATAGCCATCAGCAATATGATGTCTTGTTTAGAGGGATTAGAATGATTAACCCTGGTGCAATTGGCATCTTTGGTGCGTCGCATAGCAATCTAGCAAGATATGCCATCCTTGAGAGCGGTAGTAGTTTTACGGTTACCATTAAGGAGGTGGCTTATGATTCTCAGCGTTACATAAGAATTGCAGAGAATCGAGGGTTCCCAGGGAAGAATTATTATATGGGACAACAAATGCACGATAGCCGGACCGCATAAGTGGGCAGTGACTTTAGAAAGTCATTGTGTTAAAATGTCTTTATTATTGATAGATGTGAGGACATTATGAAAGCGAAGATTGCGGTTCTTGGACCTAAAGGTACTTTTACAGATATTGCAACAGAAAAATACATTAAAGCTATGGGACTTAATGCTGAACGCCGGTATTATTCTACCATGCGAAAAACTTTTGGCGCTGTAGGTGAGGACTGTACTTATGGCGTCATTCCTATTGAGAATACTTTGGACGGATTTGTACAGATTATCTTAGACCTACTTTCGAGAACAGAGTTGAAAGTGATTCACGAGATTGTCTTACCAATCCGTTTTGCTTTTGTGGCAAACTGTTCAACTTTTGATGAGGTTGAGACCATCTATGTGCAGTTTAAGTCTGAAAACCAATGCACAGAGTTCTTGGAACAATTCGGTGGTCGGAACATTATAACAACGGCCAGTAACAGTCAGTCTTATAATCAAGTTTGCAAAGGGGAAGCCAAGTCTGCGGCGATTATTCCCATGCACTTACTGGATGATTGTTGCCACTTCAAGACGGTGGTCGAAGATGTGACAGATGCAAAAGAAAACCAAACCAGGTTTATTGTGATTGCCAAAAACCTTAATGAAGAAGTGGACACATCACAACAATGGAAAACGTCCATAGTTGTGTGGGGAGATTCAGACCGACCTGGCCTGTTGGCTGATATTTTGAACCTGTTTGCCACCAGTGGTATTAACATGAAATCCATCATGTCAAGACCAACAAAAGCAGGCCTTGGGAATTACAATTTTTTTATTGATGTGGATGGTTGTTATCAGAAGGATCCAGAAGTACGCAAGGCTATTGCTCACGTACTGGATCGTTATAACATTAAGATTCTTGGTTCATACTATTGTGTTGATGCTTAAAGTGATTTAAACCACTAAATCACACAATTACTTCTTGATAAAAAGGGCATACGTGTTATAATTAATTCAATTATGATTGTCACCCAGAAAGCAAGAATCACTAAGTCCACACACAATATGTAGTAATCTTGAAACATTGATATACTGCATATTGTGTGTGAAAGTGAAACTATGGTCTTTCTGGGAGGCAATCAATTATTTACTACGGAAGGGGCATTGCCATGGAGATATTAATCGAACAGACTAAAACCATGAAAGAGAAGCCGGATCAGGAAAACCTTAGCTTCGGGAAGACATTCACAGATCATATGTTTATCTGGGATTATGAAGAGGGAAGAGGTTGGTATGACCCACGCATTGTACCTTATCAGAATATTACTTTAGCACCATCAGCCATGGTATTCCATTATGGTCAGGAAATGTTTGAAGGTCTTAAGGCTTATAGAACACCTGATGGTGAAGTGCAGTTATTCAGACCTGAGAAGAACATACAACGGACCAATAATACCAATGAAAGAATTTGTGTACCAAAAGTAGATGAAGAAGCATTGTTGGAAGGTATTATTCGCCTTGTAGATGTTGACCGAGATTGGGTGCCAAGTCTTGAAGGAACATCTTTATACATTCGCCCTTTTATTATTGCAACAGATCCCTACTTAGGTGTAAGACCTTCTTTAACCTATAAGTTGATGGTCATTCTATCTCCAGTAGGTGCCTACTACAAAGAAGGTATTAACCCAGTGAAAATATGGGTTGAAGATGACTATGTCCGTGCGGTGAGAGGTGGCGTAGGCTTTGCAAAAACCGGTGCCAATTATGCAGCAAGTTTAAAGGCCCAGATGAAAGCTAAAGAAAAAGGGTATGCCCAGGTGCTATGGCTTGATGGTATTGAGCGACGTTATGTTGAAGAAGTAGGTACAATGAATGTGTTCTTCAAAATTGATGGCACAATGGTAACACCTTCTCTAGAAGGTAGTATACTTCCAGGCGTTACAAGAGATTCAGTCATTCAATTATTTAAAGCATGGGGTGTACCTATTGAAGAACGCCGTATCTCCATTGATGAAGTTTATGCAGCGGCAGAACAAGGAACACTGGAAGAAGTATTTGGTACAGGTACTGCCGCAGTCATATCACCTGTGGGACTGCTGGATTGGGCTGGTAAAAAGCTGGTCGTTAATAATAATGAGATTGGTCCAATGGCACAGAAGCTTTACGACACCATAACAGGCGTTCAAAGTGGGAAAATAGCCGACGACCATGGTTGGATTGTAGAAGTATAAAAAAGAAAAACCTAGCCACAAAAACACAAAAAGGCACAAAAAAATATCTTACATTGATAAAGTTTATGCTAGAATATTCATATAGACTTTATAATGTCCTGAACTTTTTTGTGCGCTTTCGTGTTTTTGTGGCTATTATTTTGCATTTTTCATGGCCATGATTTTTTAAGGAGTTTTAATGAGTGAACGACTTATTTTTCATATTGATATGAATTCTTTCTTTGCTTCTTGTGAGCAAGTGTTGAATCCTGAACTTAAGAAGAAGCCACTGATTGTTGGTGGTGACCCAAAGACCCGTCGGGGGATTGTGCTGGCGGCTTCTTATGATGCGAAAGCATATGGGGTATATACAACCATGTTGGTTAATGAAGCCATGCGTCTATGTCCAGATGCTGTGATTATTAAATCCACCTATGGTTTATATACCGAGATGTCTAAACAAGTTATGGACCTATTTGATGACTATACACCCTTGAAGCAACAGGCCTCCATTGATGAAGCGTATCTTGATATGACAGGCACCGAACATCTTTTTGGTGACTATATGACAGCAGCAAAGACCATTCAAGATAGAATTTTGAGTGAGCTAGGGTTACCTTGTTCCATTGGTATTGCTCACAATAAATTGTTGGCAAAAATGGGGTCTGACTTTAAGAAACCTATGGGCATTACAACCATTTTTGAGGATGAAATTGCCGATAAATTATACCCACTTAAAGTGGGTGAACTACATGGT
>RCND010000365.1_pt1 | contig 25540 bp, 26 predicted proteins | sample 2041351 | NCBI WGS metagenome assembly RCND01 (sample SAMN09708230, study PRJNA481090) | Marine sediment metagenome, whole genome shotgun sequencing project. | biome: marine sediment; feature: ocean; material: sediment; isolation source: Sewage treatment plant 12B marine sediment (STP12B) ... | reverse complement strand
CAGCAAGAGTAGCGCACCCCGCCGTCAGGTCAGTAGCCGAGACAGGTACCATGCGGCCCCGTGCTGAGACGTCTAACCCTCCTTTTATTTGTCCTTTCTGCTGTGGTGGCTGTGGTTCCTGCGAGTGCGCAGGATTCGCAAGCCGGCCCAGTTGTGGTGGCTGATGTGCATGGCCCGCTGGACCAGCGCGCATTGGATTTTCTGGTCGATGCCGTTCTCACCGATGATGCGCAACTGGTCGTACTCAAGATCGACAACCCCGGGATAGCTTCGGGGGATCCGGCGGAGTTGTTCATGGCGATCGATACCTCGGCGACACCTGTTGTTGCCTGGGTGGGGCCAGATGGGGCAGTCGCCTACGGCGGGGCTGGTCAGCTACTGGGCAAGGTAGCGATTGCGGGCGCTGCCCAAGGTGCACGCATTGGGCACATGTCGCCGACAGTTGCTGGCGACAAGCTAACGCTCCTCGCCGGCGATCCAGTGTGGGATCTCAGAGACACCGAAGTGATCATCGAGGATGCCGCCAGCTCGGAACTTGTTGGTGTCGTTCAACCCACCATCGGACAGTTCATTGCCGCTCTCGATGGGATAGATGTCGAAACCATGCTTAGCAACGTCACCCTGGAGACGGCTCAGGAAGTCACTCTCGACGATGGCTCCAGCGCCATCGCCTCATCCGTTGAGGTTCGCTTCCTCAAGCCAACGCTCTTGACTCGATTCCTCCGTCTCGGTACCCGACCTGACGCCGCATTCTTCTTCCTGCTTGCCGGTCTCGCCGTTGGTGCGTTCGAGTTTTATGCGGCCGGCGGGGGGATAGCTGCGGCGATGGCGGCGCTGTCACTGTTCCTAGCCGGATATGGCTTTGCGACCTTGCCGATGAACTGGCTCGCCGTTGTAGCTGCGGTCCTTGGTGTTGGGTTCTACACATGGGATTTCCAACGTCACGAACTGGGGATTCGCAGCATCGTGGGGACAGTCCTGATGCTGTGGGGCGGAATCGCCTTTGTTGGCGGCTCTCCCCAAATAGGCACCAGCGTGTGGTCGGTGCTGCTGACAGTGGTTGGCATCACTTTGTTCTATCTCTTTGCCATGACCACGATCGTTCGATCCCGATTTGGAACACCGACCATCGGTAGGGAACACCTGGTCGGGGCCATCGGTGTTGCGGACTCTGCCTTGACGCCTGAAGGGGTGGTCACCATCGAAGGCGCCAAGTGGCGGGCGCGGTCTCATCGTGCGGCGGGCATCGATCGTGGCGCAGCCATCGAAGTGCTTGCGGTCGAGGGTATAACCCTGCAGGTGGCCCCGCCCGAGTGACCCAAACCGGGTTGGTCGCGAAAACTGTCCATATCATCTACCAGGATATTCCTGGTGTAGATCGGATTAGGTGTTTATGGTCGGCCGCCTGCTGTGTTTGTGTCACCAACTTGTTGGAGGAGGAGTCCGTGACGCCGATGGATCGTTCTTGGCAGCCTGTTGCGCTGTGCCGTGGAAATCATTCTCATCTTTTCTTTCCGCCTACGACCTCTGAACGCAAAGATGAGCGAGAACGCAGAGAAATCCGCGCCAAGTCCATCTGCCAGGTATGTCCCGTACAGGACTCATGCCTCGACTATGCGCTCGAATCGACGGAGCAATACGGCATCTGGGGTGGTTTCACCGAAACCGAACGCCGCCACATCCCCGCCGCCATCTCGGTCTAGGGGAACGGGAACTGCCCTACGGGCAGTTCCTTGGACTTCGCGTTGCGAAGCCCAGGGTCCGTCTACTTCACAACGCGAATATCGCCGCGTCTCGCGGTTACTCCGGTTTTGTCGAGCCACTCGAGGAGGGGGACTGCTTGACGTCGCGTCACGCCGAGCAGGTCGCGGAACTCGGCGACCGTGAACTCACCCGCTAGATCAGTGAGCCGCACTTTGATGTGCTCAATCTGCTCAGGGAGAAACACCAGGTCTTCGCTTATCCGGGTCAGCCTTCCATCACGGATCAGGGCATGGGTTAGCTCTTTGTCGAGGCCGAGTTGTGCAGCCCTTGGTACCGAAAGGCTTTCATTGAGGAGGCGTTGCGCCTTGTCCCATGCTGCACTTTCGTTGGAGCTGAGGCCGGGCTCGAATCCGGAATGGCGAACGGTGGCGCCATCGTCGACGAGTTCGTCTGCTCCGGCGACCACGAGGGCTATGGACTCTGGGTCGACGCCAAGAGATGAACTCAACTCCGCCTTGGGCAGACCGGGACGCAGCCGATTCTCGGCATGGAACGCCACGACTGCTTCGGTGACTGTGGCCAGTAGATCTGCGGCGGCCGCAGCGGCCATCAGCATCCCTCGTGTGGCATATGGAGAGGATGCCGCCCCACCACCCGAATCCCTCGACAGGTCGTCCCTGGATGCTGTGCCACGCACCGTCAGCAGCGCATCAGCTATCTGATCGGGTCCGTCTGGTAGCGCGGCAAGCAGGATTGGGATGGCCTCCCGCACCGCCTGTCCAGAACGGGGTGGATGTGGGTCGAGCACGACACCGCCCCCAACCACAGCCCTGCGACCCGTCTCGCGGAGGATGAACCTGTCCCCGCTTTGCAGCGGGATCGGCGTCGTCGACCGCAGCAGGCAAGCCGTAGTAGGAGATTCGGTTGCGATGACACGCATTTGCACCGGCCATGAGCCACTCCCAACGTGGAGGTGATAGGCGCCCCTTGAGGTGAGGTCATCGTCGAGACTGCGGACGGGCCGCAGCGAAGCCAAGAACGACGAGCTATCCCGAAATAGCCCCGGTTGTCCGAGCATCGCGCCGCGGGCAACGTCCTCGGCGCCGCTGATGTTCAGCGCTACGCGGCTCCCTGGGGTGAGTCGGTCCGTTGCAGCATCGTGGTGCTGCATTCCCCGCACCCGAACCGCGGTTCCCCCCGGCCACAGCATCAGTTCATCTTCTCTGTCGATTGATCCACCGGCAAGGGTTCCGGTCACAACCAGCCCGGCGCCCGATATATGAAATGCCCGATCAACCCAGAGGCGAGGCCGGCCCACGTCGGACGGCTCGCCGGCTGCGGCGAGTTGGGCGACCAACGCATGTTCGAGGTCATCCATGCCGTGCCCCGTGATGGCTGAGACCCGGACTATCGGCCAGCTGTCGAGCGCGGTGCCTTCGACCGCCTCGAGGATCTCTAGTTCCGCCAGATCAGCCTGGTCGTTGTCGGTCAGGTCGATCCGGGTTATGGCGACGACACCGTGACGTGTCTCCAGCAGGTCGAGGATGGCAAGATGCTCCTCGCTCTGCGGCATCCAGCCTTCGTCGGCGGCGACGACGAACAGCGCAACATCGAGAGCTCCCACCCCGGCCAGCATGTTCTTGATGAACCGTTCGTGACCGGGGACGTCGACGAAACCGACATCGAGCCCGCCGAGCTGACGCCACGCAAAACCGAGGTCGATGGTTAGGCCCCGTTCTTTTTCTTCCGCCCAGCGGTCAGGATCACGGCCAGTTAGAGCCTCGATAAGGGTTGACTTGCCATGATCGACGTGACCGGCGGTGGCGATTATCGGCATTTCAGGCCAATGCCTCCACGATGCGCATGTCGTCGGTCGGGTCAACGGTACGAAGGTCAATCACCAGGTTGCCGTCCCGGCGGCGGGCCAGGATCGGCGGTGATGCGGCCAGCAGCTGACGCCACAGACCATCAGCGCTTCCATGCAGATGAAGGTTGGGGGAAGCGATAGTCTCACCAGGAACCGATCCGGCTCCAGGCAGCGACTCTCCTGCAATGACCTCGCCGCGGCCACCCAACTCGGCTAGGAGCTTCTCGTGCCGGTCCTGGAGTCGTTCGTAAGGCAGGCCGACCATTGCCCAGAACGGAACGGTGGCGCCCTGATCGGATGCGTAGAGCTCCAGGGTTGCCACCAACGCGGCGTGGGTGGGTCCATCGATCCGCAACGCACGGGCGAGGGGGTGCTTTGCCATCTTGGCTATCAAGTCCACTCGGCCGACCGCGATGCCCGCCTGCGGTCCGCCGAGCAGTTTGTCGCCAGAGAACAGCACGACATCGGCACCGGTCTCCAAGGTTTGTTTGACGCCGGGCTCCTCCGCAAGCCACGCCGGTGGTTGCCCGGGCAGCCACGGCACATTGGCGTCGAGGAGTCCGCTTCCCACGTCGGCAATCAACGGTACGCCGGTTGTTTTGGATAGTTGCGCCAGCTCGGCATACGACGCCGATTCGGCGAACCCTTCAAGCCGGTAGTTCGAGGGATGAACCTTGAGGATCGCTGCCGCATCGGCGGCAACTCGCTGGTAGTCGGACACCCGGGTGCGGTTGGTAGTACCGACCTCAACCAGGGTGGCGCCCGATGCAGCCATTAGTTCGGGGAGCCGGAACGACCCGCCGATTTCAATCTCTTCACCGCGGGACACAACTGCGTTGCCACCGTCAGCGATCGCCGCCAACGCCAGCAGCAAGGCCGCCGCGGTGTTATTGACGACAAGGGCCGACTCCGCTCGGGTCAGCGACATGAGCAACTGGTTGGCATAGGAAGCCCGTCTTCCCCGTTGGCCCGTGGTGATGTCGAGTTCGGTATTGCCAAAGCTGGTGCTGAATACTGCTGCCAGCTCGGCTGCGGCTGGCGGCAGTATCGCCCTGCCCAGGTTGGTGTGGAGCAGAACACCAGTGGCGTTGATCACTCTGGTCGGACGCTGGCTGAGGAGGTCTGCTGCTGCGGTGGCGGCCATGCCGGCAGCGTCGGGCGCCACGCCGTCGACGATCTGGTTCCGTGCGGTTGTCAACGAGTCGCGGGCGACTGCGGTGGCCAGTTGCCGGGGCAGGCCGCTGGCGACGAGCGAAGCCGCTAGAGAATCAACACGGGGGAGGTCCTTTGGTTCCATGTGGCAGAGCCTACCCATACCGGTATCCTCGGATGAATGAGACCCGCAACGATTCTGTTCTTGGCCTTTGTGCTGGTGCCGCCGGTTGAGATCGGGCTGTTCATCGCGGTCGGCGGCAGAATCGGTCTCTGGCCGACAATGGGGATCGTGTTGCTGACTGCGGTACTTGGCGCCAACCTCGTCTCGCGGCAAGGCCGCGGAGCAATTGCCAGTCTGCAAGCTGAGTTTGCTTCCGGACAATTCCCCGCCAAGACACTGGCACACGGTGCGATGATTTTGGTCGCCGGTGCCCTGCTGCTCACCCCTGGGTTCCTCACCGACGTTGTCGGCTTCTCGTTGCTGTCGCCGCAGGTCCGCGAGGTACTCCGCAAGTGGGGCGTCCGCCGCTGGTCCAACCGCGTAACGGTGCTGTGAGCAACACGCCGCGCCCCTCATCGACCGTGTGCGTGCTCCACCAGGGAGAATCAGACTTTGAGGTGCTGATGGTGCGGCGCAGCCCGACAGCTCGCTTTATGGCTGGTGCCTGGGTCTTTCCCGGTGGCGTAGTTGATCCCGAAGATCATGAACCTGTGGCGTTGGCAAGTCTCGATGAAGAGCCCACGGCAGAGATCGCTCCGTGGTTGGCGGCGGCTTTCCGGGAGGTCGTTGAAGAGACCGGTGTCTGGTTGACGGAGCCCGCCGTTGTCGAACCGTTGGGGGAGCGGTCCGTATTCGACGTCGCCGCCGTCCTCGGGCGACGCTTTGTGACCGGTAACGCCGCCTACTTTGCGAATTGGATCACGCCAGCAATGGTGCCTGTGCGTTTTGACGCCAGGTTCTTTCTCGTTGCTCTTGCGGACAAGGTGACTGCCGTCCCCGACGAACGAGAGATCGATGCAGCAGAGTTTGTCAGCCCCGTTGCGGCGTTGTGCCGCGCCGAGAGCGGGGAGTGGCTGGTGCCGTTTCCCACCCAACGCACGCTTCAGCAACTCGCTGGGTTTTCGTCGGTGGCGGCAGCGTTGGAGGAGTGGCAGCATCGCGAAGTGGTCTCGGTGCAGTCGCGGATGCGGATCGCTGATGATGGTTCGCTCGAGGTAGTGATGCCCGACGATCCGGGTTTCGCCGATCTTGATGACGTTGCCCCTGACCCAGAGGCACTGGCGAGTGCGGCCCAAGTGGCTGCCAAGCAGCCGCGAACCACGAGTTTCCGCCAGGCGGAAACTCGCAAGCTGCCCGAAGGGCAGCCGATTGCTGAGGTATCCGGTGCCGAGGATTGAGCTGGTCCGCGCTCCTAACCCCGGACCCTTTACCGGGCCGGGTACCAATTCATATGTGATCGCGTCCGCAGGTGAGGCGCTGGTACTTGACCCCGGACCGATTATCGAGGTGCACCTGGATGCGATCCGAGTAGCGCTGACCGGACTCGACCCGGTTGGTGTGGTGGTCACGCACACGCATCCGGACCATGCCCCGGCAGCAAACGGACTTGGTCGTGAGATGGACGTTCCGGTCTTTGGCTTCGATAGCGGAGACGAGTTTGAGCCAACCGAGCGGCTTGAAGACGGCTCTCCGATCAGATTCGGCTCTGATCGGCTGATTGCGGTGCACACTCCGGGGCACACCGCCGACCACGTTTGTTTCCTGCTCGGCGAATACCTGTTTACCGGGGACCACATCATGGGTGGATCGACCGTGATCATCGAAGACGCCGCAGCCTATATGGAGTCGTTGGAGAAGGTTGCAGCCCTCGACCCAGCGCATCTGTATCCGGGCCACGGGCCGGAATTGCCCGAGGCTCGCGAGGTTATCGCTGGGTACATTGCCCACCGCATCGAACGAGAGCGCCAGGTGCTCGTTGCACTGGCCGAAGGTGCAGGCAACATCGGTGAGATTGTCGAGGTGGTGTACGCCGGGTTGGCCCCGAACCTGCAGATGGCTGCCGTGATGCAGGTGCATACCCAGCTGATGAAGCTCAAGAACGAGGGACGAGTATCTTTGGGGTGGGGCGGCGCACACGGCGCAACAACGGTTGAACTTGTGGAGATACCGTGAAGATGGGTCGACAATCAGATGCAGCAGAAAAATGGCAACGGGGGATCATCGCCGCCATCGTGTTTTCTCTTGCGGTGGTCCCTGCTCTGGCCGCCAGCGCCCAATCGCAGCTCACCGCCGATGACATTGCCGCAGCTGACGCCAACCGCCGCGCCGTCAGCGCCGACCTTGAGGCTGTCACCATTGAGTACGACACTGCCGTAGCTCGGCTCATCGAACTGGAGAACTCACTCACCACGCTTGGCATCGAGCTAGCGGAACTGGAACGGGACTTGGCTACGGCCAAGGTGGCCGCCCAAGAGGTAGCTACCGACCGGTATGTGTACTCCGGGTCGTCACAATCCGCAGTGATGGGTGCCGCGTCGATCGACGATGTGAGCATTCGCACCAGCTACCTCGACATTCTGAGTCGGGTCGGCACCGACAAGGTGCTGCGGCTGTTTGGTCTCGAAGAGAGCTATCAAGCCCAGGAGATCATCCTGGCCAACGCACTGACCGATCAGCAGCAAACGAGCGCCGACCTCGAAGTAATGGCAGCAGGAATCCTGACCCGACTTGAAGAGGCCAATGCCGAGTACAACACGGTTGTCGCCGCCTTTGAGAAACAAGAAGCAGAGAGACGAGCTCGCGAGGAAGCCGAACGACTTCGTCGCGAGGAGGAAGAGCGGCAGCGTCTTGCCACGTCGACGACAACCACCACGACCACCGTTGCCGAAGGTGAGACCACCACTACCGGAGCAACGTTAACCACGGCGCCACCGCCGACAACGACGGCACCTCCCAGCGGCTCGCTGACCTGCCCTGTAGATGGTGCGGTTGCCTTCACCGACACCTGGGGTGCGCCGCGGTCTGGCGGTCGTAGCCACAAAGGCGTCGACATGATTGCGTCCCGTGGCACTCCGCTCGTGGCCATCGAGGCAGGAACCATCAAGCGGCTAGGCAACAGTGGTCTCGGTGGCATAACGATCACGTTCCTGGGAGCCAGCGGCGACCAGTATTACTACGCACACCTCGACGGATGGGCACCAAACCTCAGCGCCGGCCAGTCAGTTGGTGTCGGCGAACTCATCGGATACGTCGGCAATACAGGCAATGCTCAATACACCATTCCCCATCTTCACTTCGAACACAGCCCCGGCGGCAACGGCGCCGTCAACCCCTATCCCCTAGTTGCTGGGTTGTGTCTGTAGTGGAGATGAGGCTTCTTGCGCTCCTGGTCGTGGCGCCTTTTGTTGCCCTTCAGCTTTGGGCTCTCGTAGATGTGTTGCGCACACCCCGTGGCGTGTGGGCCGAAACCCAACAAAGCCAGGTCGTATGGTCCATTGTCGTGCTCATCCCGGCAGCGATAGGCCCGATCCTGTACTTCTTCATTGCCCGCCCCCGCCTCAAGACCGCAACGCTCGGAACTCAGCAAGGCTGAGTGCGTGCCGATAGTTGTGTGCTCGGACGCGGCTCGAGCCTGCCGGTTCTTGCGTATCTGGCGCCGGGATTTCGGCTGGGCGTACGCAAGTTCCAGAAGGTCCTAGCCCATTTGGGCGATTTGCTCGGCCACCAAGGTGAGTCTTGCAGAACAGCCATCGTCGGCGATGGGGGGTAGCAGTGAGGTCAGTTCTTTGGCTGCATTTGTGATCGCGATTGCCGATGGTGCGCCAGGGTCGGCGGCTACGACTGGATTGCCGGCATCGCCACCTTCGGCGACCCGCGGGTCGATGGGAACCGCACCCAGCAGGTCGACACCGAGATCATTCGCAAGAGCCTGACCGCCGCCGGTACCGAACAATGGGAAGTGCTCGCCGGACGGGGTCGTGAACCCGGCCATGTTCTCGATGACGCCGATGACGGGCATGTGGGAACGCCGCGCCATATCTGCGACGCGCGCCGCCACCTTCTGGGCGGCCAGCTGTGGTGTTGTGACCACCACCATCTCTGCTTGTGGAAGGAGCCGAGCCAGTGCCATCTGTACATCACCGGTCCCGGGCGGCATGTCGAGCAACAAGTAGTCGAGATCCTGCGGCCACGCCACGTCACGGAGGAATTGTTCGAGAGCCTTTGACAGCATCAGACCACGCCACATCAGTGCCGTGTCCTCGTCGTCCAGAAGCAAACCGGTGGAGACCACGTCGATGTCATAGGCTTTCGCCGGAATGATCCTGCGGTCATCCCCTGCTTCGAGGCGTTTACCGCCAAGGCCCAGAATCCGGGGAATCGAGAATCCCCAGATGTCGGCATCGAGAAGACCCACCTTGTGCCCTTGGGCAGAGATGGCGAGAGCAAGGTTGGCGCTTAGCGAAGATTTCCCGACACCGCCCTTGCCGCTGCTGATGGCGACGACACGGGTATTGGGGTGAACCATCGTTGGCTCGGCGTCTTCGCGAGCCCGCAACCGGGCTCGTTCCATGAGGTCAGAGCGTTCCGCCTGGGTCATTGCGCCGATCTCGACGGCGACCTCTTCAACTCCGGGTACGGAGCGCAGCTTGCGGAGGACTTCGTTCTCGATTTGGTCTCGCAGCGGACAGGCGGCGATGGTCAATGCCACTTTTACCGTGACCTTGTTTCCTTCTACCCGGACGTCCTTGACCATGCCGAGGTCGACGATGTCGGCACCCAGCTCCGGGTCGATGACCCGTTTCAGCGCCGCTTCAATTTCCGTCATTTCAATCATGGGTAGGAGCGTAGACTGCCGACGAAGGTAAAAAAACCTATCGCCATAGTGGGAACTGTCTCATATAATCCGGCGAAGCCAGCAACGACCCGGAGGTCGCAGGACCATGATGACAAACGACGAAACCACCACCGTGCAGGGTGTGACTCTTACCTCTTCAGCAGCCGCCAAGGTTCTGGAACTAATCACCGCTGAGGGCGACGAGTCTCTGTCGTTGCGTCTCGCAGTCCGTCCCGGTGGATGCTCCGGCTTCTCCTATGACATGTTTTTCGACTCCGCACTCGATGACACCGACATTGTCAACGAGAAAGATGGCGTACGTGTGGTCGTTGATGTGGAGAGCGCGGCGATGGTCGGTGGAGCAACTGTTGACTTCCGCGACGATGGTCTGCAAGGTGCCGGGTTTGCGATCAACAACCCCAGCGAGCAGAAGTCGTGTGGCTGCGGTCAGTCCTTCTGCTGATCTGAACTGCATTTCAGTCTGATCCGCAGGTAGCCTGGCCCCATGGCCAAACCTGCTGGATGTCTCAAAGCCTTCTTCGCCGTCCCTCTGATATTGATGGCTGTTGGGGTCGGGTTCTGGTTCCTCGGCAACGTCAACCAATTGCTGACCCACGACACCGTCGAGGGAGTCGTTATCGACCTCGAACGCAGTGTCGACAGCGACGGGGACGATCTCTACAAACCAACCTACGAGTACGACGTTGCTGGCCAGACCTACCGCTACAAGTCGCAGGTCAGCTATGGCGGTTTACTGGTGCCCGAGATCGGTGATCGTCGGTCCATCCTGTACAACCCAGGCAACCCGAGCGATGCCCAGGTGCGCAGCATGTTTGTGCTGATTTGGTTGCCGCTGATTCTGCTGGCGCTCCCGCTGCTGATCCTGGGGTTCATGCTGTGGGCATCTATTCGGCGGAGACGCCGTCTCACCGAGGTGCCAACGCAGCTCGGCCCTAGCGATGTACCGCCATGGGTCACCCAGCCGCCAGGTCCGACCGCCTGGGCAGAACCAGAGATTGGGCAACGGACCCCCATTGAGGCGATGTTCATGGGAACCGAGCCCTCACAGATGGATGACAAAGGCAAGGTCAAGTATCGAGTGAAGGCCCGTGCCGACATTGAAGGGACTCAACATCGCTTCCGCAGTGACTGGCTGGAGAACGACCCAACGCTGTATTACATGCAGCATGGGAACAAGGTGACAGTCCACGTCGATCGTAATGACCCGAGTTCATACGAGGTGGAGCTGCCCCCAACGGAGTGACCATCGCCGCAGCCTTGTAGCCTGGTGGCGTCACACCTATGGAGGAAAGCCATGCCAAAGAAGATTCACGACGTACCAAGCGCTCCCGCCCCGGTCGGTCCCTACTCGGTGGTGACGGAAGCAAACGGCTTCGTTTTCGTCTCCGGCCAGATGGGCATAGACACCGCAGCCGGCAAGCTTGTCGAAGGCGGCGTCGAACCCGAGACCCACCAGATCATGAAGAATCTTGCCGCGATCCTCGGCGACGTTGGTCTTGGGTATAGCGACATCGTCAAGACCACGATCTTTCTTGCCAGCATGGCCGACTTTCCAGTGGTCAATGTGGCGTACGGCGAATACGTGGCAGATGCCAAGCCAGCTCGCTCTACCGTCGAAGTGGCTGCTTTGCCGCTTGGTGTCCAGGTCGAGATCGAGGTCATCGCTGCTCGGTGAGCACACCCCATCGATTGAGGAGGTTTCACTATGAATCGTGATCAGATTCTGCGCGCACTAGGAGTAGAGGAAGAGAATCCGGGGGCCTACGCCGCCGGATGGATCTCGACAACCGGCGATCTCCTCACCAGCTATGACCCGACCACAGGCGAGGCGATAGCCTCGGTTCGCCAGGCCACCGTTGCTGACTACGAAAAGGTCGTCACCAACTCGGAGGAGGTCTTCAAAGAGTGGCGCATGCTGCCCGCTCCCGAACGTGGCGAGTATGTGCGTCGCCTGGGCAATGCGCTGAGGGACTACAAGGACCCCCTCGGCTCTCTCGTCTCGTACGAGATGGGGAAGATCAAGCCAGAGGGTGACGGCGAAGTCCAAGAGATGATCGACATCGCCGACTTTGCGGTCGGACTGTCTCGGCAGCTCTACGGCCTCACCATGACGTCGGAACGCCCCCGCCATCGCATGTACGAGCAATGGCATCCACTGGGCCCGGTCGGGGTAATCACGTCATTCAACTTCCCAACCGCGGTATGGAGCTGGAATGGCTTTATTGCTGCGGTGTGTGGCGACACAATGATCTGGAAACCGTCGAGTTCGACTCCGCTAACTGCGGTCGCCGTCTCCAACATCGCTCACGAGGTGATGGCGGGGTCAGGCTTTGAGGGTGTCTTCAATCTGGTCGTTGGCCCAGGACGCACCGTTGGTGACACGATGATCAACGATCGTCGCGTACCTCTGATCTCCGCAACAGGTTCGTGCGACATGGGAGAAAAGGTCGGCACTGCCGTCGCCAAACGGCTGGGCAGGTCACTGCTCGAGCTGGGCGGCAACAATGCCATCGTCGTCCTCGACGATGCCGACGTAGACCTGGTCACCCGTGGTGCTCTCTTCGCCGCGGTAGGCACGGCGGGGCAACGGTGCACCTCATTGCGCAGGCTCATCATCCAGAAGGGCATATCTGATCGGGTCGCCAAGCGTCTCGCAGAGTCGTATGCGAAGGTTCCGATCGGCGACCCGCTTGCCGACGGTGTACTGATGGGGCCGCTCATCAACCAAGCATCCGTTGACACCTACGCAGCAGCCGTTGCCATAGCCCAGGAGCAGGGCGGTGAGGTCCTCTACGGTGGCAACGTGCTCGATCGCGAAGGTTGTTTTGTCGAGCCAACCATCATCAAGATGCCTGTCGACGCTCCAATTCTGGGTGTCGAGACGTTCGCTCCGATCCTTTATCTCATTGAGTTCGATGAGCTTGCAGATGGCATCGCGATCAACAATGGCGTGAAGCAGGGCCTGTCGTCTGCGATTTTCACCGACTCGATGAAGTCGGCGGAGCGGTTCCTGTCCCATGAGGGCTCAGACTGCGGCATCGCCAACGTCAATATTGGTACCTCCGGCGCCGAGATCGGTGGTGCCTTCGGTGGCGAGAAGGAAACCGGGGGCGGGCGTGAGTCCGGCTCAGATTCGTGGAAAGCGTATATGCGGCGCCAGACGGTCACCATCAACTGGAGTGACGATCTGCCGCTGGCCCAAGGGATCGAGTTCGGCTAGCAATCACCGCAAGGACCATGAAAGGGCGGCCTCGGGCCGCCCTTTCTGATTGCAGCGTTCGGTCTACTCGTTCAGCGCAAACGGCGGGTACACGTCGGTGAGGCTGAACATCCAGGCATAGGTCCTGGTGTACCAACGCATCATCCCAACGATGAACTTGAAAATGCCGTCGGGGTATGTCCCGGTGAATGCGATCGCCCAGTATGCAATCCAGCCGGCGATCATCGCGGCGAAACCGAGGAAGTACAGCACGAAGAAGTGAGGTATCAACAGAATCGCCTTGGCGAAAAAGATGATGCCGGCCACCGCTAAGCCGCGGCTCCTTTCCAGCGTCGGTTCCGTGATGACAACTCGCGCCTGATACTCCGGCTGTTCCATGGCGAATGCGGGGTACTCGTCACGAAGGCTGGCGAACCAGGCGATGATCCGTAGGTTCCAGCCGAGATAGTTGTGGAGGAACCGGGCGAAGCCGGGGGACAACTTGCCGGTGAAGGCGATTCCAAAGAACCCGAACCAAGCCGCAAACACCGCAGCGATCTGCACGAAGTACAGAACAAACAGATGAGGAATCGCGAGCAGCATCTTGATCGGGAAGAAGATGCCGGCGACGGCGAGGCCCCGACTGCGGGTGCCGTCCCCGTATTCGACGGACACATCAACTGGATAAGTCATCATCACTCCCACTGTGAGGTTTCTCTGACACTAACGGACGTTGTTTCGGCCGAGTGGCTATCCGAAGCGGTAGCCGACGCTGCGCACCGTCGTGATCCAAGGAGCGCGTTCTTCGCCCAGCTTGGCGCGGAGCCGGCGCACATGGACGTCGACGGTGCGGGAGCCGCCGAAGTAGTCGTATCCCCAGACCCGAGACAGGATCTGGTCCCGACTCCACACCCGGCCTGGATTCTCGACCAGAAAGCGGAGCAACTCGTATTCCATAAAGGTCAGGTCGCGGGGATCGCCTGCAACTGTGGCCTGATACGTGGCAGTGTTGAGTTCGAGATCGCGGAACCGGATGATGTCCTCGTCTGCGACCGCCGGAGAGTTGGAGTGGAGACGGCCGAGACGCACTCGCAGCTCGGTTCGGTCAACCGGAGAGAGCACAAAGTCGGTAAACCCGGTTTCGCCGGCGATGTCGGCTGTCATGGTTCTGTCGATAAGGAGCAGCACGGGCAGCCCGTACTCATCGCTGATCTTGGAGGACAGTGCCAGCGCTCGGCCCAGATCTGACGTCACCTCGACGACCGCAGCAGCCCAGCCACCTTCGGGGGCCCGTTCGTCAAGGCTGCTCAACTCATCGATCGGTACCGGCTGGTAACCGGCACCGAGCAGTGCCGCTATCAGCGGTTGCGTCGGGGCAGCGGGATAAACGGCAACAAACATCAGAGCACCGGAAGATACTGTTCCAGCTCGAAGCGAGACACGTGGTGCTCATAGCGCTGCCATTCCTGGCGTTTGTTGCGGAGAAACCACTCAAAGACATGTTCGCCAAGGGTGTCCTTCACCAGGGCGGACGACTCCATTGCATCTAACGCTTCGGCCAAGGTTGTCGGCATCCGCTCCGCGGGCGACTCGGTATCGGGCAGCTCGTAGCCGTTCTCAATTCCGGTGAGGCCAGCAGCAAGGATGACCGACAACGCCAGATACGGATTACATGCAGGATCGGGAGCTCGGTATTCGATACGTGTTGAGCCGGGTCGGTCGGCGCCAACACTCGGCACGCGGACGACGGCAGCCTGGTTGGTGCGGTCCCAGGTCGACAGGACCGGAGCATCGAAGCCCGTGACCAGTCGCTTATAGGAGTTCACCCACTGGTTGGTCACGGCAGTGATCTCACGGCCGTGCCGGATCAAGCCCGCCATGAACTGTCGGGCAACCGCCGAAAGGTTGTCCGATTCGGCTTCATCGTGGAATGCGTTGTCGTCGCCCTCGAAGAGCGAGATGTGGAGGTGGAGGCCCGAGCCGTCATGTCCTTCGAGTGGCTTGGGCATGAAAGTCGCATATATGCCGTGCTCCATGGCGACCTCCTTGACCGCAAGCCGAGTCGTCACCAGGTTGTCTGACATGGTCAGGGCATCGGTGTGGCGGAGGTCGATCTCGTGCTGGCTCGGGGAGACTTCGTGGTGCGACGACTCAACCGGGATACCCAACCGTTCCAGGGCGACGATCGTGCTGCGCCGATACTCCTGTGCAACGTCGAGGGGAGTTAGGTCGAAGTAACCGCCGCGGTCGAGGATCTGCGGCTCGGGGCCGCTGTCGGCGAAGTAGAAGTACTCGACCTCGGGGCCAACGTAGAACGAGTAGCCAAGCTTGCGGGCACGTTCCAGGTTGCGCCGCAGCACCCACCGTGGATCTCCCTGAAAAGACTCACCGTTCGGTGTGACGATGTCACAGAACATCCTGGCTACACCGGCATCGCCGGACCGCCATGGCAGAATCTGAAAGGTGGTCGGGTCGGGCTGTGCCAGCATGTCGGATTCCTGGTCGCGGGAGAACCCGTCGATGGCCGATCCGTCGAATCTCATCCCATGGGCGAAAGCCGACTCGAGCTCCGCAGGAGTGATTGCAAATGACTTGAGGAACCCCAGGATGTCGGTGAACCACAACCGTATGAAGCGCACGCCGCGCTCCTCAACCGTTTTTAGTACGTATTCCTCTTGCCGTTGCATCAAGACCTCCGAGGACAGATGCTAAGCCACATCGAGCCTCGGGAATAGTCCGAATGTGTTACGAAACACAGCGTTCACATTCCTGTTACTCAAGTGAAACCGTCAGTTGACATACTGCAAACAACGATTTTGTGTTCTCGCACCGGGCTACGGTGCCTTGTCGTATGAAGGAGCCAATCATGGTCTACAGGGCCGAATACATCTGGATCGATGGTCAGAAGCCGACCGGCAAGCTGCGGTCCAAGACCAACATCCTCGCCGACGGTGAAGCCCCACCGATCTGGGGTTTTGATGGATCAAGCACGGAGCAGGCCGTCGGCAAAGATTCCGATCGGGTGCTGCGTCCGGTGCGTGTCGTGCCCGACCCGATTCGTGGCGGCGACGACAAGCTGGTGATGTGCGACGTGCTCAACACCGACATGACCCCGCACGAGACTAACAAGCGTGCCTATTGCGCTGAGGTTGCAGAGAAGTATGCCTCGCATGAACCATGGTTTGGCATCGAGCAGGAGTACACCTTCTTCAAAGACGGTCGTCCCCACGGTTGGCCTGCTGGCGGTTTCCCTGCTCCTCAGGGTGGCTACTACTGCGGTGTCGGCGCCGACGAGATTTGGGGCCGCGACGTAGTCGAGCACCATACCGAGGCCTGCATCGCGGCAGGTCTGGAGATCTCCGGCACAAACGCTGAGGTCATGATTGGTCAATGGGAATTCCAGATTGGCCCCGGCGACCCCCTCAAGGTTTCGGACGAGATCTGGCTGGCCCGGTGGCTGCTCTATCGCATCGCCGAGGACTACGACATCTCTGCGCACCTCATGCCGAAGCCGGTTGCCGGTGATTGGAACGGTGCAGGTGCCCACACCAATTTCTCGACGAATTCGATGCGAGAGAGATACGACCCGATCATTGCCGCATGCGAAGCACTCGGCACGAAGGCCGACGTCCACATCAAGGAGTACGGCGCCGGCATTGAGACCCGACTTACTGGTCTCCATGAGACGGCACCTTGGACCGAATACAGCTACGGCGTTTCCGACCGTGGTGCCTCGGTGCGAATCCCGTGGCAGGTTGCCCGTGACGGCAGGGGCTATATCGAAGACCGCCGGCCCAACGCCAACATGGATCCGTATGTTGTTACCGCTCTAATCACAGACACCGTGTGTGCGGAGTTCGACAAGGCGTAGCTTTTGCCCGAGCCCTCCTCTGGCAATACAACGAAAGACGGGGCCCTGCGGGGTCCCGTCTTTTGGTTCAGGTGGGGGTTTCTAGAAGGCTGCTCAGCCGGTGGCTGCATCTTTGGCGGCATCCAGGGCTTGGTCCAGAGTTGCGGCGGCGATGTTGTAATCCTCGAGGCCTTCTATGCGCCTCTCCGACCCTGCAGTGTTCAATAGACCGTCGAGCATCTTGTCTGCTCCGGCCTGCATGGCAGCGGCGGCTATGGTCACATCGTTCCACTTTTCCTTAGCTGCTACGGGAACATCAATAGCGGAGACGGCGGCGACGAATTCAGTGGTGTCGGCCCGCAGTGCGCTGAGCAGATCCCGGGTGGCGCCGTAGCCGGCATTGTCGTAGTCATCGTTGATGAGTTGGGCATCGGTGCGCAAGGTGTCGGCGGCGGCAGCCAGGGAGTCTGCGCTCGCGTTGAATGCGATGACTTCCGGTGGAAGCGTCGTCGTGGTCGTTGTCTCGGGAGTCTCCGTTGTCGTGGTGCCCTGCCCAGCAGCAACCGTCGTTGTTGTTGGTGCTTCTGCCGGCGGCAGGCTGTTCACGAAGGTGAAAGTAAACGCAACGAGTGCGAGTACCACCAGCGGGAGAATCCATCGGCCGTGTTTGGGATCTTGCTTGCTCACCGGCGCAAAGATAGTCCTTCTGCGGACGTGTGCCATTTCTTGTTGCGTTGAGAGGTAGCCTGACCACATGGACATCAACAACAGGACGGCGATTGTTACAGGCGCGGCGAGACGAGTCGGCCGGTCAATTGCACTGGGTTTGGCCGATTCGGGAGCGAGTGTCTTTGTTCACTACAACCGGTCGGCAGGTCCTGCTGAGGAACTCCTGGCTGAGGTCGAGAGCAGGGGCGGCCGTGGTGCGATCGGGTCGGTAGACCTGTCGCAGCCGGAGCTGGCACCGCAATTGGTCGACATGGCTACGAAAGCGCTCGGCGAGGTATCGATCCTGGTGAACTCGGCATCTGGCTTTGCCACCGACACACTTGATGACGTTGCCTTCGACGGTTGGCAACGTAGCCATAACCTCACCTTGGCGTCACCAGTGTTCCTGACGCAGCGGTTCGCGACGCTCCTCGGAGACGATTCTTCAGGGGCGGTCGTCAACATCACAGATGTACGCACGATGTCGCCCTATCTGAAACACTTCTCTTACGTTGTTGCCAAGGGTGGCATCGATACGTTCACCCGTGCTGCGGCATTGGCACTGGCGCCCCGCATCCGCGTTAACGCCGTCGCTCTTGGCGTGATCCTTCCCCCGCCGGGCGAGGATGCCGAGTACGTCGCGGCTCTGGCGGCCGACCTCCCGCTAGCGCGAGCTGGGGGAACCGAGCCTGTAGTGGAGGCTGCGCTCAGTTTGATTCGCAACGACTTCGTGACCGGCGAGATCATCCGTGTCGATGGTGGCGGCCACCTCACCTAGGTAGCTGTTGAGCAATGCGAGTTTCTGCTCGTCGGTTGCTCGGAGAGCGGGCGCTTTTTCGCGGGGACGAGTCTGCACCGCATTTGTTCAACACCCACCTAACTGCGAGTTCACAGGGGGTGGATGTCGCCTTCTCTTGCCACGTTCATCCCAGACCGGACAACCCGCACCAGCTCATCACTCTGTGGATTGAGCAGCGGGTTGGTGTGGTTGAGGTGGGTGAAGTTGATCTTGGCGCGGCTGGCATCGTCTAGATCGCCAAAGCGGAGCAGCGAATCGACAACAAGCGGATGTGCGATCTTGGCGATATTCCTTCCGGGAACCTCATCCTTGGCAAAGAAGGTTGCGTCCAGCAGGGCAACATCAGCCTTCTCGATGTAAGACTCGATCGGTGTGTCCCAACCATCCCAGCTATCAGTGTCCGGTACATAGACAACGCGATGGTTCGGTCCGGTAACCAAGAAACCGACCGTTTCGCTGTATTCGTCACGGTGCGGAACCGGGAATCCCATTGCCGAGACTTGGTGAGTGAGAGCGAGGTCAACATTCGGTTCGAGCACGCGTAGGTCGATGTTGCCACCGTCAACCAGCTGGCGCCAGGGCCCATTGTTCGAAATGAACTCGGCTAGCCGCGGTGCCGCCCAGACGGGGAGCGACTGGGTGTTCATGGCTTCCCGACCCAGGAACATCAGCCCGGTGTAGTGACCAATGTGGCCATGCGTGAGCAGGATGCCTTCCAACTCAATATCGGCCTTGTTCAGCTCGGCGAGGTGTTGACGAAAATCAGGTCCTGCATCGAGAAGCCAGGCCCGCCCGTCGTCAACGATGGCGACACAAGTAGTCAAATGAGGCTTCGTAGACGTGGCACAGCACCCTCTTGTGCACCCTGGCTGCGGATGCCCGCCGTCTTGAGCTACCCCGAGAACAAGTACGTGGGCCATCAATCGAGCAGTCTGACGAACAATCCACTGGTGATCTTGGGGAGGAACCACGTCGACTTCGGGGGCATCACCAGCCCACGATCGGCAACCGCAGCGACTTGATCGATGCTTGTTGGATGCACGACGAAGAACGCTCCAGCTGCATCCTGGCTCGCGACGTATTCGACAGGAACAGTGCCGGGGACATACTCCAAGCGCTCGCTGGTGCGGGGATCGCTGATCCCGAGGATGGGGCCGAGAATCAGGTTGTTCAGCAACACGACATCCAGACTCGAATATGGATCGTCCGCATCGAGCAGTTCCTCGGGCACGGTCAGGCGATACCACTTGTTCCCGACGTGCATGCCAAAGGTACCTGGCCTGGTCGGCTTCGCCTCGTCGGGGGTGTTGGGATGGATCCGCTCGACTTCGAGCCGTTCGCTGACCCGCTGCACAAACTCAACCTCGGTCAGCCCGCCGAGATCGGTCACCAGCCTGTTGTACTCGACAAGTCGTAGCTGCTGCGACGGGTAGATGACACCCATCACATAGTTGAAGGGTTCGTTACCGGTCGCATCGGGGTGGGTTGCAGCCGTCTCTCTAGCCAGAGCCGCACCGGCTGCCGCCCTGTGGTGCCCGTCGGTGATATAGAGGGCTTCAATGTTGTCGAGACACGACTCCAACTCGGTGACGGCCGCTCCCGCCGCGATCTTCCACACGCTCTGCCGGACCCCGTCACCACCGAGGAAGTCAATGATCGGCTCCTCTTCAGTGAGCCGATCGATGAGGGCATTGATGCCCGCATTGCGGTAGGTCATGCACATTGGATAGGAGTTGGCTTGGATACGTCTGAGGGCATCTACCAAGGCGTCTTCGGAGTGCTGCCGGGTGTGCTCATGACGTTTGATCAGGCCGCGGTCATAGGCTGAAGCGTCAACTTCAGCAACGATCCCGGTCTGGATTCGTTGCCCATCATTGACCCGGTAGACGTAGTAGGCGGGTTCCCGATGGTATTCGTAGATCCCGCGGGAGATCATTATGTCCAGTCGATCGCGACCTACCGGTGTCGCAAGATCCGTGCAATCGCCTTCGCACGGGATGATGTCGCGCATCACCAATTCGAAGCTGTACGGATTGGTTGCTTCGAGGTTCTGCCAGTAGCCGCTGGGGACGGACTTCTTGGGCACCACGGCGACCTTGGGAGCGAACTCCGCGGTCGGCAGATAGATCTTGGTTGGGCGAACGAGTGGTCGTCGTCCTGAGGTCATCGTTGATTTACCGAGACCGCGATCACGTTGTCGACGTTCTCCAACTCGGTAATCGTTTCCGCTCCAAGGTTGCCAACCACATGGATTAGAGCAGAGGCGGCTTCACGACCCTTGAGCACAAAGTTCTCCATATGCTCGACGTTCAGGCCAGCTTCGCGCAGCGTTCCCAGCACACCAGCGAGCACACCAACACGGTTGTGGTGGCGCACCATCACGGTGAGTGCCGGGGCGGCGGCATCTGATACCTCGCCAAGGTTGACGCAGTTGAGTGGCGTACCTTCCTCGAACGCCTCGATCGACTCGATGACAGCGTCGGCGATGGCGGTCTGCGCCTGGAGAGTCGAAGCACCGATGTGGTGCGTGCCGTAAACGGCGGGGTGCTGTGCCAGTATCGACTCGAAAGGCGCCTCTCCTGAGCCAGGTTCACTGCGATAGACGTCGAGTCCAACCCGCAGGTTCTTCTCTTCGATAGCTTCGACCAGTGCTATTTCGTCGATAACGGATCCCCGTGAGGTATTGACGAGGACCGTTTCTGGTCGAACCACCGACAACAGGTCGCGTGACACCAGGCCCTCGGTCTGCGGAGTAGCCGGCACGTGGAAGCTGAGAATGTCGCAACTGGCAGCTAGCGCCTTGAGGCTCGGCTCAAAACGGGCACCGATCTGGGTCAAGGTCTGCAGTCGCAGCGGGTCGCGATTGGGTCGGTCGACGACGGCGATTTCCATGCCAAAGGCATGTGCCCGCTTCGCCACCTCGAGCCCGATCGAGCCGAGGCCGACGATGCCGATCGAACGACCGGCCAGACCCTTTGTCTTGGCATAGCGCTTCTTACGCCACTTGCCCTTGCGCAGATCCTTCACCTGATCCGGGATGTTGCGGTCGATCGCCATGATCAGACCCATGGCCAGTTCAGCGACCGCTACAGCGTTCTTACCAGGCGTGTTGCACACAAACACACCGTTGGCGGCGGCCGCATCGAGTGCGATGGTGTTTACACCGGCACCAGCTCGGATAACCAGGTTGAGTTCATCGGCTGCGGTGATGGTGTCGGCGGTCACCTTGGTCGAGCGAACCACGAGGACCTGATAGCCCTTGATCGCCTGTGGCAGATCAGCTGCCGATAGAGTCGGTTCCAGGCTGACCTCGTGACCCAGCGTGTTGAGCTTCGCTAGATGCTCGTCGGAAAACTTGTCGGCTATCAGGATTTTCACAGCCATACTCCCTAGATCACATTTGCAGTTGAGCGCTTTGCACTGTTTTATCTTTACACTTTGTTCAATGCCAACCAAGTGCGCCGTGGCCGGCGTCCAACCCCGGGAGCAATCATGGCAAAGCCGCTGAAGCCGGTTCCGTCCGATCTCGACATAGCCCAGGCTGCCGAGGTGCAGCCCATCGTCGCCATCGCTGACAAGCTTGGCATCGATCAACGTCATCTCATCCCGTACGGTCACGACAAGGCCAAGGTACACCTTGATGTGCTCAAGGACATTTCCGATAGGCCGCGCGGCAAGTACATCGACGTAACTGCTATCACGCCCACTCCGCTTGGTGAGGGAAAAACGACGACAGTTGTGGGGCTGGTCCAGGGTCTTGGCAAGCTCGGTCTCGAAGCGATTGCTGCCATTCGACAGCCGTCAATGGGGCCGACGTTTGGTATCAAGGGTGGTGCCGCCGGCGGTGGTTATAGCCAGATCCTGCCGATGGAGGACTTCAACCTGCACCTCACCGGCGACAACCACGCCATCACTGCTGCCCATAACCTGGCGGCGGCTGCGGTAGAGGCGCGTTGGTATCACGAGGCGCAAAGCAGCGACGAGAGACTCGAATCGCGAGGTCTCAAGAGGATCGCTATCGATCCCTATTCCATTCAGTGGAAGCGGGTCGCTGATGTGAACGACCGTGCCCTGCGCAACATCATGGTGGGTATGGGGGGGAAGCCTGATGGCAAACCACGAGAGGCAGGGTTTGATATCACCGTCGCCAGCGAACTAATGGCAATCCTGGCTCTCGTCGACGGTGATGACTATGCGTCGACACTGCGCAATCTTCGCCAGCGTGTTGGCAACATCGTGGTTGGCTACACGAAGCAGGGTGCTGCCGTCACCCTCGAAGATATCAAGGTGGCGGGTGCCGTGGCAGTGTTGATGAAAGACACTCTGCATCCGAACCTGATGCAGACAACCGAAGGGCAAGCGGCGTTTGTACACGCCGGTCCTTTCGCCAATATTGCCCACGGGAACTCATCGATCGTCGCCGACCATGTTGCCCTCCACCTCGGCGACTATGTCGTGACCGAATCGGGATTCGGGGCAGATATCGGCATGGAGAAGTTCTTCGACATCAAGTGCCGTGCCTCGGGGCTTGTCCCTGATGCTGTGGTCTTGGTGGCAACGATTCGTGCCCTGAAGATGCACGGCGGCGGACCACGAGTGATTCCCGGTCGAAAACTTGACAAGGCCTACACCGAGGAGAACCTCGAACTACTCGAAGCCGGGCTCCCCAATCTGCTGGCTCATATTCGCAATGCCCAACTGTTTGGCGTTCCTGTCGTGGTCGCGGTCAACGCGTTCACAGATGACACCGAGGCGGAGATTGAGTTGGTGCGCAAGGCGGCTATCGATGCCGGAGCAGTTGGCGCTGCTCATTCCAACCATTGGGCCGAGGGTGGTGACGGAGCAATCGAATTAGCCAAAGCTGTGGTTTCCGCCTGTGAACAGCCCAGCAAGTTTGAATATCTGTACCCGCTCGACATTTCGATCCGGGACAAAATCGAGATCATCGCCAAGCAGGTCTACGGAGCCAGCGAGGTCAAGTACGACGGTCTCGCAGAGCGCCAGATCGAGAGCTTCGAGAAACAGGGGTGGGGCAACCTGCCGATCTGCGTCGCCAAGACTCACCTCTCGATTAGCCAAGACCCGAAGCTCAAGGGTGCCCCAACCGGGCACACGGTGCGGGTTCGTGAGGCGAGGGCCTCGGTCGGCGCCGGGTTCATCTACCCGATGCTGGGCACGATGCGGACCATGCCGGGTTTGGGAATGACGCCGGCATATATGAACGTTGATGTGGACGAGGATGGCAAAGTCGTCGGTCTCTTCTAGGACAGCGAATGAGTGCTCAATTCCCAGCCAGGGCGTATCGAAAGTCTCACGGTCGTCTATGACGGTGATTGTATGTTGTGCCGGCGTTCTGTCAGATGGCTGCGCCAGCAGCGAACCCATGGCGGTATCGATGTGATCGCGGCGGCCGACTCAGATGCGATTGCTCGATTTGGGGACACACCGGACTATGGCGAACACATGATTGTGGCCGCCAATGACGGTCGGGTTTGGATTGGAGTTCCCGATGCGTACCTTGTGGTGATGTGGGCAGTCGGTGGATTGCGACTGCTGTCATAGGTCATGTCGCTGGCACCACTCAAGCCTTTGGCCGGGCGAGTGTTCCGAATCGTGACCGGCAACCGACACGTGATAGGTCGGGTTGTCGGTGAGGGCTGTGTTCACTGTGCGCCAATCTGACAGTGAGTCGTGATTGTCGGACTTTGGGCAATCGCTGACAACACATCGGCCTGACCAGGTTCTTCAGCTTGTCGAACACGAAGGGTCTCCAATATGGATAGCAAACAACGCAGCCGGGTCCGAGTGGAGCAAGGTCAACGCAAGATCAGGACCTACCTGGGTGGAGAACTGGTAGCGGCGACAACGTCACCGCTTCTCGTCTGGGAGAAACCGTATTACCCGGTGTATTACTTCCCGGCCGCGGATGTCCGCATGGACCTGCTGGCCGAGACCGGAGAGACAAAGCGTTCGCCGAGCCGGGGTGACGCAACTCTGTTCACGGTCGCCACCGCGGCAGCGAAAGCCGAAGGCGCCGCCTACCGTCACATTGACTCCCCAGTGGAAGAGCTGCGCGATCACGTTGCCTTCGACTGGAACGCCATGGACTCATGGTTTGAAGAGGACGAAGAGGTATACGTCCATGCCCGCGACCCCTACACCCGGGTAGACATCCTGCAGAGTTCCCGTCACATCGAAGTTGTCATCGACGGTGTGAAGGTGGCCGACTCGAATACCCCCCGCCTCTTGTTCGAGACGGGGATGCCGGTGCGCTATTACCTGCCGAAGACCGATGTGCGTATGGACCTGCTCGAGGCGACTGACCTGCATACCAAGTGTCCCTACAAAGGGACGGCGAGCTATTACGACGTGGTCATCGATGGGAACCGACACGAGAACGTCGTGTGGTGGTACCCATTTGCCGCGGAGGAAAGCCAGCGTGTTGCCGGACTGCTCTCGTTCTACAACGAGAAGCTCGACATCTATGTTGACGGCGAGCTAGAAGAGCGCCCGAAGTCGCTGTTCTCGTAACCCAACCTATCTAGCGCTAGCCGACGTACTCCTCAACCATCGCCACGTACCGAGCCTTGTCGTCGTCGGACATCCAGGTGGCCAGGAACGAGTTCTTTGCAAGCTGGACGATCTGTTCCTTGTTGAAGTCGCACTCTTCGACGAGGGCGATCAGGTTCTCGTTGAGATACGCCTGCATGTACGAGGGGTCGTCGGAGTTGATCATGGCCCGCATACCCTTCTCGAGCATCGTCTTGATCTCATCACCGGTGAGGCTGCCCGTCACGTAGCGGTTGGATATCGGACAGACCGTCAGCGGGATTTCCCGGCGGACAATCTCAGCGATGAGCTTCTCGTCTTCGAGTGAATTGACACCGTGATCGATCCGCTCGACACCGACCTCATCGATGGCTTGCCAGATATGTTGAACAGCGTTGTCCTGGTTCACGTCGCAGTGCATCGTGAGGCGGTAGCCTTCTTCACGGGCACGCCCATAGACCTCTTTGAACTTGACCGGCGGATGGCCACGTTCGTCGGAGTCGAGGCCAATTCCCACGATCCAATTCTTGTACGGAAGCGAAGCTTCGAGGGTCTCCATCGCCGACTCTGCGTCCATGTCACGGAGGAAGCACATGATGAGATCGGTCTTCAACCCGAAATCAGCCTCGGCATCTACCTGGGCACGATGTAGACCGTTGATGATGTTGGCGAAGGGGACGCCCCGCGACGTGTGTGCCTGCGGGTCGAAGAACGGCTCGGCGTAGACAATATTCTGTGCTTTGGCGACCTGGAAGTAGGCCATTGCCAGGTCGTAGAAGTCGTCCTCCTCGATGAGGACGTTCATGCCGTCGTAGTAGCCAACGAGGAACGACGTCAGGTCGTGGAAGACGTA
>RCND010000363.1_pt1 | contig 25574 bp, 24 predicted proteins | sample 2041351 | NCBI WGS metagenome assembly RCND01 (sample SAMN09708230, study PRJNA481090) | Marine sediment metagenome, whole genome shotgun sequencing project. | biome: marine sediment; feature: ocean; material: sediment; isolation source: Sewage treatment plant 12B marine sediment (STP12B) ... | reverse complement strand
AAAAGGCACAGTAGTATCTTCTACAAAAGCAATTTGTGCGTTAAGGCTAATCGTAAATAATAGGAAAAGGGCTGTTAGTATTATAATGTAAAGTGGTTTCAAGCTCGGTTGGTTTTGGTTAATAGCGTAACAACTTAATTAATAAGCCCTTAAAAACAGGCGATTACATTTAGAAAATATAAAATTTTTCTTAATTTTCGATGAGCTACGGAAAATATAGGCTCTAAAACTTTACCAATACCTTAAGACGGAGTGGTTCATGGCTTTTTTTAAGAAAAAAAGTGCCTACATGAATCAATGACAATTGTTCTGTAGACACTTATTTCTAATTCCCCTAAGAATTAACTAATAGCTCTATACAAAGGTGTTACAAAGCAAATTGTTGTGCAATACTTAAATTAAGTATTTTTAGTATTTTTTTAAATTAAATTTTGATTCGATTTTAGCATCCCAATTAGCTCGCCTGTAGAAGAAATATTGAGCTTTTTTAAGATGTTGCGACGGTGGGTATTGACTGTGTGCGCACTTATATTTAGCTTTTCAGAAATGGCTTTACTACTAAAATCTAAAACTAAAAGTCTAATCACGTCCCTTTCTCGATGACTTACACCATCACCTAATAATTTTTTTGAGTAACTATTAAAGTAAACCGTCTCGTATTCATTCTGCTCATTTAAAATCTTAGCAGATGCCGATATATCCATTTTTATATCCGCATGCAAAACGGTATAATGTGCCAGTCCTATAATAGGTTTCCCGTCACGATCTAAAGCTAACGGCGTTGTATTCTGAACTAAGTTGACATAAACATCTTGAGCGTTTTTAAATCTGTAATTCCAAGTATAATTTGCTTTAAGACGGTCTTCTTCCTTAATATTAGCGACAGTGAACTCCATTAATTCATTTAGTGCTTTCAGCCAACTCTCAAGGTCATCGGGGTGAATTCTGCTCCAAAAATAACGCATCCCCTTAATTTTTAATTCATCAGCATCTAAGCCTAAACACGAATTATAATTTTTACTGATATATTCAAAGGTTAGACTTTGGGTATTCGTAATGCAAAAAAAGGTAGAACTGTAAGGCAGGTAGTTGTCTAGGTCAATAATTTTTTTAATATGCGTTTCTAAAGAAGGTTTGTCATACGACAAAAAAATAGACCGATATGACTCTTTTATTTGGCTATGCTTCATTTAATAGAATTCTTTTTTTTTACTAAAATAAAAAATAACTAAGTATTTACTGCGGAAAACCTAACATATCTCCCATACCAACCGTAAACAACCAACAGCCATAAATGGAATGTTCTAAGGATACTAATACTGTAGATTTAGTTTTTCGATAGGTCAAAGCAAAAAGAATGCCTCCCAAAAATGTCATTAAAATGACTAAAGCATTTCTAAAAAACAGATGCGCCAATGAAAATAAGGCCGCATTAATTAAAATGAATAGCAGGTCACTTTTAAACATGCCCTCATAACGTTGAAAAAAGAATGTTCGATAAATTAATTCTTGAGGATAGACAGAAAACAATGAATATAAAAATAAAATCACAACCCATAGCATTGGTTTATTTCTGATCACACTATAGAGGTTTGAACTATCAAAAATCCACATATAAATTGTTGTAAGGATAGCAATCCCAATTAATTTTAAAAATGTCTGTTTCCAAAATTGTTTCCAATCAAGGGTGTCAGAAATTTTAAATTGATTCTTCTCAACTCGCAATAAAACAAAAACGACATAGCTAAAGCCTAATACTCCGATGATCATTTTTATCCAAACTGGAAATTCTAATGCAAAACTTATCGGAATTCCTAAAAAGAGTAAACTAAACTCCACAATTTTGTAGTGAGTCGTCTGTATCATATTAAAGTGTAATTGCGGTTGTATGTTTCACTTCATTAATCATAAACATGCTGTGCGTACTGCCGATATGATCAATCTTTGTCAACTTTTCTACCATAAATTCTCTAAATTCTTTCATATCTTTTACTAGCACTTTTAAAAGATAATCGTAATCGCCACTGAGATGGTAACATTCTAAAACCTCATCTAATTTCCGAACCTCACGCTCAAATTTCACCACATAGTCTTGAGAATGTTGAATTAACTTGACATGACAAAAGGCTACAAAATCAATACCTATTCGTTTTCTGTCCACCAACGCGACATAGCTATTAATAACTCCATTATTTTCTAACTTTTTTACACGCTCATAAACGGCAGTCACAGATAAACCCAGGCTGTTCGATAGAGCCTTATTCGTTTGTTTGCTGTCTTTTTGTAAGAGTTTTAGTAATTTCTTATCTATTTCATCAAACACCATAGTTATCTTTTTTCAGTTAAAAAACATTTACATCTCTAATTTTAGATTAAAAATCTAATAATTTTTATAAAAATAGATTTATTATCTATAAATACATAATATGGTTGACAATTAATCTAAAAATGTTGAAATTTGAAGAACTAAATAAACACAATTACTATGGCTTTTAAACCTGCAAACAACATTGAAGATATACAACACTTTGGAGAATTCGGTGGAGTTAACCCATCAATTTCAGATTCATCGACCTATACCTTTATATCCGCAAAAACGATGCTCGATACCTTTGAAGGTAATGCCGATGGTTGTTATTTATACTCCCGTCATTCGTCACCTTCAAATTTATATTTAGGTGAAGCTTTAGCTGCCATGGAAGGGACTGAAGCCGCAACGGTTACCGCTTCTGGGATGGGAGCCATCACACCCGTTTTACTTCAACTTTGCGGTGCTGGAGACCATATTGTAAGTAGTAGAACCATTTATGGAGGCACTTATGCTTTCTTAAAAAACTTCGCACCGCGCTTAGGCATCAACACGACGTTTATTAATATCACTAAACTAGATGTTATTGAAGCTGCTATTACACCAAAAACAAAAGTATTGTATTGCGAAGCTGTGAGTAATCCGTTATTAGAGGTTGCAGATATTAAAGGTTTGGCAGCTTTAGCCAAAAAGTATAACTTAATACTCGTTGTTGACAATACGTTTTCTCCGCTTTCAATTTCTCCATTTAATTTAGGAGCCGATATTGTAATTCACAGCTTAACAAAATTCATTAATGGATCGTCAGATACTGTTGGTGGTGTGGTTTGTGGTTCTAAAGAATTTATTGACCAATTACGAAACGTGAATGATGGAGCCGCTATGCTATTAGGGGCGACGATGGATAGCCTGCGCTCAGCCTCTGTATTAAAAAACTTAAGAACATTGCATATCAGGATGCAACAGCATAGTCATAACGCCGCTTATATTGCAGAAAAGTTTGAAAATGCGGGTATTAAAACGGTTTATCCAGGCTTGGCTTCTCACCCATCACATGCGCTATTTAAATCTATAATGAATGAAAAATATGGTTTTGGTGGCATGATGACTATTGATGTCGGTTCTTTAGAAAAGGCGAATGCATTAATGGAGCTTATGCAAAAAAGAAACCTTGGCTACTTGGCTGTAAGTTTAGGATTTTACAAAACATTATTTAGTTCACCAGGAAGTTCAACATCCTCTGAAATCCCTGAAGATGAACAGAAAGAAATGGGATTAAGCGATGGTTTAATTCGTTTTTCTATTGGCTTAGATGCCGATATAGAACGCACTTATGAAACGATGAAAGCTTGTATGATCTCGCTTAACATTCTTAAACCTACAATGGCATAAAAAGTACTTTCAGGCAGAGCGTAGTCGAAACACTGAAATTGTTCTCGACTGCGTTCTAACGGATAGAAATATAATAGCACTCCCCATTTCATCACTTTATCATTTGTTTTAATTATAATTTCTTCAATCTCACAGTATCTACCTAAGTATCATTAAGTAATCCTTCTTAGTCATCTTCTTTCCATAAACAGCTTCAAAACAAAGTGCTTTTTCACACGATTTGAATTTATCAATCAATTTGCAAATGGCTTAACAAAATCGTAACATTACAGAACTAAACTGAGTAAAAATGCACGGAAACGACGACCCAACGAAGATTAAAATAGATCACCAAAGTATTATTGAGAATAAAGAGCTTAATATTTACGAAGCTCTTATCCCTGTTGTCATCTTAATGGGTTTACTCGCTTACAATATCTTTTTTGTTGAAGGTCAAGAATGGTTTGGAACTTACACTAATCAGATCATTTTATTAATTGGTGGTGGCATCGCTGCTGCTGTCGGGTTTTTCAACAAGACCACTATTAGCACAATGGCAAATGAAGTTTGGGAAAATCTAAGGAGTGTTTTTGTACCTATTATGATTTTGTTTTTAGTTGGTGCTTTGGCAGGTACATGGTTGATTAGTGGTGTTATTCCTGCAATGGTATATTATGGGTTACAGGTCTTAAGCCCCGAAATATTTTTACCAGCTTCAGTCATTATAGCTGCTGTGATCTCTATTGCTACAGGAAGTTCTTGGACGACCTCAGCAACTGTAGGTATTGCCTTAGTAGGCATTGGAACCGCTTTAGGTATCAATCCAGGAATGATTGCTGGTGCAGTAATATCTGGTGCGTATTTTGGTGATAAAATGTCACCTTTGAGTGATACTACAAATTTAGCTCCAGCAATGGCTGGGACAGATTTATTTACACACATTAAATACATGTCCATAACGACGGTGCCAACGATAATTGTAACTTTAATTGTTTTTGGGATTATTAGTGTGTCAATTGAACCGACGGGAGATGCAGACATCAGTAATTTATTAGCATCTATTGCTAGTACTTTTAATATTACTCCTTGGCTATTTGCAGTTCCGGCAGGAGTCATTATATTGATTTTATTTAAAACGAAGCCTTTAATTGCTTTGGCTTCTGGTGTTCTTTTAGCCACAATTTTTGCTGTTGTTTTCCAGTCTGAAGTTTTAAAAGGGTTATCCGATTCAAATTTTTCAGCTATTTTAAATTCAATTTTAACAGACACCGCTATTGCTACAGACAACGAGAAATTAAATGATTTATTCGCCTCTGGAGGTATGGAGGGGATGACATGGACCATTTTACTAATTATTTGTGCTATGGTTTTTGGTGGCATTATGGATGGCATTGGTGCTTTGGCAAGAATCACAAAAGCCCTACTCTCTATCGCAACCACCGTTTTTGGATTATTTGCTAGTACCGTAATCAGTTGTTTAGGTTTAAACACAATTGCGTCAGACCAGTATTTAGCCATCGTGATTCCCGGAAAAATGTTTAAAAAAGCTTACGAAGACAAAGGCCTAGCGCCCGAAAACTTAAGTCGTACACTTGAAGACTCTGGGACTGTAACCTCCGTTTTAATACCTTGGAATACTTGTGGAGCCTATCAAAGTGGTGTTTTAGGAGTTAGCGTAAGTGATTATTTTGTGTACGCGATATTTAACTGGCTAAGTCCATTCACAACCCTACTCTTTGCAGCGCTAAGCATCAAAATAAAATATTTAATAAAAAAAGAATCAATAATATCTAACTCATAAGCTTGCAACATTGTCGAGTTCGTATTTATAAGTGACTTAAATTATCATTCTGATAAAATTTAGGTCACTTTTTTATTGCCATATACTTACGCTATATCCTTATCTTTTATAATAATTATAAGTTATACAAGGGCAGCATTCATAAAACTATTTTTGTCCCAAATTAGTAACAACTTATAAATTAAAAATAATGGCATTAGTAGGAAAAAAATTCCCAAATATCAACGTTGACGCAATGAATGATATGGGAGATACATTCAAATTAAACGTTTTAGAAGAAGCAAAGAACAACAACAAAAAAGTTGTTTTATTCTGGTACCCAAAAGATTTTACTTTCGTTTGTCCAACTGAGCTTCACGCGTTTCAAGCCGCTTTAGGTGAATTCGAAAAAAGAAATACAATTGTGATTGGTGCCTCTTGTGATACTCCAGAAGTTCACTTTGCATGGTTAAGTACCGCTAAAGATAATGGAGGAATTGAAGGTGTAACATACCCAATACTTGCAGACAGCAACAGAAATCTTTCTAGCATCTTAGGTATTTTAGATATCACTAACGAAATTTTTGACGAGGAAACTGGTACAGTACAGGTAGAAGGTGATAACGTAACATACAGAGCAACTTACATCATTGACGAAGAAGGTACAGTGCAACACGAAGGGATCAACAACATGCCTTTAGGTAGAAATGTAAACGAATACTTAAGATTAATTGATGCTTTAACACACGTGCAAGAAAAAGGTGAGGTTTGTCCTGCAAACTGGGAAGAAGGAAAAGATGCAATGCAAGCGAATGCTCAAGGGACTAAAGCGTATTTAACTGCGCAGTTAAACTAAAGTTTATGATGAAAGAATTAGACCAAGATAACTTGCAAAGTATCATTACAGAAAACGATACTGTTGTTGTGCAATACTCAGCAACTTGGTGTGGTAACTGTCGTATAATGAAACCTAAATTCAAGAAGTTAGCAACAGAAAACGAAGGGGTAACTTTCGTTATGGCCGATGCTGAAAAATTTCCTGAAAGTAGAAAACTAGCAACTGTAGATAACTTACCTACATTTGCGACGTTTAAAAATGGTGAATTTAAAAGCCAAGTACAAACCAATAAATTCGATGTTCTAAAAGAACTCGTTGAAGAAGCCATTTAAGTATGAAACGAGCGTGTTCAAAATTTTATCGGCTAGATAGTTTATTAATTGCGAACAGCATGTGACCATTGAAATCAATAAAAAACAACACATGAAATTACCAGTAATTAAGCAATTAACTCAATTCATTGAGGACAATGATGAAGATTACATCATTGAAACCATTGATACTCTAGAAAATTTAACTGAAGTACCTTCTCTTAAGGATGAAGAATTAGATGTTATTGGTGAGTTAATTTCAAATATGTACGGTGCTATAGAAGTACATAAAATGGTTAAAGATGGCACACCTAAAAAAGAAGCATTAAATTCATTTATGTCTCGTGTTCTAGGTTCTATCGATAAATAATAATTGAAAAAGAAGAATAAGTAGAAAGAACCACTTCATATGAAGTGGTTTTTTTGTGCTTATATCGGATTACTTCAGCAACCCAATTAAAGATTTAAATCCCTTTTCTTCTGCATAATCAAAAGCTGTTTTTCCGTCTTTGTCTTTAATCGTTCTATTGGCATTATGGGATAAAAGTAATTTAACAATGGCTTCGTTATTGTATTGTGCAGCAAACAATAATGGGGTTGTTCCGTTAGTATTCACGGCATTAATATCAGCACCATGGTTTATAAGATCGGTCGCTAAAGTCAAATTCCCTTTAAAACTAACCCCTATTAAAGCCGTATTACCAGAACCATCTTTCGCATCGATTGGTGCCTGATGTTCAATTAATAGTGCTGTTGCTTTTTCATTATCAAAATAGGTGGCAAAAATTAAAGGCGTAAAACCACGCGCATCTTTTGCGTTTACTAATCCTGAATTTGATTCTAATAAGTCTTTCAACCGATCGTTATCTCTATTTTGTATACTTTCAAATAAATCATTGACGTCTTTCATAATTTCATTTTAAAATCAAAAAAAGGAATGCGTTTTTAAGCGCACTCCTTTATTAAACTCATTTTAAAGCCACTTATGCTTTTAAATCATAGCGATCTAAATTCATCACTTTTGTCCATGCTTTTACAAAATCTTTGACAAATTTTTCTTTACCATCATTAGCTCCATACACTTCACAAATCGCTCTTAATTCTGAATTAGAACCAAATATTAAGTCGGCACGTGTGCCTTTAAAAGCTACTTCACCAGTTTTACGGTTGCTACCTTCAAAATATCTATCATCCTCAGAAGTTGCTTTCCAAGTATAAGTCATGTCTAAAATGTTTTTAAAGAAATCGTTAGTCAAACTTCCGACTTCATCTGTAAAAACGCCATTATGAGAACCATCATAGTTAGCACCCAATACACGCAGTCCACCAACTAAAACAGTCATTTCTGGCACTGATAAGGTCAGCAAATTAGCACGATCTATTAATAAATCCTCCGCTGCAATTTGCAAATCTGCTTTTATATAGTTTCTAAAGCCATCAGCTATTGGCGCTAAGTAATTAAACGCTTCAATATCCGTTTGCTCTTGTGTCGCATCTCCCCTTCCTTGAGTCAATGGAACTTCAATTTTATGTCCTGCTTTTTCGGCAGCTTGCTCTACTCCGAAACTTCCGGCTAAAACAATTAAATCTGCTATAGAAATATCCCCTTTAAATTCGTTTTTAATGCCTTCTAAAACCGTTAGAACTTTATCTAATTCCTTAGGATTATTAACTTCCCAACGTCTTTGTGGCTCTAAACGTAAACGTCCTCCATTAGCACCACCACGCTTATCAGAGCCTCTAAATGTTGAAGCTGATGCCCAAGCCGTCGTTACCAATTGAGACACCGTTAAGCCAGAAGCCAAAATCATCTTTTTTAAAGACGATATATCTGCATCACTCAAGTTATAATCTACCTTCGGAATTGGATCTTGCCATAATAATTCTTCTTTTGGTACTTCAGGACCTAAATAACGATCGATTGGCCCCATATCTCTGTGTGTTAATTTGTACCATGCTCGTGCAAACGCATCTTCAAATGCTTTATGGTCTTTATGGAAACGTTTCGAGATTTCTAAATAAGCAGGATCTACCTTTAATGCAATATCTGCAGTAGTCATCATTAACGCTTGTTTTCCGTTTGAATCACCAGCTTTTGGTGCCATTTTAGCATTCGATGCTTTTGTTGGTGACCATTGGTGTGCACCTGCCGGGCTTTTAGTTAATTCCCAGTCATAATTTAATAACACCTCAAAATAATCGTGATCCCATTGCGTAGGGTTTGGCGTCCATGCGCCTTCAATTCCTGAAGTAATGGTATCATCTAAAACTCCTGTTCCGAAAGAATTTTTCCAGCCCGTACTCATCTCTTCTATCGAAGCACCATGCGGTTCTGCACCAACATACTTATTCGGGTCTGCTGCTCCATGGGCTTTTCCGAAGGTATGTCCACCTGCCACAAGCGCTACGGTTTCTTCATCATTCATGGCCATACGACCAAAAGTCTCTCGTACGTCTTTAGCAGATCCTAGTGGGTCTGGGTTACCGTTTGGTCCTTCAGGATTGACATAAATCCATCCCATCATTACGGCACCTAACGGATTTTCTAGATCACCATCATCATATCGTTCTTCATTTGCTCCCCATTGGGTCTCACTTCCCCAATACACGTCTTGTTCTGGTTCCCAAATATCTTCTCTTCCGCCAGCAAATCCAAAAGTTTGGAATCCCATAGATTCTAAAGCACAATTACCAGCGAGAATCATTAAATCTGCCCAAGACACATTACGACCATACTTTTGCTTAATAGGCCATAATAAAAGTCTTGCTTTGTCTAAATTACCATTATCTGGCCAGCTATTAATTGGCGCAAATCTTTGGTTACCACCACCAGCACCTCCACGTCCATCGCCAATTCTATAGGTTCCTGCACTATGCCAAGCCATACGAATCATAAAACCACCATAATGACCATAATCTGCAGGCCACCAATCTTGAGATTCCGTCATTAAACCAAGTACGTCTTGTTTTAAAGCAGCGTAATCAACGTTCTTAAATGCTTCTGCATAATCAAAATCTTCTCCCATCGGATTAGATTGTGCTCCATGTTGACGTAAAATGTTTAATTTTAATTCGTTAGGCCACCAATCCCTATTTTTTACACCTTCTCCTGAAGTATTTTTATTTGTACCACCAAAAAACGGGCAGTTATCAATAGAGGATTTGTTTAGATCTGGGTGATTACCATTAGCGTGAGGATTATTTTCCATATGTTTTAGTTTTTATATTTCACTAAAGTTAAAAAAATAATACGTTCTAAATAGAAGGACTAGATTTTTTTAACTAATATTTTAATAGACAAAAACTATTTGATCAAAACATAGAATAGCCATGTTGAATAATTGCACACTCCTTTTTTAGTGAATCTCAATAAAACAGAATGACGTAATACTCTAAATTTAAGACTAGATACTGTGATTTCAGGAGGCATAAAAGTTTGATGTAAGACTATTAGGACTAAAAAAAGGGAACCTTTAAAGATTCCCTTTTTAGTCTGTTGATTTCAAATTTATTTATCTTCTGAACCGATTAAATAAGGTGTTTTACCATCCGTAATAATCACTTTACTATTTGGCGATTTTGATAATTCTATAAACGCTTCAATACTCCTTATTTTGATAATCGCTGGCGTAAGACCTTCTGAAAGTATTTTTTGAGCATCTCGTGTCCCTTCTGCCTCAATGATTTTACGTTGTGCTTCTAGTCGTTCTTGTTGTAAAATAAATTCCATCCGCATGGCGTCTTGTTCTGCCTGAAGCTTTTGTTCTATAGACCGTGATAAACCTTGCGGTAACTGAATACTCTTCATTAAAACAGCTTCAATTATAATTCCTTTTTTTATTAAGTTTTCTGCCATTTTGATTTTAATCGCTTCTTCGATTTCAGCGCGTTTGCCCGAATGCATGTCTTTAGCAAAGAACTGTGAACAAACATCTGCGGATGCAGATCTAAATACACTCGTAATCACCCCTTTGTAATTTGGCCCAATGTTTTCTAAAATTTTAGGCACCATATCAATCTCTAATCTGTATAAGATAGATATTTCGGATTCCACACTTAAACCTTCTTTACTCGGTAGATTTAATAAGAGCTCTAAATTACTAGTTTGTACAGACTCTTTAATCACACGTGTTGTAAATGGATTAAAAAATACGGTTCCTTGAGTTGTGACCTCAGTATCTAGCTTTCCTAATTTTTGCCTAACGCCAGCTTCACCTGGTCTTATCACCGCGCAACTTGTTACGGTTAAGGCTAAAACGCCTAATAATATTTTTGTTTTCATAGCAAATAAGTTTAAATTTTCTTCTCTCAAAGATAATTCTTACTGAGGTATCATTTTTATTTAGAATTCTTATATACATTATAAACACAAACCGCAAAACCAACTTAAGAACCTGTAATTCAGAAATTTAAAATGAAAAAACTTATTTTTCTATTTAGAAAAATTTAACATGATCATTACGGACGAGAATTGTCTCAAGATCTCATAAAAGTATAGTGTAACATTATGAGAATTTTCGTATCTTATATGTTCAATCAAATACTTTAATTATGAACACTACAGAATATACAAAAGTTTATTACGGCAATTTTATTTTGGTTACTCGTGTTAAAACCGAGTTAGAGAACATTGGCATCGTACCAATCATTAAGGATGAAGGTGAATCGCAGCGTTTGGGTGGGCAAGGTTCTATAAACAACGGTTTCCAAGACGTCTATGTGCATAATGATGAATTAGATCAAGCGTTAGCAATTGTAAATCGCGTGAAGGCTGAAATGGAATCTTTATAACTGACTATATGAATCAACCTGAAATAAATTTCGCGTATAAGGCTTCAATAAAGCGTATACGCCAAATCACTTGTTGTTTATTTTTCTTGTTTACGACCCCCTTTCTTTTTGGTCAAAATTTAAATAAAGGGAGTATCGCGTCTAAAAATTATTTTGAAGAAATCACCTTTGAATATCTTAAAGAAAAAATTATCATTCCTGTTACCATTGAAGGGAAATCTTATCGCTTTATCTTAGATACTGGCGCACCCAATATTATATCTAAAGAAATTCAAGCCCTTATAAAACCAGAACTTATTGAGACAATCCCGGTAAATGATGCGACTAATAATAGTGAAAATCTTAGTGTTGTTTCTGTTAACAGTCTTTACATCGGAAGTACACTTTTTAAAAATACAGCAACTTTGGTGTATGACTTAAATGCAAGCAAAATCTTTGGATGCTTTAAAATTGATGGCTTTATAGGAAGTAATATGCTCCGAAACTCTATTGTACAAATTGATTTAGATGCTAAAGTTGTGCGACTAACAAACTCAAAGAAAAACTTAAATCTTGATAAAAAAGATGCTACAAAAATTAAGTTAGTTGGCGTGCAGAGCAGTCCTTATATATGGATAGAATTAAAAAATGAAAAAACAGGACGGAATCAAGTTATGATCGATACTGGTAGTAGTTCTTTTTATGATTTATCAAAAAAAACATACAAGCAACTAAAAGAAGCAAATTTGTTTAAATTTTATGGCAAAAGTTCTGGTGCTGCTGCTGTGAGTCTTTTTGGTGATGCTCCTTTGAATGAACATTTCAGAATTGGAATCCCTCAAATGAAGATAAACAATTTCACCATTACCAATCATATCACACAAACCACAAATGATAACGATTCTAGTATCGGTCTTGGCATTCTAAAATATGGTGTTATGACTATCGATTTTAAAAATAAGCGGTTTTACTTTAAGCCTAAAACAGCTCGTATTGATAATAAAACGACTGATTTTGGATTCTCCAGGACGTTACTTAATAATAAGATTGTGATTGGGTTTGTTTGGGATACGACATTAGCATCTACCCTAAATTATGGTGATGAAATCTTAGAAGTAAATGGTGTTAAATTAACGGATTCTAATTTTTGCGAACGACTCATAAAAAGTAGTCCCTTTCAAAACGAAGATCATTTAGTATTACAAATTAAAGATAAAAATGACGCTATTAAACGCATCACAGTCTCTAAGAGCCTACCAGAAAATCAAAGCTTTAGTCAAAATTAAACGGGAACATCGTACATCTTCTCACGCTGCTCTTTTATCTTCTTATCACTCATATACTCATCAAACGTCATGTGACGATCAATAACACCATTTGGTGTTAACTCAATGATTCGGTTACCAACAGTTTGGGCAAACTCATGATCGTGAGTCGTAAACATAATCGTTCCTTTAAAATTCTTTAAAGAATTATTAAAGGTTGTAATACTTTCTAAATCTAAATGGTTGGTTGGCTCGTCGATCATTAAAACGTTTGCTCTAGTCATCATCATACGACTCAACATGCAACGCACTTTTTCTCCTCCAGATAAAACATCAGATGTTTTTAAAGCTTCTTCTCCACTAAAAATCATCTTTCCGAGAAAACCTCTTATGTGAACTTCTTCACGCTCTTCTTCTGTTGTTGCCCATTGACGCAACCAATCTACGAGTGATAGTTTGTTATTAAAGTATGCGCTATTATCTAATGGCAAATACGATTGTGTTGTTGTCACTCCCCAATCAAACTTACCTGAATCTGCTTTTTCTTGACCATTCAAGATTTGATAAAATGCGGTTGTTGCTCTAGAATCTTTAGAATAGATGACCACTTTATCTCCTTTGTTCAAATTAACATCGATGCCTTTAAATAAGACCTCGTTATCTAGCTTTGCAGATAAACCTTCAATATTTAAAATTTGATCTCCAGCTTCGCGATCGCGTTCGAAAATAATAGCAGGATAACGGCGACTAGAACGCTTAATATCCGCAATATTTAACTTTTCAATCATCTTCTTTCTACTTGTTGCTTGTTTTGATTTTGCAACGTTTGCAGAGAAACGACGAATAAAATCTTCTAATTCTTTTTTCTTTTCTTCAGCCTTTTTATTTTGCTGTGCATGTTGCCTTGCGGCTAATTGAGAAGACTCATACCAAAATGTATAGTTTCCTGAGAAATGATTAATCTTTCCAAAGTCAATATCAGAAATATGTGTACAAACAGCATCTAAAAAGTGTCTATCGTGAGATACCACAATGACACAACTTTCGTAATTCGCTAAGAAATTTTCTAACCAAGAAATCGTTTCGTAATCTAAATCGTTGGTAGGCTCATCCATGATCAATAAATCAGGATTCCCGAACAGTGCTTGTGCCAACAAAACGCGCACTTTTTGCTTACCATCTAAGTCCTTCATCAATGTGTAATGGTAATCTTCCTTAATCCCTAAGTTCGATAACATAGAAGCCGCATTACTATCGGCATTCCAACCATTCATTTCTTCAAACTTCACCTGAAGCTCACCTATTTTATCAGCATTTTCGTCTGTATAATTTGCATAAAGCGCATCAATCTCTGATTTTAATTTATAGAGTGGTTTATTACCTTTTAAAACCGTCTCTAAAACCGTGTCTTCATCATGCAAGTTGTGATTCTGCTCTAAAACAGACATACGTTTCCCTGACTCTAGGTGTACATGACCAGATGTAGGATCCATTTTTCCTGCAATAATCTTTAAAAATGTGGATTTTCCAGCACCATTTGCACCAATAATTCCGTAACAATTACCATTATTAAAAGTGGTATTCACTTCATCAAAAAGTATACGTTTTCCAAATTGAACTGAAAGATTAGAAACTGATAACATGTCTTAAAATTTTAATCTATTAATCTTAGTGATTACTAAGGTTTTTTTGAGAGTGCAAAAGTAAAAAATTAAAGCCATTAGACGAAATAAATAGACACGATAACAAGTTTTAACGAGGTCTTAACAAGAGTTGAACATTCCAAACTATACATTTGCTTTGTTCATACTAATCAGAAATTCCTTGTTTTATAAATATTTAACTTGCTGTGTCGTTCTTTCTTCTTTAATCTTAGGATGTAAACCTAGTGGAGAGAATATAGATCATGCCTACATAGGAGGTGAGATTGTTAACCCTAAAAACAATAATGTAATTTTATACAACACCAAAGGAAAAGTTGCTGATACGCTTTCCTTAGATGCTAATAACAGATTCATCCACAAAATTACAAATTTACAATCGGGTTTATATTCTATTAGACATGGTGGAGAGTATCAAATGATTCTTTTAGAACCGAACGACAGCATTATGTTTAGATTAAATACTTATGATTTTGATGAGTCATTGGTATTTACTGGCAATGGTGCGAAGAAGAATAATTACCTGATCAAAACATACATTGCGAACGAGAATGAAGCAAAAAAGTTAAGTCGTTACGCCCAACAAGAACCAGAAGTATTTAATGCCTTCATCGAAACAAGAAGACAAAATCGTCTCAATGACTTTTACGCTTTTTTAGACCATAATGGCGGAACTCCGTTTTTTAAGTCGGTGATTGAAGCTAACATTAATTACAATGCTGATGCAGATAAAGAAATTTATCCATTCGCTTACTTTGGGAATAATAAGTTGACGCATATTAAAGATTTGCCTGCAGATTTTTATGCCTTTAGAGAATCGGTCGATTATAATGCAAACCATCTCAGCAACTTTTTCTCTTACAACCGCTTTTTATTTGCTCATTTTGATAATCTAGCTTTAAAATCTTTTTACAAAAACAACGCTTATCATAGTGCGTTTAATAGACATTCTACTGAATACAATAAATCTAAACTGTTTTTAATTGATAGTTTAGTGAGCGATGAAACCATTAAAAATAATTTATTTAAATATAAAACCAGAGATTTTATTAGTCATAATCATAGTGAAGCTGACTCACAAGAAATATTAAATTATTATTTATCCAAAAGCACAAATATTGATGACAAGGCCTATATGGAAGATTTAGTCGCTTCCCTAAAGCAACTTAGACAAGGAAATCCTTTGCCAAGTTTAACGGTTGTTAATTATGCGAATAAAGAATGTGCACTTCCGGAAATTATCAAAAAGCCTACCATCATCTATTTTTGGACCTCCAACAGAAAAGAGCAATATAGAAACAGCCATTATAAGGTGAGAGAATTAAAATCTAAATTCCCGAAAATGGATTTTATTTCTGTAAATATTAATGATAATGATGATGAGTCTTGGAAGAGCATCATTAACCAATATCAGTTTCCTACGACTTGCGAATACAAATTTAAAGACTCAAAAAAAGCGCTTCAGACCTTAGCACTTAACTATCTCAACAAGGCCATTATTGTTGATAAAGATGGAAACATTTTGCATGCTAATGCAAACATCTACAATTCAGAATTTGAAAATACACTAGCCGAATTATTACAACAAAAAAAGCACTCTATTAAATAAAGTGCTTTTCTATAACTTGAATTAGTTTCTCTTAGTTTCCTTTTTTATAATCTGCTAAGAATTTCTCTAAACCCATATCTGTTAACGGGTGTTTAAGTAAGCCCGTAATAGAACTTAATGGACCTGTCATAACATCTGCTCCTAATTTAGCACAGTCTATAACGTGCATCGTATGACGAACAGAAGCTGCTAATATTTCAGTCTCAAATGAATAATTATCGTATATATGACGAATTTCAGCGATAAGATTTAAACCATCTGTAGAAATATCATCTAACCTTCCAATAAATGGAGATACATACGTTGCCCCAGCTTTTGCCGCTAATAAAGCTTGGCCTGGTGAAAATACTAGAGTCACATTTGTTTTAATACCTCGGTCCGAAAAATACTTACAAGCCTTAATACCATCTTTAATCATTGGTAATTTTACTACGATCTGATCGTGCAATTCAGCTAAAGCCTCACCTTCTCTTACCATACCGTCAAAATCAGTAGCAATAACTTCTGCCGAAACATCACCTTCAACAATATTACAGATATCAACATAATGTTTCATAATGTTATCTGTACCAGTAATGCCTTCTTTAGCCATTAGTGAAGGGTTTGTGGTTACACCATCTAAAATACCCATATCCTGAGCTTCTTTAATCTGGTCGAGATTTGCTGTATCAATAAAAAACTTCATGTAATATAAATTTTAATTGTTATGTTTTTAATTGTCACAAATTTACGACTAATAGATAGTTTGATTTCAATATATTAATCAAAATCTATTAACAACGAACATAAAAAAATACTATTCGACAATAAGTATATAGGTTTTGAAAGTACTATAGTTGCACAACACTTCTGGAGCGTCATCAAAATTATTTCTAAAAGGTCCGTCTACATCGAGATATATTGTTATATCATAGGTTCCTGGCAACACAGGTGTTCCTTCAATACTTATCGTTCTATAGTTCACAAAATAATCCATTCCTAAGGGTAAGCCGTCTACTTCAAAATAATAATCATAATCATTATCTCTCGGTTCATTATTGATCTGAGCAGTAATGTCTACGTAATAATAAGTCTCTGTAGAAGCTATTGGAAATTCTTTATTACCAAGCTCTGGCTCTTTAGGAATGATACAATTTAAGGCGTCTGTACATCCAAAAAATAAGAATAGACAGATACAAAAAGGAATAAGTCGAGAGGTCTTCATGGTCGCTAAATATGAAATTCTATGAATCAAATAGCGTACCAACTTATTTAAAATTTATTCTTTTTATTATTTATAGGATATCTGTGGCTTATTTTTTTAAAGTGAAATGGCCTTTAAATTCTTTAGATTCATTGGTTGATGGTTCGGTGTACTCTAAGTGAAACCAGTAATCGTTTGTTGACATCATATTGCCATTATATGTTCCATCCCATCCTGAGCCTGTTGGACTGAGTTGTTTTAATAACTTCCCGTAGCGATTAAATATATAAATCTTTGCACTACTTCCAATGCCAGGTATATTCCATGTGTCATTATTCCCATCTCCATTAGGGGTAAAGTATAATGGATAATCGATGACAAAGATAGGAGCTGTAGCAACACCACAGCCCGCCTTATCTCTTGCGGTGATTTCATGTGACCCTCTAGATACATTACTGAACGTGCCACTGTCTTGCCATGGGCCTCCGTCTAAACTATACTCATACTCTGAATCAGACTCCCCTAGCGCTGTGGCTATCGCTTCTATAATATGGTTATCTGCAAAAGCTTGTGTGACTAAATTAGCTTCTAATAGTGGTGGTTCGCTTTCTGTAACTTCTGTACTATCGGTATTGGTACAACTTGTCTCAGTTGACGTACTGATGTCAATGACGGTAACACTGTAAGACCCTGATTGTAATGGACTTAAACTTGACCCCGTCTCTGTTGGTATTATGGTGTCATTATAGCTCCATTCAAAACTATAATTTGTTGTGGACAAGCCTGTATCAATAACCAAAGGTCCCAATATTTCCGTCCCATTGGTATTAATACATAAGGTATAACGGTCCTCTAAATCAAAATCTGGTAATGCATTGACTATTAAATCCACTGTATTGATACCAAAACATTCATTCGAATTTTCTACTCTAACAAAAATAGTTTGCATAAAAGGAATGGTATTTTGATACAGATCAGGCAACGGATTAATTTCTAATTGTGCATCATTAACTGAAGCATAATAAGCAACTGTTAATCCTATCGGTAGACTTTGTAATATAAAGGCATCTGCATCCGTAAGATTAAAAAGTGTAATACCATCAAAATCGTCATCACATTCCTCTAAATTGGCATTACCAATATCGGTTGCTGTGACCTCTAACATCACTTCCTCTAAACGAAAACATCCTGTAATATCGTCTACAACTCTAGTGTATATCGTCTGAGGGTTCACTGTATTTGTAAAAGGAAAAGGGGCTTGAACATTTGTGTCATTTTGAGCATCGACCAAACTAAGATAATGTGTAAATGTAAAACCTGAGGTATCACCACTAACCATAATATTTTCGTTAGCTTCAATTAAATTATATTGTGTAAATCCATCTGGATTGCCGTCTGCATCACATTGAATTAAGCTTGCTGTCTGCAGTTCTGGCAATTCACTTACAATAAGACTAACTATAGAGGTTGAATAACAAGCTTCGTTATCAAAATTCTCTAATCTTACGACTATATCTTGACTATTGGTATTTACATTAGTGTATAATAATGGTAATGGATTACTACCCATATCGGCATCATTTTGATCTAAATGATATGTAATATTAAATTGTGAGGGATTTAGAGCTCCTAAAACTTCGGCTTCTAATGAATTTAAATCAAATTCAAAAAATCCATTTGTATCATTACCGTCGTCATTGTTATCACATTCTCGATAAATTATATCGCTTAGTATTGGCGGATCAGAAACGTCGATGAAAAAACTGGTCGTTTTATAACAAAATTGATTGACATTGCTATGAATCCTTATAAAAATTTCCTCTTGCTGATAGCTTACTTGATTCGTGTATGGACTCATTAAAGGATCTAAATTACTATCTGCATTTTCTTGACTCGAAAAGTAGCTAATTGTGAAATTATCGGCGGATTGTGCCCCTAAAATAGCCGTATTAAAAGACATTAAATCAAACTCCCCAAATCCATCTGCATTGTCATCACAAATAATTTGATTATCAATAGGATTGACAACTGGACTTTGAGTGAATTCTACAATTATTTCATCTGTTGACACGCAATTAGAAGCATACGCAACAATAACGCTGTAAGTGCCATCATCAGATACATTTAATGTCGTTTCTGTTTCACCAGGAATTTCAACACCATCTAAAAACCAAGTATGACTAGCGACTGTAGTTGGTATTTTGGTGTCAAGGATTAAAACCTCATCTGAACAAGCTGCATTTCCTCCCACGAGCGTAAGATCATCCCCAAAATCTAAACCAACATTAAAGCTACCTGCCTCTAAGAAAATAGCAGAATCATAAGCTGGATCACCTTGGTCTGCCACAACAATCTTAATTTCGTAAGTTTGATTAGGAATAACGTCTGCACTCGCCGTTAAAACAACTGTGCGCCCACCATAATTAGTACTACCCAAATCATAACCCTCGAAAAAATCAGTATTAGCTGAACAATCGTTTGAATCATTTATATTCGTAACACTAACAGGCTGCCCATTCGGCAAAACGGCAAGATTAGTATATAAAGTAGTCCCTACTTCTCTCAATAAAAAAGCAAACCCATCAGCAAATATGCATTCGAAAGCACCATCATATTCTTCCGATGCCATTAAGAATCTGAAACTAAAATCACTGGAGGTTGGAACGAAGTTGAACTTAATAAATGTGGCGTCACTTGTATTCGTGATTCCCAAAGCGTTCTCCAAATCTACATCACCCGCTTGCCCATTACCAAAATCTGGAAATGGAATAGTCCCATTTACAGTATTACCCGCAGCAAAGGCTCGTCCCGTAGTTAAAACAACACCATCTTCGAATGGAAAATCACTTCCTACCGTTCTTTTAAAATAACCATAACTTTTAATTTGAGAATCTGTAGGTTGACCAAAAACTTGTTCTGAAAAATTATCTAGACCCGCACAATCACTATTAATAAGCACGTCATCAACCAATTCTTGAAGACTTAAGAAAGATTCTGGATCATCAGCATTATTAATATCAATTATTTGAGCATACGCAGTAAACCCAAATACTAAATAAAAATATAGAAGACCTTTTTTAATTTCTTTCATAAATAACATAAATATAGCTGCACCTATATAACAATTGAGATTGATTTTAGCCTAGGCTAATTTTAAAAAAATCAAAATTAGGGCGTAGAGCTAGATAAGATGTCACTATTAACATTTCTTTTAACTGAATAGCGGTCACTTTTCAGACTGTTATAACTTATAATGATTCATCAATATTTTTTCATAAACGGTATCTGGCAATATTCGTTTTAAAACTATTGAGAATTTTTGCATAAAAGCTCCGACCTTATAATGGGATTTTGGATTTTTGGTATGTATAATTTTGAAGATTGCTTCTGCCATTTGTTGAGGGTCACTGCCCTCATCGACGTGCGCATCCATCATTTTTAAAGTATTGCCATAAGGTTCTTTGTATGGCGAATGCTCTAATATAGGAGCGTGATAACGACCAGCGGCAATATTAGTTGCAAAGTCGCCTGGTGCAACATTGGTCATCTGTATGTTAAAACCCTTAATCTCCATTCTAAAGGCTTCCGTAATTAATTCTAAGGCCCCTTTGCTTGCGCTATAAATTCCGCGGTATGGCAACCCCATATAACCTGCAATAGAGGTGATATTAATAATTAAACCAGAATTTTGCTTTCGCATTATTGGTAAAACTGCCTTGATCACATTGATGGGTCCAAAAAGATTAGTTTCAAAATTTCGTTTTATTTCTTCATCAGGAATTTCCTCAATAGGTCCTGTAATACCGGCCCCAGCATTATTTACGACAATATCAATCTGAGACTCGTGTTTTAACACCTCTGCTAAACACGTAGAAATTGTTTCTTGCTTGGTTACGTCTAAAGCAACAATCGGAAATTTACTTTCAGGATAATTCTCTGGATTACGACTCGTACCGTAAACTTTAAATCCTTTATTTTGAAGATATTCACCTAAAGATTTTCCTATTCCTGAAGACCCTCCTGTTATTAAAACAACTTTAGACATAAATTGAAAATTTTAAAGGAGGCAAAATACAAATTTCAAAATTAGTAGAATTTATAATGTGATTCCAACCTTCGTTGGGATATGCGTAAACTAAAAAATCTTGATTCGCTAGAGCTTTCAAGATTTGAGTTTATGGCATAAAAAAAGGCAAGCTACCTACATCACACCGCTACGACCACTTACCTTTGCTGCGTTCCCGCCCTGGAGGATTCAGCAGGAGCTGGTTGTGTAGGACTTGCCAGCTGCAAAGATACAATCTTTTAATACTTTCACAATCATTTAACAATGATTTTTAAACTGAATTTTATTTAATAACTTGCTCAAAAATCAAAGACCTCTCATGCAATTATCTAAATATATCATTGTCATTTGTTTAAGCCTTGTTTTCATTAACTGTGCCGATAAAAACACCTCAAAACAAACAAGCTTAACCATAACTACTAATTTAAAATCCGCCATTTTAGGAGACACTTTAAAGTTGTCTATTGACAATCCGAAAAAATTAAATATTACAGATATTAGTTATCAATTAGATGGACAACCGATTACTGAAACTATAATTTTAAAGGATATCGTTTTAGGTGAAAAAGTTTTAACTGCAGTCGTTAAACACGACGACGAGACAGAAACAATTACCAAGCCTATTAAAGTCTTTAATAATGTGATTCCGACCTACTACAAATATGAAATTGTAAACACCTATCCTCACGATATTACCTCTTACACCCAAGGTTTGGAGTTCTATAATGGTGAGCTATACGAAAGTACTGGCCAACGAAAAGAATCTAAACTTAGAAAGGTGAATTTTGAAACTGGTGAAGTTTTAAAAAATAGCAATTTACAAGATACTTATTTTGGTGAGGGTATTACGATTCTTAATGACAAAATATACCAATTAACATGGCAAGCAAATACTGGTTTTGTTTATGATGTCAATACTTTTGAAAAAATAAGCAGCTTTAAATACGGTAAGAGTAAAGAAGGCTGGGGACTTTGCAACGACGGAACAAAACTTTATAAATCTGATGGCACAGAAAAGATTTGGTTAATAAATGCTGAAAACCTTACAGAAGAAAGCCATATTGAGGTTTATACCGAAAAAGGAAAAATTCCAAGTTTAAATGAACTCGAATGGATCGACGGTAAAATCTTCGCAAATATCTATCAACGAAATGGTGTCGTAATTATCAATCCTAATACGGGAGGCGTAGAAGGTGTTATCGATTTTAAACCCTTAAGAAAACTAGTGACCCAGCATCCAGAATTAGATGTGCTCAACGGTATTGCTTATCACCCAGAGCGCCAAACGATATTTGTTACTGGTAAAAACTGGGACAAACTTTTTGAGGTTAGAATAAAAGAGAACTAAGCCTTTATGCAAGTATTCGAAAAGACTATTACGGTTTCAAAAAACGATTTAGACGAGCTTAACCATGTTAATAATGTTCGGTATGTGCAATGGGTGCAAGATATTGCCAAAGACCATTGGCTAACTTATGTCTCAAAAGAAATATTAGAAACCTATTCTTGGTTTCTCGTCAGCCATACTATCGAATATAAAAGTCAGGCTTTACTCGGTGATCAGTTGCACCTAAAAACGTTTGTTCCAAAAGTTTCAGGCGTAAGCACCATAAGACATGTCGAAATTACAAATGCTAAAACCAACCAACTTATCGTAAGCTCCAAAACCAAGTGGTGTTTTATTGATTCTAAAACGCAACGCCCAACAAGAATCACACCTGAGGTTGCTGAACTTTTTCAATAATTAATCTTAGAAAAGCTTTGAATCAGAACCACCTATTTCTAAGCAAGGCGTTACAGCGACGGTAGATTAATACCAATTTATTAGGTTAAAGTTTTTTTAAAGCACGGATTAGTTTCAATTTAATGTCTTTTCTTTAACGCATCAACCAGCTCATAATGCGTCATTTATTTATTTTTATATTTTTAATAGTCTTGCCTTTTGCGCTAAAGGCCCAAACCCTTAAAGGAAAAATATATAACGCTACGGTAACAGTAAAAAACATAAAAGTATTTAATAAAACTCAAAACCGATTCACAGTAACCAATGAAAAAGGGGATTTTAGTATTTCAGCTAAAGTTAACGATACCATTTCATTTGAATCTTTGTTTTACCATACAAAAGTGATCATTCTAAAACAATATCACCTTAACGATATTGCTGTTTTTGAGCTTGAACAAATAGTCAGTGAACTGGATGAAGTAGAAGTAAAAGCAGAGCCAGAACAACCTATTTTTACTAAAGAGACCTATAATGTAGAGCTTCAGAACCTCATTCAAGAAGATATTAAAAATAACCCTCATCTCTACATGCCCGCAGGTGCAACCTACGGCGTTGATTTCATAGCAATTATTGGCCTCGTTGCTAACCTCTTCAAAAATGATGAAAAATATAAAGCACCAAAATACAAACCTATTAGTTACAACCAAATGGATTCTTTGTTTAATAAAAGTTCCTTTTTTAACAAGCAACTCATCACTGGAAATTTTAAAATCCCTCAAGACAAAGCCAACCTATTTTATGATTTCTGTGCTGCCAAACAAATAAGTTCAGAATTACTTAAAGAGGATAAAAAAATGGATTTGCTCGAAAAATTAGTTTTAAACAGTCAGCTCTTTTTAATTCTATTAGAAGCGTACGGAGAAAAAAGCTTGACAAAAGATTAAGTGAAGCGAATATAATTCTCTGTCTTCATACTAAATCCTAACTTCTAAAGTTATATTTTTAAGCCTTAATTATATTTGTCTTTTATGAAGCGATTGCTATCATTCTTTATTTGTTTTGGAGTCTTAATATTTTGGAGTTCTTGTCGTAATGATTTCGAATTCTCACCAAGCACAGGAAACCTAGAATTTGCAAGAGATACCGTCTATTTAGATACAGTTTTCTCAAATATTGGTTCTAGCACCTACAACTTAAAAGTTTATAATCGTAGTGATGACGATATCGTAATTCCGACCATACAACTAGAAAATGGAGTGAATTCATTGTATAGAATGAATGTCGATGGCACTACAGGATTAGAAGGAGCGCAAGAAGGTAAATTCTTTGAAGGTGTGGAGCTTTTGGCAAACGACAGTCTATTTATTTTTATTGAAACGACTATTGATATTGAAACACTTTCAAATTCAGACACACAATTCCTTTATACCGATAAAATCCTTTTTGACTCTGGTAATAGCCAACAAGATATAGACCTTGTCACCCTAGTTAAAGATGCTGTTTTTATTTACCCAAGCAGAGATGCGACTACAGGGATTATTGAAACCTTAACCTTCGATGTTAATGGAGATGGCACACCAGATGAAACCACATTGCAAGGCCGATTTTTAGCAGATAACGAACTTACCTTTACCAACGAGAAACCTTATGTCATTTACGGTTATGCAGGTGTTGCTGCAGGCAAAACCTTAACCATGGAAGCTGGTGCTAGAGTTCACTTTCATTCAGACTCAGGTGTTATAGTCACTAATAATGGAAGTCTTAATATAAATGGAGAACTCAGTGCTGACCAAGAGGCTTTAGAAAATGAAGTTATTTTAGAAGGAGATCGTTTAGAACCTTTATATGCTGATATCCCAGGACAATGGGGAACCATATGGTTATTTAATGGAAGTGCTAATAATTCTATTAATTACGCTACAATTAAAAATGCCACGATTGGAATACTCTCTGAAGGCAACCAACAGGCAACAAACGATAAATTAACCATTACCAACTCTCAAATTTACAATATCAGTAGCTTTGGTATTTTAGGCCGTGGAACCTCTATTAGCGCAGAAAATGTAGTCATTAATAATTGCGGACAATCATCTTTTGCTGGTACTTTTGGCGGTAAATATAACTTTACACATTGCACTATCGCGAATTATTGGAATAGCAGCTTTAGACAGTTTCCTGCCCTACTCTTGAATGATTTTATTGTTGATGAAAATAATACGGTTTTTACAAACGACTTAACTGAAGCCAACTTTAATAACTGTATTATTTATGGTAATGATAATCCTGAATTCTTTTTAGAAAATGAAGGGGATGTCTTTAATTTTAAATTCACCAATTGCTTACTGCGATTTGATAATAGTAATTTAGAAGGTACTGAAAACTATAGCTTTGATAATATTGACTTCTATGTAGATAACGTTTTTAATGAAAATCCAAATTTTGAGGATCCTTTTGAAAACTTAATGCGTATTGGTCAAGATTCTGGCGCTAATGGTATTGGTAGTGCTGATTTTATGAGTCAAGTACCAAATGATATTTTAGGAGTTACTCGCATTTCACCACCAGATGCAGGTGCCTATGAGAGTGTTAATTTTGAAGACTAATACCAATTTAATTTTGTAATGTCTGATAGGTAAATTGAATTTATTTTTAATTTATCGAGGCAAAAAATTAAAGCATAGCATTGCTA